>WFLX010022646.1_pt1 | contig 62683 bp, 49 predicted proteins | sample 4967041 | NCBI WGS metagenome assembly WFLX01 (sample SAMN12857096, study PRJNA449069) | gut metagenome | isolation source: stool from male and female vole | host: Microtus ochrogaster | place: USA:Florida | collected 2017
TTTCTTACGTTCTAAGACCTAACAAGATTGTTATTGGAGGATTTTTACCATCTTTGATTAGTTGGAGGAGCGGTAGGAGCGCCATTTTTCGAGGAGTTCTGTCATATCCGAGGGGATTGGACATTCGAAGTCCATTTGTTCTCCAGTTGTGGGATGTCTGAAACCGAGCGTACGAGCGTGTAGGGCTTGGCGAGGACAGGTCTGGAAACAGTTTTCGACGAATTGTTTGTATTTTGCAAAAGTCGTCCCTTTTAGGATTTTATCTCCTCCGTAGCGGGCATCGTTGAACAAAGGGTGACCTTTAGAGAGCATGTGTACTCTGATTTGATGGGTTCTTCCCGTCTCAAGAACGCATTTGACACAAGTGACATATCCAAATCTTTCAATCACTGTATAATGAGTTACGGCATGTTTGCCAATCTCAGGATCATCGAAGACAGCCATTTGGAGTTTATTTCGTGGATTTCTTGCGATATTTCCTACAATAGTACCTTTGTCTTCGTCGAAATCTCCCCAGACTAAAGCCACATATTCCCTTCTCGTTGTCTTATTGAAAAATTGAAGGCCTAAGTCTGTTTTTGCTTCTGGAGTCTTGGCTATAACAAGGAGACCGCTGGTATCTTTGTCGATACGATGAACGAGGCCTAAACGAGGGTCGCTGACATCGTAGTCGGGATTGTCCTTGAAATAATATGCAAGAGCATTAACAAGAGTACCATGATAATTTCCGTGGCCTGGATGGACTACGAGTCCCGCTGGTTTATTTACAACGAGTACATCCGAATCTTCATAAACGATGTCGAGGGGGATGTCTTCGGCTATGATTTCAAATTCATAGCGAGGACGGTCCATCACGATGCTAACCACGTCGAGAGGTTTAACTTTATAGCTTGACTTGACTGGTTTCCCATTGACAATGATACATCCGGCATCGGCAGCTTGCTGAATACGGTTTCTGGATGTCTTAGTCATCCTATCGACGAGAAACTTGTCGACTCTCAAAAGTTGTTGTCCCTTATCTGCCTCAAAGCGGAAATGCTCATACAGTTCGCGTCCATCATCCGTCACGAATGTCGGCTCTTCGACAGAATCGTCGACAAGGTTGTCATCTCCATTCTCTGCGCCAAGATTTTCATTAATATCTGCACATTGATTTTCGGATGAAGATAACACTTCACTTATTAATAATTTATCATTTATCATTGATAATTCATCATTAATTAGTAGTATTCGTATGATTCTGGTTCAGTGGTTTCAGTCTCTTCAGTAGGATAAGTTTCCGGAGATTGTTCCTCCGATGAAATAGGATCATCGCTCACGTAAGAAGGTGTAGGGTCGAGATCGTTTTGAAGGGAGTCTCTGACTGCCTCTAAGTTTCCGTCAAATACTTCCATTACTATTCTTGCGTTGACAGGTACTTTCTGGAGTTTCTTTACTACTTTCCCGTTTGCATATATCTTGGAAATGCAGTCATTTTCACCAAGAATCTTAATGACTCGGATATTTTTGAACCCAAGTTCTTCAAGACGAGCTTTGCCTTGACGAAATGAAGTAGATTTAAGAGCATCTTCACGGGGATTATTGTCTTCATCAATAATGACCTCCTTAGGATGCACTGCATTAATATAAAGGAATATCTTCCTTCCCGGTTTCACTACGGAATTTGCTTTTGGGAATTGCTCTATGACAAATCCCGGTTTTTCATCTTCTTTATAGAGTGAATCTCGGATATCGACCTTGAAACCTTTGGAATGCAATATTTCGATAGCTTGAGTGTATGACATTTTTTCTACTCCCGGCACCACGCTGCTTTCCCCATGGCGTGTGAAGATAGCAAACGAGAAGTAGACGATTCCCAGGCCGGCAATTCCTACCAAGATGATTATTATTAAGTTTGTCAGCACAGGATGCTGCTTTATGAATCCATTTTCTTTCATAATTTTTTCAAAAACGAGTTGATATTTTGAAATCGACTTCAAAGTTAATAAATTTTGTTGTAAAAATCATCCTTAATTGAAATTTTTTTATTAACTTTGCGTGCTAAAAGCGCAAAAGCGCAAATCACGTATACGTATAAATGAAAAGAATTCTTAAGATTTGTATGTTGTGCTCTTTATCGACGATGATGCTTTCATCGTGTGGGGAGTATAATAAGGTGCTGAAAAGCACAGATATGCAGTATAGGTTTGATTATGCAAAGCGTGCGTATGAAAACCGCAAATATATGCAGGCGATTACATTGCTTCAAGAGATGCAGATGCAGATGCGAGGGACGGAAAATGGTGAAGATGCCACATTCCTTCTTGCAATGTCATATTTTGAAAACAAGGACTATCTTAATTCAGGAGTATATTTCAAAAATTACTATCAAAGATATCCACGAGGAAAATACGCCGAGTTAGCGCGATTTTATTGCGGTTATGGGTATTATCTTGACTCCCCGGAGCCTCAGCTTGACCAGTCGTTGACCCTCAAGGCCATTGAGGAGCTTACAGGATTCCTTGATTATTTTCCTAACAGCGATAAAGCCGGGCTTGCAAAAAACTCTATATTCGAGTTGCAAGATAAATTGACTCTTAAGCAGCTACAAAATGCTCAACTTTATTACAATCTGGGGAACTTTCTTGGTAATAACTATGAGTCGTGTGTCATAACAGCTAAGAATGCACTGAAGGAGTTTCCTTATTCCAAATATCGGGAAGATTTTGAGATGCTTATTTTGAAAGCAAAATATCAACAAGCAAAAAACTCGGTTGCCGAGAAGAGTGAAGACAGATATCGCGACGTGATTGATGAGTACTATTCATTCATCAATACTTATCCGGAATCTAAAAATCTATCCGAGGCTAAATCAATTTTCAATATTGCATCAAAACACGTAGGAGAATAAACTAACGTGTGAAAGACTTTGTAAAGAAATATCATCACATACGTAAATCATAATTGCATATTATGGACTACAAGAAGACAAATGCACCTCTTACAACGGTGACACGCGACATGATCGCAATGGCTGAACAGACTGGAAATGTGTACGAGACTGTATGCATCATAGGAAAACGTGCAAACCAGATCGCCGTAGAACTCAAAAAGGAACTTGAGAAGAAACTCGCCGACTTTGCTTCTACCGATAATTTGGAGGAAGTTTCAGAAAACCGGGAGCAGATAGAAATCTCTCGTTTTTATGAAAAGCTTCCAAAGCCAACGCTTATTGCCACTCAAGAGTATATCGAGCATAAGCTCTACTTCTCAAATCCTCTTAAGGAACGCGATAAGCTTAACGACTAATGAAAAGACTACTTCTCTTCAATCCAGAGACTGAGTACGCCCTCGCTTCGGGGGCGTCTTTTTATACTCCACCCGCAAGAGTGGAGAAGTTGAGAAAAGAGTCACAATTACTTCCGGAGGCATGGGCGAAGAAAGGGGATCTTATCTTGGTGGATGATGTAGAGGGCTTGAAATCAAAATATGATCTTGTAATGTGGAGTATGCTTGAGCTAACATTTCAAAAGGATCCCGATCTTATAATTGAGCCTTGGGGATGGAATCCTGCATTAGTCAGGAAACTTAAAGATTATGGAGTGCCTGAATTTAAACTTCCTAAAAAGGAAACAATAGAGAGGATTCGAGAATTGGCTCATCGTCGCACAACAATAAGTCTTAACACACTATGGAATGAGAAAGTGGATTCACAAAATCAGACAGTAGTTCCATTAGAATTCCGTGCAATTGGCGATTGTATGGAGTTTTATCACAATAACCCCGGATGTTGGATGAAAGCGCCATGGAGTTCGAGTGGGAGGGGAGTGATCAATACCGGGGCAGATATGACAGACACGCTTGTAGAGCAATGGTGTCGAGGCATTATTCGGCGGCAAGGGAGTGTGATGGGAGAGACATGTGCAGTTAGAAAGGCTGACTATGCTACAGAATGGCATATAAAGGAAGGCAAAGCAGAATACCTCGGACTGTCAAGTTTCTCAACATCAAATCGGGGAAAATACATTTCAAATAAACTTCTCAGTCAAACGTTGATGAAGAGGAATTTTGATTCAGATTCAAAGATAAGTATAGAAAAAGTTGTAGAATTGCAAAAAGAAATACTTGAGCAAGTATTGTCAGGATATGAAGGATTGATGGGAGTGGACATGATAGTAGAGGAGGATGGAATGCTAAGACCATTTGTTGAAGTAAATCTACGGCGCACTATGGGGATGCTTCATATCATAGAATAGCCTATTTTAAAAAACTCTCGTTTAAAATCATTAGGACGTAACACCTGACCGTTGAATATCACAAGATCGATGTCGATAGGCACATCGCCCGACTTCCTCTTTTCTTGATCTCTGCCACATGCTAATTCATATTGTTTGCATAAAAGTTCTAAGCCGGCTGAAGATAGTTTTGTCGTTCCGCTTGCTACAGCATTGAAATATTCCTTAAATCCTCCATGACAATCAGGAGTAGCATATATAGAAGAATGTTTGAAATCAGAAAGATATTGCGATAGCCATTTTAGGCCTTCAGAGACGTTGATTAATCGGTCGCCGCAGTTAGAGCCTAAAGAAAAAATGGCTAATGATGCTGCAGCATCATTAGCACCTGATGATCCAAGCTGAGACATAAAGCTTCAGTTCTTTTTCTTTTTGAGAGTTATGAGTGTTATTTCAGGGTTGCTGGCACCTATGCGAAATGGCATCCCTACTTCTCCGGCTCCTATGTTGACGTAAAGCGAAGGATGATCGAGGTTTCTTTCCAGACCTCCGTAGGTATCAGGGTTGCCGAAGTCTTCAATATCACCGATTCCATTTTCTGTATAAAAACCTCCCCATGTCTGATATCTCCAAGCTGATGGGGAGTATCTTTTACCAAAGGCATCAAAACTCACCTGCATAGCATGAGTATGTCCGGAAAGAGAAAGATCAATATTAGTGATTTTCCTTACTTCTTGCACCCAATGTTCCGGATTATGAGTGAGTAGGATTTTAAAATTTCTATCTTTGATGCTTCGATTCTTTTCTACAGGATAAGCAACCTTTAGATCACCGTATTTTCCAAATGGGGGTTCACCCCAATTTTCCACGCCAATGATAGCAATGGAATCGCGTCGGCCATTCTTGCTTTTGAAAATGAAGTCGTGTTCATTATTAAGCATCTTCCATCCCGCATCCGCCTGATATTTTTTAAGAGTTTCAAGATTTGCTTCCTTAGCATCCTTAGAAGGCCAATCTACGTAGTCACCATAGTCATGATTGCCAAGGATAGAATAGACTCCATCTTCTGCTTCAAGTTTTGAGAGTAATTCAGCGAAAGGTTTTAATTCATCGGCTTTCTGGTTTACAATGTCACCGGTGAATACTATCAAATCTGGCTTCAGACTGTTGATGTTGGAGATAAATTCAGAAAGGAATCTTGTGTCGTTGCCCCATGTTCCTAAATGAAGGTCGGAAATTTGTACGATTCGATAGCCATCAAAGCTTTCAGGAAGCTTTTCCGAATTTACAGTTAAGTTGATGAGCTGAGGATGACTACGGGTATAAAGAATTCCATGCCAAACCAAGACGAAACCTATAATCCCAAGGGTTGCCCCGAGATAGTTGAGCCATAACCATCTTTTACTCCTGAAAATGAGTGGAATCCTTCCAAGAATAGAAAAAAGACAATATATGATTTTGGGAACGTATATACTTAGATAAACAGTAAGCATCCACATGATGGCATATACCCCACCATCAAGGCCCCTTCTTGGAAGAGCTACGGTGACACCAAGGAAAATCCATAGGAGGAAAGAAACAATAGCATAGCAATTACTCCATGCCCATCTGTTTTTTGATTTGCCCTCCCTAATATCAATCCAAATGTAGAAATCCGCAAGGATGCTGACGGCAAAAAGTGTAATAATAACGGCTAATGGCAATCTCATCACTCAAATCCTCCTAATATAGCTTTTAATTTGTTTTTGAGCGGGTTTGCATACATGATTAGAATCATCTCACGTATAAATGAGTGTTCTTCCTCAGTGATGTCTTCCACATCTATTTTGGTCAGCTGGGTGTCGAAGTAAGCTAAACATTCTTGCTTTTCTTCTTCAGTATATTTGTGTGCGAAGCGTTCGGTGGAATGAAGAGTGTCGTATGCCACATAATTGATAGGAAAGATCTCATAACCACGGTGGATTGCAGAGTCAATTATGGCACACACGTATTTAGCGGCCTTATTGGTGTCTTTAAATTCTCCAATTTCATCGATCCTGACATTGATGCGAGGTGTAAGTTGAAAATGAACCTTCCCTTTAAATTTGAGAAGTCCAATTTCCATAGAGAAAAGATCATCCTTCTGCGACTTTTTGAAGTCAGGATTTCTTCTTCTTAGGAGGAACTCTTTAACTTTCAGATAATCATTGGGATCAAATTCATAACTGATAGAAACAGGCATAAGGTTGATTTCCTTTATTTTATTCATAAAGGTTCCCTCGCCACCCATAGAAAGCATTTTGACAAGCGATTCTTGTGTGTGGTCGCTTGAATCTTTAGCTCTTCCTTCGCGCTGTGCAATCCAGACGGATTCATGCTTTTCCATTATGGCATAATGGATATAAGCTGAAAGTTTCTTTGCAGCTTCGAGTCCTTCACGAAGACCGGTATTACGTTTAACGATGAAACTGTTGTTGAGCCTTACAAGATCTGAAATCCAATCAAATACAAGCAGATTATTGCCAATAGCAACTTCTGAAGTTGGCCATCCTCTCCGAAGGAAAGTCAAGTTGAGAAAAGAAGCGTCAAGCACTATATCTCTATGATTGGTAATGAATGTATAATTGAGGGCAGGGTTGAAATACTTCGCTCCTCCAAGAGTAATCCCTGAAGTCGTGGTCTTAGCAAGCATTTCAAGGAAAGGAAACATTATCTTATGTTGGAAATCATACCTATTGTTGATTCTCTTTAACTCATCTATAAGGGCTGGGATATCTTCTTTAGGCATCACGTATGATATGGCATGAAGAAACCCCGGATCTTGTATCAACTTATCCAGGATCGTGCGGAAGACTGAGTCATCGTGCGGAGCTATATCGCTGAAATCGAAATCCTTGTTTGTCATCTCTACACTTCTTGTATTTTGGGTGAGGGGCAATTGCCACTCTTTTATTCTAATGTTAAGTGGTCCATTTAAGACCGTATGTGCAAAATTACAAAAATAATCCGTATTGACAAAATGAAAATGTATAGATTTTGTCTGTTACGGATTATTTTTTTGTATTGCTGGTGGAATATGCGTTAATTATCATGCAACTTAGGCATATTAATGTGTTTAGAATTTTGAAGCCCTTCGATATAGCACAATTCCGATAATAAGGTAAACAATATTTGGAATCTGCATGGCAATAGCTGGGGAAGTGTAGCCGTTGATTGCGAAAGAAGAAGTGATTGTGCTGAACAAGATATAACTGAAACTTAATCCTAAACCGATACCGATGTTAATACCCATGCCTCCTTTTACTTTTTTTGAAGACAACGACATGCCAATAAGTGTCAAAATGAATGCGGCTGCCGTTTCTGCAAGTCTTTTTTCTTTCTCGATCTCAAATTTTTTGATATTGGCTACCCCTCTCATCTTTTGTTTTCTGATGTATTCACTGAGTTGAGGAGTAGTGAGCATCTCCTGGTCGTTTGAGGCAATGAGAAAGTCTTTTGGTTCGATCGGTATGATACTGTCAAGCTTAGATCCCCTACGTATTTTTTCATTCATACCATCGAAGTCGCGTATCATATAGTCCATTAATTTCCAATGATATTGACGGGTGGAATCATATTCTACCGAACTTGCCGTAAGTCGGGAAACAATTGCCTTCCCATCAAACTTGTCTAAAGAAAAACGGTAACCTCGTTTTGTGGTGTTATCAAATCTTCCGAAGTATGCCACTTCCCCCGGACGCACCATAAGCTGAATATTCGTTCCATATTCTACGGCTTTGTTTTTGACATATTTGTTGGTGTATGCAATACGGTCGACATTTGTCNGANGANTAATNTAGTTGGNCAGGGCNAAAGTCATTGCTGCNANNNTGGCNNCACCAATCATATANGGCCGTAGGAGCCGNTGAAAAGTGATTCCGCTTGAAAGCATTGCAATGATTTCAGAGTTGTCGGCAAGCTTTGTTGTGAAGAATATCACAGATATGAATACGAAGAGAGGGGAGAGCTGATTGGCGAAATAGGGGAGAAAAGATGCAAAGTAGTCAAAAAGAGTCTCCTTAAGGGGAGCTGTCAGAAAAGCATCAAGTTTCTCCGTGATGTCGAACATGGCGATCACGAGGAGCAAGAGAAGAGTAGCTAAAAAATAAGTACCTAAGAATTTGCCGAGAATATATCTGTCAATGATGGTCAAAGGATTGCTCAATTTAAATCTCTTGCCTTTTTTCATCTCCTTCGTCGGCTTATCAATGGCATCTTCAAGATTTTCTAAGGTCTCTTCAGAAGCAANAGAGTCAATGACGTCGGTGTTCTCAGTGAGATCCGGCGNATTCCCTAACATTTCCTCATCATCGATAAAATGATCNATTTTAGAATTAAGTTTGGTTGTATTATTAAATTCTTCTGCCATCCTATATCTTAATTGGGTTGCTAATAAGAATTACCATTTCAGTAATTCTCAATTCTCAATTCTCAATTCAACTACATCCTGGATGTGACCCGTTCAATCATTTCTCGTTTCCAAGATGGGAAGTCGCCAGACTCAATATGCTTTCTTGCCTCTCCGACTAACCAAAGATAGAACCCTAAATTATGTATACTGGCTATCTGCATGGCCAGCAATTCATTTGAAATAAAAAGATGGCGTACGTAAGCTTTCGAATAGACTTCATCGACGTAAGTCGGACCTTCAGGATCAAGAGGAGAGAAATCATCAGCCCATTTCTTATTGCGCATGTTCATTATGCCATTTCGAGTGAACAGCATACCGTTGCGACCGTTGCGTGTTGGCATTACGCAATCCATCATATCCACTCCTCTATCTATAGCTTCCAGGATGTTTGCCGGTGTTCCTACTCCCATAAGGTATCTTGGACGATCGGCAGGAAGGATTTCATTGACAATTTCAATCATCTCATACATCTTCTCCGTAGGTTCACCAACGGCAAGACCACCAATGGCATTTCCGTCGGCTCCTAAATCCGCAACGAATTTAGCAGATTCCTTGCGCAGATCAGGATAAACACATCCTTGCACTATAGGGAAGAAACTTTGACGATAGCCGTAAAGTCCCTCGGTTTCTTTATATCTTTTCCACCCTCTCTCAAGCCAACGTGAAGTAAGTCCAAGCGACTTCTTGGCATATTCATAGTCTGAATCTCCAGGAGGGCATTCATCAAGAGCCATCATAATATCGGCTCCAATCACCCTCTGAATGTCTACTACACCCTCGGGTGTGAATAGATGTTTGCTTCCGTCAATATGACTTCTAAAGTGAGCCCCTTCTTCGGTCAGTTTTCGATTGCCTGATAAGGAGAAAACTTGGAAACCTCCAGAGTCGGTCAGGATAGGCAGTTCCCATCCGTTGAACTTATGAAGACCTCCGGCTTGACGAAGAATTTCTAGCCCAGGGCGAAGATATAAATGATAAGTATTGCCAAGGATTATCTGGGCTTTTATGTCATCTCGGAGCTCATGCTGATGCACAGCCTTGACACTTCCGACCGTACCTACCGGCATAAAAATAGGAGTTCTTATTACGCCATGTGCGGTCGTAATTAATCCTGCCCTGGCTGATGTGCCGGGGCAGGTATGTTGAAGCGTGAATTCGAGCGATCTCACTTTATGATGTCGTGCTTTTTGAATACCTTTTGGATGGCTTCAAGAGATCGAGCAACCTGTTCTTGAGTATGGGTAGCCATCAGTGAGTAACGTATAAGTGTGTCTTGAGGAGCTACTGCCGGAGAGACTACAGGATTTACAAAAACTCCTTCATCGAGCAGATCGCGAGTCACACGGAAAGTCTTGTAGTCATCACGAATGAAGAGCGGGATGATAGGAGTGGATGTATGCCCAATCTCGCAACCCATTGCGCGGAAGTTCTCAAGAGCGTAGTTTGTGATATCCCAAAGATGCTTTTGCCGCTCCGGCTCGCTGAGCATGATATCCAANGCCGCAAGAGCAGCAGCAGTGGAAGCNGGAGTGATTGAAGCTGTGAAANNATAACTTNTNGNATGANGACGAAGGAAGTTGGTAATCTCATTATCTATTGCAATAAAACCAACAAGGGATGAGAAAGATTTAGAGAAAGTACCCATTATAAGGTCAATGTCATCAGTCAGACCGAAGTGGTTTGCTACTCCACGTCCTCCTTCACCGAATACGCCGATACCATGAGCTTCATCGACCATGATGCTTGCGTCATATTTCTTAGCCAAGGCAACCATTTCCGGAAGCTTGACAACGTCTCCCTCCATCGAGAACACACTGTCAGTGACTATGAGTTTGATGCTATCGGGCTTGCACTTCTTAAGCACATTCTCAAGCGACTCCATGTCGTTGTGCTTATACTTTAGANGTTGGGANAAANATAATCTNCNCCNCTCCACAATAGANGNATGGTCTTGTTCGTCACAAATGACATAATCTTCTCTACCAGTGAGTGTGCTTACAACTCCGAGATTGGTACCAAAGCCGGTTGAGTAGACAATGGCATCTTCTTTACCTACATAATCGGCAATTCGGGCCTCCAGTTCTTTGTGAATGTCGAGAGTGCCATTTAGGAATGGGCTTCCTGCCATACCGGTGCCATATTTCTTGGTAGCCTCCACGGCAGCCTCGATGACTTTAGGGTGATTAGTGAGTCCCATATAGGAATTGGATCCGAACATTAGAACCTTTTTGCCATTCATGAGAACCTCAGTGTTCTGCTCACTTGAGATGGGACGGAAATATGGATAGACTCCCGCAGCTTTAGCTTTCTGCGGAGCATCGTATTGCGATAGCTTTTCTTGTAGTTTCTTCATATTTTTAACTATTGTCGCCATTTGCGGCGGACCCTTTATGTTGGGAGATAGCTCTCTTAGGATGCAAAATTAGTAAAAATATCTTAATATTNNGTTNTTTTTTNTTNTTTTTTTTGTTTTTGTCACTTATGTCACGTTTTTCATACGATTTTAAGCATGATTTTTAATAAAAAAGGGACGCATGAGCCGTGCGTCCCTATCAGTTAGTCGGAAAAGTAAGTTAGTTTCTAATAATAATTTTTTTGCCTTCTATGATAAAAATGCCTGAAGTGTCAGGAGAGCTCCACTTCCACCCGGCTCATAATGCATATCTACGCTAACGCCACATCCAAGCATTAGTTCGGCTACGGCTTGACGGGCTTCGTTTGAACTTTCTTTATCGTAGATGTTATCCATTTTGTCCCACTGAAAAGGGGTGGAGTCGTAATTGAAACTCAGTTCTTCTTCTCCGGGACGCCAGAAATAGGAGTGGATTCCTTTGCCATGATCGGGGAAATTATGGTATTTCATTACTTGTGCCATCGCTGTTGCGACGCAACCGGTGACTGTCTCATGCCCATCTACTTTTGGGCATAACAGATTATAAGGATATTCCTGATTCCATTCTGTTTTCAAAAGAGGTGAGATTTCAGCTCTTTCTTTATGATTGATTTTAGATAATGCTGAGTCTTCAGGATGATTCTTAAGATAAGTGAGCTGACGGTTGTAGAATTCAAGCCATTCCCTGAGAGATGGATTACTTTCACATCAAATTTGCCCGAATCTGAATATCCTAAAAGCACTGGAGCGGAGTCTTCATTCGGAAGCACTAAAAAACCACCTTCCGAAGAAAAGACATAAAGGTTGCCGATGGTAGATTGCAGTTTGAGATTTTTGCTGGAAAGGTCGCTTTTTGTGGCAACTTGTTTAGGACGATTAGAATTGAATCGGTCGAGAGCTTGTTCCGGGGACAAAGTAGCAGCGGCTGCAGGAAGAATTGTTCCTGTAGCAATCAGAGAAAGGAGTAATGAGTTTTTCATAGCCTGTCAATTAAAGATGTTACAGTGGATTGCTATAACATACAACAACTAACTACCAATTTTAGATTATTTTTGAATAAAATTTAATCGTAGTTGTAACTTTATTGGTAATTTCTACGACTAATAGAATGAAATGAAATTTGAAGTATTATGAATTTGACAGATAAGACAAGGAGCTGTATTTGGCTTGGTTTTGCGATTTTGTCGCTGATTTGTGTGATAAGTAGAATTGTGGATGTGGCATTGGGTGATAAAGAATGGTGGCATTTGGTCGCTACTGTCATTATGACTGCTTTCTGCACAAGATTCTATCTTTGTTATCGCAGGAAAGCTCGTGCACAAGAGTAACGCTCCGTGTTCCTCTAAGTGAGCCTTATGCCAATGTCTGCTTAATAGTTACGGTTGGACCCAAGGAAAGTGAAATTTTCTTAATATTTTGTTATTTTTTGTTATTTTGTCAATCTTGACACAGTTTATGACATTATTTTAACCCAATTTTTATAAAATTTCAAATAAAAAACATATTGAAAATTAATTGGTTAAAATTAAAAAGCAAATGTTTTTGTGAAAAATGAAACTTTTAGCACGTCATTTGTTTATATTTCAGACGAGGGCGAAAGACTAAGGCTCAGCAATGAGATACATAGTCATAAGCTCTCTGGTAGAAATAACGAAATTATTAACAAAATAAAAAAGAAAGAATAAATATCATGGGAAAGATTATTGGTATTGACCTTGGCACCACAAATAGTTGTGTTGCCGTACTTGAAGGTAAAGATCCTGTTGTAATACCTAATGCTGAAGGCCGTAACACAACTCCATCAGTAGTTGCATTTGTTGACGGTGGCGAAAGAAAAGTAGGTGATCCTGCAAAGCGTCAGGCAGTCACCAATCCAACAAGAACTATCTACTCGATCAAGCGCTTCATGGGTGAGAAATGCTCACAGGTTGAAGACGAGATCAAGCGTGTTCCTTATAAAGTAGTTTGCCAGAATGATATGCCGAAGGTGGATATCGATGGCCGTGACTACACTCCACAAGAGATATCAGCAATGATCCTTCAGAAGATGAAGAAGACAGCTGAAGATTATCTTGGACAAGAAGTGACTGAAGCAGTCATCACAGTTCCTGCTTACTTCGATGACTCACAGCGTCAGGCTACTAAGGAAGCCGGTGAAATCGCTGGTCTTAAAGTTCGCCGTATCGTGAACGAGCCTACTGCAGCAGCACTTGCATACGGCCTTGACAAGAGCCAGACTGAGCAGAAGATCGCTGTATTCGACCTTGGTGGTGGTACATTCGATATTTCTATCCTCGAACTTGGCGATGGTGTATTTGAAGTAAAGGCAACTAATGGTGATACCCACCTTGGTGGTGATGACTTCGACCACGTAATCATCGACTGGCTTGCTGATGAATTTAAGAAAGATGAAGGTGTAGATCTTCGTCAAGATCCAATGGCTATGCAGCGTTTGAAAGAGGCAGCTGAAAAGGCTAAGATTGAACTTTCAAGCTCTACTTCAACTGAAATCAACCTTCCTTATATCACAGCTACAGCTTCCGGTCCGAAGCACCTTGTAAAGACGCTTACTCGTGCTAAATTCGAGCAGCTTGCTGAAAAGCTTATCGATGCTGTTGCAGCTCCTTGTGTTCAGGCTCTTAAGGACGCAGGTCTCTCTGCAAGCGACATCAATGAAGTTATCCTCGTAGGTGGTTCAACTCGTATTCCAGCTATTCAGGATAAGGTTAAACAGCTCTTCGGAAAAGAACCAAACAAGTCAGTTAACCCTGATGAGGTTGTNGCNNTNGGCGCNGCTATCCAGGGNGGTGTNCTNNNNGGNGATGTTAAGGATGTGCTTCTTCTCGACGTTGTNCCNNTGTCANTNGGTATNGAGACTNTNGGNGGCGTNATGACTAAGCTTATCGANGCNAACACTACNATNCCNACCCGTAAGAGCGAGACATTCTCTACAGCAGCTGACAATCAGCCTGAGGTAACAATTCGTGTTCTCCAGGGTGAGCGTCCTATGGCAGCTGACAACAAGCTCCTTGGAGAGTTCAACCTTGGTGGTATCGCTCCCGCTCCTCGTGGTGTTCCGCAGATCGAGGTTACATTCGAGGTTGACGCCAACGGTATCCTTAACGTAACTGCAAAGGATAAGGCTACAGGTAAGGAACAGTCAATCCGTATCGAAGCTTCTTCCGGTCTTACTGAAGCTGAAATCAACCGTATGCGCGACGAGGCTAAAGCTAACGAAGCGGCCGACAAGAAAGCTAAGGAACGTGCTGACAAGCTCAACCACGCTGACTCTATGATCTTCCAGACTGAGAAGCAGATCAAAGAACTTGGCGATAAGATTCCAGCCGACAAGCTTGCTCCGGTTAACGCAGCTCTTGATCGTCTGAAAGAGGTTCACAAACAGCAGCTCGTTGAAGACATCGACTCAGCTGAAAAGGCTCTTAGCGATGCCCTTCAGGCAGCCGCACAAGACATCTATGCAGCCCAGCAACAGGCTGGCGCAGCAGGTGCAGGTGCACAGCAACAAGCTCCTAACCCCGATGAGAAAGACGTGACAGACGTTGACTTCGAGGAAGTGAAATAAGACATACATAACTTTAGAAAGAAAAAGGAGTGTAGCTTTCGGGCTACGCTCCTTTTTTCAGTTTCAANGGTTCAGGTANTTTTGCCTTATAATTTGCAAACAAAGAGAAAAAATGCTATATTTGCATTCTAAAAAGTAGAGTAATGAAAGAGAACAGATATCCCATAGGAATACAGACCTTCTCCAAGTTTATTGAGGAAGGCTTTACTTATGTTGACAAGACACAGTATATCCCCAAGCTTCTCCAACAAGGTCAATTCATATTCCTGAGTCGTCCGCGGAGGTTTGGGAAAAGCCTTTGGGTGTCTACTCTTCAAGCATACTTCGAAGGTCGTCGCGAACTCTTCAAAGGATTGGCGGCAGACAGTCTGAATTTAGACTGGACACCGTCGCCTGTATTCCGTTTTGATTTCAATTCCGAGGACTATTCTGACGAAAATGGACTCAATTATCTGCTCAATAGGCAACTTAAAAGATACGAAGAAAAGTATGGAATAACTGGTACGGCTGATTCAATTGCTGGGAGATTTGAATATCTGATAGAAAACGTAGCAGAGTCAACTGGACGTAAGGTGGTGATTCTAATAGATGAATACGACAAGCCTCTCTTGGAAATTGAGGATTATCCTGAAATATTCGCAAAGAATCAGCGTTTGCTCAAGTCTTTCTATGGCAATTTAAAGTCGATGGACGCCTATATCCGGTTTGCGTTCATCACTGGAGTTGCACGCTTCAGCAAAGTCAGTATTTTCAGTGATTTGAACAATCTGGATGACATTTCTATCTCAGATGAATTTGCGGATATTTGTGGATGGACAGAAAAGGAATTGACTGATAATTTCATTCCAGGGATAACAGCACTCGCAGAAAAAAGGAAACAGGACTATACATCTACCCTTGAAGCCCTAAGACATTTTTATGATGGTTATCTTTTCNCTNCAGANNGTTCGCGTCNTTATAANCNTTTNAGTNTGCTCNTTGCACTCAGACACAAGAGGATAGACTATTATTGGTTTGGAGTCGGCACGCCGACATTCTTGGCTCGTAGGATAAGGAAACTTGGCACTTTCCCTCCCGACATAAATGGGAAGATGTGTACCCAAAAAGAATTGACTGCGGTCGGTATGTACGACAGCAACCCCATTCCGTTGATGTTCCAGACTGGATACCTGACGATATGGAAATACATAGAAGGTGCAGACCTTTACGAACTCCGTTTCCCCAACATAGAAGTGGAAAGAGGATTTTATGAAGAACTGCTTCCCATTTATGTCCCTGCCACAGAGAATCCTGACAGTCGCTTCAATTTCACTTTCTTCAAGATGGATCTTTATGAAGGGAGACCCGAAGATTTCATGAAGCGACTTGCGACCCTTCTGAAAGATCTCCCTGGAGAAGACCATTGCGAATCAACATATCGCGCCATTACATATCTCCTTGCTGTGCTTTGCGGAACTGGAGCCATTGCCGAACATCATGGCTACAAAGGAAGGAGCGATATCGAAGTGACAATCGGCAACTATATCTACCTGTTCGAATTCAAATATAACAAAAGTGTATCCGAGGCCATGGATCAAATAGAATCACGCGACTACGCCGGACGCTACGCTCTTGATCCTCGTACTCTATTTATTATAGGAGCCAACTTCAACGAAAATAAGGAAGATCGAGGCCTCGAATACAAGATAGAAAAGAAATAATAATGTTAAGGACACACTGTGAATTTCCGACATGGCTATTTCCGACATGGCTGTGTCGAAAAATGGAGTTCTCATATATAGGGTCAGTAGCGATAAAGTTTGACGTGTAGGGTTTTGTAGTCGTCGACACCTATGCGGACATGTCGTCCTTGATGGGTTTCGTCGCCGTTGAGACGGCGGATCACTCTGAAGGATCCGTCTGGGTTTATGTCCACTTCATCGCAGCTTAGGATTCCTATTCGTTCTCTCCCTTTCCAAGAAGATTCAATGTCGTTTTCTCCTGATAGCATGAACCCATCTTCTCCAAGGAGCTTATGAGAAGAAGATTCATCTGAAGATTCCCATTTTACAACAATTCCTGTCCCGGCAATTAGAAATTCGTCTTTTCCAAGCTTGACTACCATCCCTCCACCAGCTGGCCATACGCTTCCATCAGTAGCTCGACTGTCCCATGGAAGGGTGAAGAAATGGTTGGAGATAGTTTTTAATCCATCTTCTTCAACGATTTTGGATTCCTTAGCATTCTCAGTGTCAAATAGAAGTCCATAGGTATCATATTTCTTTGAGCAATAAGGTTCGAGTTTACTAAGGAGAGAATATGCATTTTTCAATCTTTCAGCTTCTTCTTTGGATGCATTTTCTATTGAGAATGGGCTGAATCCAATTGCTTTATGCTCTCCGATTGCATAGAAAGCATGAGTTCCGCTATCGGCAGAAAGTCTGATTTCAGGAATGAAAAGAGGGTTATCGGGGAAGTCATATTGTAGAAACCAAGAGGCAAAAGGTGGATCATAGAGATCGGGAGATATGAAGTCGATCGAAGGGGCACCTGTTTTCCAGATATTAGCCAATCTTGCGATAGGACCGGCAGAAGGATATTGACCTGGTCGACGTCCACGGCTGTCGAGGGCTGCATTGACATAGAGAGGAGTATCCGGAAGTTTTTCTCGGGCAGCCTTTGCCAGATTCTCAACATAGGTTGCATAATTCCATGCCATAAACATTTCATCCGCATAATCTTGAGCTTCTGCCAAGTCATTCCAATCGGATCCTGACTTGACCTTTAATTTTTTTGCCAAATCATCGGGAACACCTTTGGCATATTCTATATTGGCGAGCGACGAATGGTCGCGGGCAGATTCGAGCATACCGATTTCATTTTCTATCTGAATCATCGCAATTGTTTTGTCCTTGTCGTTTGCTTGCAGAAAATCGAGCATAGCATTGAAAGCGTTGAGGTCAGCATTGAGTACATTTTCACTGAAAGCGCTGAGTATTTCCAGTGGTTTTCCTTGATCTGTTATTGCTCTTGGAAAGCGTTTAGAGTCTATCTTAACCCATGAAGGAGCGTAGCAACTCATGGAGTTTTTCCATGCACCAAACCATAGAGGCACAATCTTGAGATTGTTTACTTTGGCTGTAGAGATAGCTTTCCCTAACAAAGAGAAGTCGAAATTTCCTTCTGTAGGTTCGACAAGTTCCCAATAGACAGGCATTAGGACAGTATTTAGACCCATGTCTTTTAGTCGGGGGAAGATACTGTCAATATCGTCGGGAGATGAAGCTGAGGAATTGCCTAACTCTCCTCCTAATATCAGATAGTCGGGAGTGCGTGTCTTCTGCGCTAAAGCCGGAGTCAACAACAAAGATATAAGAATTGATAAGGCAAAGAAAGTTTTATTCATATTCTACAGTCAAGAGATAATTATTAAGAGTAATTTTACATGTCTTCCAGAGTCAGACCTTTGTATTCGATGTCGTAATTGCTTGCGATTTTGTTTTTGGCGAAGAAGGCTTCGGCTTTCTTCTTCAGCGCGCCTATGCTTATGTATTCTTTTTGGCGTTTGACTTCGTAGAAAGTGAGTTTGCCGTCGAGTTCGTTTTCTGTGATGATGTCGATTTCGTTTTCTCCTTTTCGGTCCCACCAGTTTCCGAGTCGAGTTATGTCGGCTTCTTCCGCGAGTTTTTGTTGGAAATATCGTTCAAGTACGTGTCCACTATATGAGGTGTAATCCCGTTCAATGACTTCCCTAAGCTTATCGTATTTCCCAATTTCAAGCATGTAATTATATTTATGGACAAATCTGAACCAAAATTTGAAAAACATGTCATCAAGTTCGTAATGCACGTTTTTTTGTGAATTGGGAGTAAGAACAGGGAGATGCTTTGTGATTAAGTTGTAGTCATCTTCCAGTTTTGACAGGTATCCACCTACTTCTTTCCCTACCGCAGATTCGATTTCGTTTCTTGTATTTCGGCCGGAAGCAATGGCACTCAGAATAGAGAAGTAGATAGCTGAATCTTTACCAAATTCTTCCAAGAGAATGTTTTTTCCTTCCAATATGAATGGAGAATCTTCAGAGATGGCACTTTCTATCATCTCCTTTTTCGTATAAGTCTTATTATCTATCAAGGAACTTACATATTTTGCTACGCCACCGGTAAGCATGTATAATGTAAGGAGATCGTCGTTAGTATAATTAGGATTGTAGGTTTTGAAAATATCTTTGATTACGGCGGTTCGGAATGGTTTTATATGGAGAAATCTTGACTGACGGTCATAAAGAGGCTCTTTATTATCCTTGAATATTTTTGACAACAAAGAATAAATTGACCCTCCTACTATAAGATTCATTTTGGAGTTTTCCTTGTATAGATCCCAAATGCGTTGTATGTCGCTAAATATTGATTTGTTTATTCTGAGGAAATCTTGAAATTCATCAATGAATAGGGTGATAGGATGTTCTTGCGAATATTTTATTAGGAACTCAAAGATATCGGCAAAATTGTCTGGGGATCCAAGTACAGGTATATGCAGTTTTTGCTCAATTTCCTTGGCGTATCCTTTACATAAATCTGCTTCAGATTTGCGACCAACAAAAAAGTATAGCATATCATCAGGGTCGTAAGTATGGGTTACAAGCCAAGTCTTACCGACGCGTCTACGTCCTGTAAGCACTGTAAACTGAGCATTCTCCTTACTCAACTCCTTGACATCTCTCAAAATCTTAGACTCCCTTTCTCTATCAAAAAATATCATATACTGACTTTATGATATTTCCGACACGACCATTTCCGACACAGCCATGTCGGAAACAGCCGTGTCGGAATGCAAAGTTAATGAAAAATATCTGGATTAACAAGTATTAATGTCTTTTATTGTCAGTATCCATCTGAAAAAGTTCCAAAAATCTAAAATTTGAGAGAAAATATAACCCGACAAGGAGCTTAGAATTGAAAATTTTTTATTAATTTTGCCATCGGCTAATCGCATCATAAAAATGCGGTTAGTCACAAGATAGGCAAAATTGCTGAATCCTACCAATCGAAAACGCCAAAAAGTAGAAGAGGATGATGCAATCTAATGCTCCTTGTCTTTTTTCGGAAGGATAAGGGCGAGTGCTGTACCTGTAAGTATAGCACTTTGTCCATTTTTTCGATGAAAGAATGGAGCCGTCCGTTCCGAATCTGTTCAATCCAGATAACGAGACGGCGCAGGTTGTATTTTCTCTCGCTTCACTCCTTCGAGGGTGATTGGCGTTACCTGATTGGTGGGTGTAAGTGATGAAGTCGCTTGCGCCTTTCTTGTTTTTATGAGTTAAACCAATCTAAATCAATGCTGAGTTTAGCGACTTGTAGGCGAAAGGAATAAATATGGCTAAACTACCTGAACATCCTCGCTGTCCTTACTGCGGTTCTTACGATACAGAACGCCATTGGGGAGATAACTTGATGCAAGCGGGTCTTGGTGTGCTTGGTGCGCTTGCAGATATGCGCTACTTAGGAGGAATCGCTAGCGACGAAACCTTATCAAAGGGAGCAGAAACCGTTGTAGATGCATTCTCTCAAAAATATACATGTAATGACTGTGGAAATAATTTCACTTTAGAACAGTCGGAAAATAATGATTTCGAATCTGACTATTCTGAGGATGGCTTATTTGATGATAGGATGTCCGAAATAGACAGATCTGAGCTTATCGAGCATTCAGCCTTTGAAATGGAAATCGAAGATGTCTTTGAAATAGAGGGACGCGGCATTGTGATAACCGGGAGAATTTCTACAGGTTATGTGTGTACTGGAGAAATCGTAAACATATCCGGAGCCACCGGACCTGAATATGAAGCAAAGGTAGAAGGTGTGGAAATGTTTCATAAAATTCTTGAAAGAGGGGAGGAAGGTGATAATGTCGGGCTGCTGTTGAGTGGTGTAAACAAGGAAGATGTAAGACCGGGCATGGTTGCCAGTCATATTCTTCACCTTCGGGAAAAGTCTACAAAAACTGATGACAAACCTACGCCAAAAGGCCTGTTTATGAAAGGCCTTGTGCAACAAGCCAATAGATATAGTTGTAAAATTCCGGCCCTTAGTGATGAAGTGGTAAAAAAATTAGCGGAAAAATATGGTCTTGACATACGTGAGGGATTTAGAATCGCTCAGAAATATGATGCCATTGAGAGACTTGACGCGAAAGATAAAACTTCTGCGGCCTCCACTCAACAAACACCAACACAAGACAATACAAAAAATGAGGAGACCTATCTTGAAGAATATCGTCAATGTCTGGCTGATGGTGAGATTTCCTCTGCCGAGATTCGCCTCCTAAAGAAACTTGCTTTAAGTCTTGGCATATCTGAAGAACGAGCCAAGGAATTGGAGCAGATGGCAATATCTTCTTATCTGACAGATGCAGAGAAGCAGTATCTCGATGAGTATAAGGCTTGTATTGAAGATGCATACGAAGTGTCATCCTCCACACGCAGACTTCTAAACAAATTGGCCGCATCGCTCAATATTAGCGACGAGCAGGTAGTGAGATTGGAAAAAATGTCAAACCGATAATTCCTGTAGAATTATGCCCTTGTTTCAAGTTACAGTAAAACAAATGCGAGGCTCTAATGGGGTACGCATTGAGCCTGAAATGACAGTACAGGTAGTCTCCCAATCACTCTAATTTCCTATTATATAATGGAGAGCAGCTTGTTGCAGATGCTTTCATGAGACTTTATGGCGTGGATATTAAGCGTTGCGGAGTTTGAATCAAGTTTATCTTGAAGTAAAAAGAATCGGCTAATAAAGCAGATACTTGATGAATTCCTGTCGAAAAGAAGAGGACAAGCAAAATTACAAATTCTCATTCCATTCCTGATGTTTCCGTAACTGATATTTCGAAAAAGGAGTTTTTTTCAAGAAGTCAGTTGCGATAGAGTTTGACATGAAGAGCCTTATAGTCGTCGACACCTATGCGGACATGTCNTCCTTTATGGGTTTCGTCGCAGTTGAGANGGCGGATCNCTNTGAAGTATCNGCAGAACGTCTGNTTTCAGGAATGAAAAGGGGGTTATCGGAAGTTTTTCACGGGCAGCCTTTGCNATGTTCTCAACGTAGGTTGCATAATTCCATGCCATNAACATTTCATCCGCATAATCTTTAGCTTCTGCCAAGTTATTCCAAGCGGATCCTTGCTTGACCTTTAATTTTTTTGCTAATTCATCGGGAATACCTTTGGAGTATTCCTTAGTGGCGAGCGAAGAATGGTCGCGGGCAGATTCGAGCATACCGATTTCATTTTCTATCTGAATCATCGCTACTGTTTTGTCCTTGTCGTTTGCTTGTAGATAATCGAGCATAGCATTGAAACTAAGATATATTCAAAATTTACTTTCCCTTAATNGATAGCCACTTTAGAGAGGCCGGTTGATAAAGATGNGATTAGAANNGATTNTTANCTTATTTTACATATCATNCANAGTNAGTCCTTTGTATTCNANGTCGTAATTGCTCGCGATTTTATTTTTGGCGAAAAAGGCTTCGGCTTTCTTTTTCAGCGTGCCTATGCTTACGTTCTCTTTTTGACGTTTTACTTCATAGAATGACTTTATGATATTTCCGACACGACCATTTCCGANACAGACATGTCGGAAATGGCTGTGTCGGAATANNAAGTTAATTAAAAATATTAAGAATTACAAGTGTGATCGTCCTTTATTGTCAGCATTCATTGAAAAAGTTCCTAAAATTTTGATTTTGAGAGAAACTATTTGCAACATGGCAATCACCTTAAAAGTCTGTCTGTTAGGATTCATTGCAATTTAGAATTCCAAAGTTATATTATGAATAGTTAACTTAATTTAAGTTTCGCAAGCTCAACTTAAGGGTTATAGGTTAAGAGGTTAAGGGGTTAACCCTATCAGTTGTAAAGGCATAAAAATATCATAATTTTTCAGTCAAATCATAACCGTTTAACCCTATAACCTTATAACCTTCAACTTGAGCTTGCGAAAGTTGGGTTAACTTAAAAAATGGGATTTGCTGCCATTTACATTATAATTGAATTTTCCAGGAGTTAGATACAATGCAATGAAGAGGCACAGCAAAACTATACAAACTTTTTTTAGGATTGCTAAGTGATTTGAAAGGTTGATTTTTTTGTGAAAAAGATGTCGAAAAATTTGTGGGATTTGAATCTATTTGTTAATTTTGAAAATTGATGTGGATTGAGTAGATTTTATGACTGCGCAATTTGCTATCAGAATTTGAATTTTAATGGAAATCTAACTAATATAACGATTACAATGGAAGAAAAACTCGTGAAAACGTGTCTTCACGACCGNCATGTGAANCTTGGGGCACTAATGTCACCCTTCGGCGGTTTCGATANGCCTATACANTATNAGGACATCACTACAGAGCATAATGCGGTGNGTAATGAAGTGGGTGTGTTCGACGTNAGCCACATGGGTGAAGTCCGTGTGAAAGGACCTGANGNAGAAAAATTCGTTCAGCACATTTTCGTAAATGACGTTGCANNCGCANCTCCCGACGGACAGATTTTCTATGGCATGATGTGCTATGAAAATGGCGGAACTGTGGATGATCTGCTTGTATACAAGGTTAACGATAACGAATTCTTCCTCGTGATCAATGCAGCCAACATCGCAAAGGATGTGGCATGGATTTTTGAGAAGGCGGAAGGATACGATATCAATGTGGAAAACGAAAGTCCTTATTACGGAGAACTCGCAGTCCAGGGACCGAAGGCTGAAGAAGTGCTTTCCAAGATCCTTGGCCTTCCACTTGAAGAAATAGCATTCTATAATTTCAAGACTTATCATCTCGATGGTGAAGATGTGATCATAAGCCGTACGGGTTATACTGGAGAGGATGGNTTTGNAGTTTACGGATCTCANGATTTCACAGTACGTNTATGGGATAAATTNATGGANGCTGGTGTTCAACCATGTGGCCTCGGTTGCCGAGNCACACTTCGTTTTGAGGTAGGTCTTCCCTTATATGGTGATGAACTTTCAGCCGACATCACTCCGATAGAAGCAAGCCTCTCAATGTTTGTGAAGCTTGACAAGGAGGAATTTATAGGTAAGGAAGCTTTGGCTTTGCAGAAGGCAGAAGGAGTGAAACGTCGCATCGTAGGTATCGAACTCGAAGGGAATGCGATTCCACGTCATGGTTATCCTGTAGAAGTGAATGGGGAAGTGGTTGGTGAGATTACAACCGGCTACCGTTCTATCTCAACAGGGAAGTCCGTTGCAATGGCAATGATCCAGAAGCCTTACGACAAGCTCGGGACTGAGGTGGAAGTTCGCATCCGCAAGAAGACTTTCCCCGGGAAAGTTGTGAAGAAACGCTTCTATGACAAAAACTATAAAAAATAAATTCGTGGCAATTCATAATGCATAATGCATAATGCATAATGTTTGACGCAGAAATATTGTCTATCTCATCAATGCTGCATTATACATTTTACTTGAGTTGCTACAAATATTGAAAGAAAAAAAATTATTAATTATTGCATTTTGATTATGCATTATGCATTATGAATTATGCATTAAAAACTAAAAAATATGGCTATTAAAGAAAATCTCCGTTATGCGGAATCTCACGAATGGGTAAGCCTTGATGGCGAAATCGCAACTGTTGGAATCACTGACTATGCTCAGCATGCACTTGGCGACATCGTATATGTCGATATGCCTGAAGTTGGCGACGAAGTGACAGCTGGAGAAGAATTCGGTGCGGTAGAATCAGTAAAGGCTGCTTCCGACCTCTATTCTCCCGTTAGCGGCGAAGTTGTTGAAATCAACGAGGCTCTCGAAGATGAACCGGGTCTTATCAACCAGGATGCTTTCGAAAACTGGATCATGAAAGTTAAAGTTTCCGATCCATCTGAAGTAGAAGCACTCCTTGATGCAGAAGCATACGCTAAGATTTGCGAAGAATAATTTTATCAATTCATAATTCATAATGCATAATTCATAATTGTTTTCTTCGAAATAATTATGAAATTCTATCATTGATTGAACTATTCAGTGGACTAAGGATTTATTAAACGGACGAAAGAGCAGTGCGTACCTACGTTCAATATCAACATCATACGATACATTTTCTGCTGAATGGTTACCTTTGATTATGCATTATGAATTATGCATTATGCATTAGAATAAATGAATAGATATATTCCGCATACTGAGGAAGACATTAAGGTGATGTTAGAGAAAATCGGAGTAAATTCTACCGATGATCTTTACTCAGACATCCCTGAAGAAGTCATCTTCAAAGGTGAGTACGATATTCCATCCGCTATGTCGGAAGTGGAACTACGTAAACATTTCCAGGAACTGGGAGATAAGAATAGTCGTCTGATAGTCTTTGGAGGAGGTGGTGTCTACGACCATTATTCTCCTTCAGTAATTGGTCATCTTCTTTCTCGCAGTGAGTTTTATACTGCTTACACTCCATATCAACCTGAGATTTCGCAAGGTACACTCCAGTATATTTTCGAATATCAGAGTATGATTTGCGAACTAACCGGCATGGAAGCAAGCAATGCATCTATGTACGACGGTGCAACTGCTACGGCAGAGGCTGCAATGATGATGGTGGCATCAGCTAAGAAAAAGAACCGGGTTCTAATTTCTTCTACAGTTGCTGATCGCGTACTCGAAGTAGTAAAGACTTACACTAAATTTCATGGAGTTGACCTGACTATCATTCCTGAGAAGGATGGCGTGACAGATCTTGAGGCTCTTTATAAGGCACTCGAAGGTGGAGACGTTGNCGNAGTGATTGTAGCTTGTCCAAATNAATATGGTATTATAGAGNATTACACTGNGGTCGCTGACAAGGTACNTNNAGTGAAGGCTCTTCTTGCCATGAATTGCGATCCATCGACACTTGCTGTGCTCCGCACACCGGCAGAATGGGGAGCAGATATCGCTTGTGGCGATGGTCAGACCCTTGGTATGCCGATGCAATTTGGTGGTCCTTATCTTGGATTTATGGCTTGCTCAAAGGCCCAGCTCCGCAAGATGCCGGGTCGCATTGTAGGCGCTACCAAAGATGCAGACGGGAAACGTGCTTTCGTGCTTACACTTCAGGCTCGTGAGCAACATATCCGCCGTGAAAAAGCCACATCCAACATCTGCTCCAATCAGAGTCTTATGGCTCTCTATGCTACCATTTATGTAGCTTTGATGGGTAAGAAAGGCCTAGAAGAAGTAAATAAACTCAGCTGCGACGGNGCTCATTATCTTTATGGGNANCTTCTTGCTACAGNAAAGTTCCACAAGNCANTNGACAAGCCATTCCTTAAGGAATTCACTCTCAAGACCGACCTTGACATAAAGAAAGTGAATGAATATCTTGCCACAAAAGGATATATGGGTGGCTTGGATCTGGGCGATGGCCTCGTAGAGTTTGCGGTGACAGAGAAGAGAACAAAGGAAGAAATCGACGAATTGGTAACTTTAATGCTGGAGGCTTAAGAAGATGAAATACTACGATAAACTGATATTTGAACTTTCACGTCCCGGCCGTGTAGGTTACGAACTGCCGAAAAATGGATTTGAAACTGATGGCGAAAAGGAAATACCNTCAGATCTTCTTCGTAAGNCTCCACTTGATCTTCCTGAAGTGTCTGAACTCGATGTAGTGCGNCATTANACCAATCTTTCCAATAAGAACTTTGGAGTNGACACCGGATTTTATCCNCTTGGGAGCTGCACGATGAANTATAATCCNAAGATNAATGAAGAAGTAGCAACNATNCCTCAGTTTGCAGATCTTCANCCNCTTCAGAATCCGGANACAGCTCAAGGNGCNCTNGAACTTTATTGGAATCTTCAGAATGCNCTTGCCAATTTGGCGGGTTTTGAAGAATTTACTCTCAACCCATACGCTGGTGCTCATGGTGAGCTTACTGGCCTTATGGTTATGCGAAGCTATCATAAAGCACGTGGCGACCACAAACGTACTAAAATCATAGTTCCTGATTCTGCACATGGAACAAATCCGGCTTCTGCTATGGTAGCTGGTCTTGAAGTTGTAGAGGTCAAGAGCCGTCCTAATGGGTCAATTGATATCGAAGACCTCAAGCCACTGCTCAATGATGAGATTGCTGGTATTATGATGACAAACCCAAACACATTGGGTATGTTTGAGACTGAGATTGTGGAGATTGCAAAACTTGTGCATGATGCAGGAGGTTTACTCTACTATGATGGGGCTAACTTCAATCCACTTTTGGGTAAAGTACGTCCAGGTGATATGGGCTTTGACATCATGCACATCAATCTTCACAAGACATTCTCAACTCCTCATGGAGGTGGCGGTCCCGGTAGCGGTCCTGTCGGTGTTGCAAAGCATCTTGTACAATTCTTACCAAATCCACATGTGAAGAAGGATGAGAATGGCAAGTTCTATGTTGAGAACGGTGATGAAGCTCTGGGAAGTGTATCTACTTTCTTCGGCAACTTCGGAGTTATGATGAAGGCTTACGCATATATATTGAGCCTTGGCAAAGAAGGAATAAAGGAAGTGGGACCGATNGCAANCCTTAATGCCAACTANATTANGGAGAGCTTAAAGGATGATTATCTACTTCCAATTGAAGGAGCCTGCAAACATGAATTTGTTTTCGATGGTCTGAAAGACAAATCAACTGGAGTGACTACTCTCAATGTGGCTAAGCGTCTGCTCGATTATGGATTCCATGCTCCGACAATTTACTTCCCACTTCTTTTCCATGAGTCAATGATGATTGAACCGACAGAGACTGAAAGTCTTGAGACACTCGACGAATTCATTGATGTGATGCACAAAGTGGCTAAAGAAGCGCGTGAGACACCGGATGAAGTTAAGAATGCTCCATTGACAACTATTGTACGCAAACTTGACGAGACAACTGCAGCAAAGAGTCCAATTCTCAACTATAAAGCACTCAAAAACGCATAATATATGAAGATTATTATCATTGGTGCCGGACCCGGCGGGTATGAGACTGCCCTTGATGCAGCGAAGAGGGGACATGAAGTGACTCTCTTTAATGGCACTAAGCTTGGTGGCACTTGCCTCAATGAGGGATGTATACCGACAAAATGTCTTTGCCGTAATGCTGAGATGGTAGCATCATTCAAAGAGGCTGATAAGTTCGGAATAGATGACTTCACTTTTACGCTCGACTACAATAAGGTAGTTGAGCGTAAGAAGGAAGTTGTAGATACGCTTCGTTCTGGCGTCGATAGCATGCTTAAAGCAGCCAAGGTCAGTGTGGTAAATGCCATGGCATCTTTCAAGGATGCTCATACTGTTGTTGCCGATGGCAATGAGTATAGTGCTGACTATATAATCATAGCTACTGGTTCGGTTTCAAAGTCACTACCAATAGAAGGACATGACTTTGAATGCGTTAAGGATTCAACTCAGATTCTTGATATTGAATATGTTCCGGAATCACTTACGATCATAGGTGGAGGAGTGATTGGAATGGAGTTTGCAAATATTTTTGCGTCGTTCGGATCGAAGGTGACTGTCATAGAATATATGAAGCAGATACTTCCTCCATTTGATTCGGACATAGCAAAACGCTTGAAACAGGTTCTCGCGAAGAAGGGTATTAAGATAGTGACTGGAGCAGCTGCTAAGAAGATAGAGCAAAATGATGAATATGAGGTCGTAGTGACCTACGATGTCAAGGGTAAAGAAGAAACGGTGGTNAGTTNCGATCTTTTGATGGCAGTAGGCAGGTCTCCACGCATCGATGGACTTAACGTTGAGGCTGCTGGAGTGGAATATTCACCCAAAGGTATCAAAGTTGACGATTGGATGCGGACAAACGTACCTCACATTTTTGCTATTGGAGATGTTAATGCAAAGATGATGCTTGCACATGTGGCTACATTCCAAGGAATACATGCCTTGAATGCTATAGACGGCAAGGAAGACAAAATAAATTTCGATATTGTTCCAAGTGCTGTCTTTGTAGTGCCAGAGTGCGGTATGGTCGGTTTGACAGAAGAAGCTTGTAAAGCACAGGGAATTGAGATCCGTAAGGGTCAGAGTTTCTTCCGTGCTAATGGAAAGGCTCTTGCCATGGGAGAACCTGACGGACTCTGCAAACTTATCTTCCGCAAGGATAATGGTAAACTCATCGGAGCGCACATTATGGGTGTAGAAGCCGCTGACCTTGCTCAGCAATGTGCAGATCTGATGAATGCCGGTATGACTTTAGAAGGAATTGATAATGTCATCTTTGGGCATCCGACAGTTTCAGAAGTGATTTTATCTGCAGTCAGAAACGCTTGAAATTAGAATAGATAGCTGGAATAGCCAAGTGCTATGCTAATGCACAATGCACAATACACAATGCACAATACACAATGCATAATTAGCCGTGCTCGAGTAAAATCAAGTATGTAGTCATAGACATTAAGTTGAAAAGGCATCAAAGACAGTATGCCAGTTATAAGATACGATTCTTGTTTTAGCTCAATGGCTATTTTAGCTATCTATCAAAAAAAATAAAATATGAAGAAAATAGCTGCCATCACAATGGTAAGGGATGATGATTTCTTTTTGCGGAAGTGGGTAGAATACTATGGCAAAGAAATTGGTCGTGATAATCTCTATATTCTGTTTGACGGTGAAGACCAAAAGGTGCCTGACTTCTGCGAGGGAACCCATACTTACATCCACAAGCGTCTAAGCAATGAGATTGTGGAAGGAGAACGTGTGCGTCTTGGTCTATTGAGTGATAAGGCAGCTGAGCTTCTTGAAAAAGATGGGTATGATCTGGTGATTGGAGTGGATTGCGATGAGTTTATAGTGGTCGATCCCAAACTTGGCAAAGGATTGTCTGAATATCTTTCTGAGCAAGAAATAGACTATACTATTTCACCGTTAGGCGTGGATATAGGTCAGCATCTTGAAAAGGAATCGGAAATCGATGGAAATAAGAAATTTCTTGAGCAAAGAAGATTTGGTTTTCTTGACACACGGTATACTAAAGGATCAATCATAGCCAAGCCAGTAAGATGGGGAAGGGGATTCCATCGAGTGAAAGGACACAATTTTCATATCAGTCCGGATTTATATCTTTTCCATTTTGGATGTATCGACATGAAGCGTATGCGTGAGAGGTTTATGAATCCAGACCGTATTGGAGGGACATCAACACGTCATTTCAAGAAGCGTACTCGTACCATCAATCTTGTGACCAACAATGAAGCTCTAAACTTTGATAAATGGACTTCCATAGCGAGAAAAATGCAGACTTTCATTAGGCCTTTATATGCTTGGAATAAGCCAGCTATGTTAGGAAGAGTCATTGTAGTAGAACTTCCAGAACGTTTTCGTCATTTACTATGACCATAAAGACTATGAAAAATCCACTATCAAATACTGAAAATGTAAAACGCAAAACTAACAACGCAAATCCTATAGACGCTGTAATCCTTTGGGTAGACGGTGATGATCCTGAATGGAAAGCCAGATGTGAAGCGGCGAGAGGCGGGAATGCGTTGACCCGGCGTGATGATATAGGAGGAGATTTGCGTTTCAGACAGATGAGGGAGATAGATTGGTGTGTAGCAGGCATAAATAAGTTTGCATCTTTCTTCAGACGAATATATATTGTCACTGATGGACAAGATCCGCATCTTGAGAATACGGTAGGGAAATGGTTTGAAAATCCCATACCCATTGAGATAGTTGATCATACTGTCGTTTTCCGAGGATATGAAAAGTATTTACCCACATTCCAGTGCAACTCCTTGGAAACTATGATACATCGTATTCCTGGTCTTTCTGAGAGATTTGTCTATTTCAACGATGACTTTGTATTGACGAATTACGTCAAGCCAGAAAATTGGTTTACTGAAGACGGGAAAGTAGTAGAATATGGGAAATGGATGCCTAACTTCATGCTGGATCTTCTGCATGCGATAAAACCAAAAAAGAATGGATTGAAGACAGTAGGATTTAAAGATATAATGGAGAACGGAGCAAAGCTTGTTGGGTCAAATAAGACACTTTTGATGCGACACACTCCACATCCTGTTTTGAAATCGCTTAGTGAAAGGCTTCTTGAAGAATACCCCGATAGTGTGGATATAAATAGCCGTGACAAATTTAGGGCACCTTGTCAGTATAATCCCCAAGTGGCAAAACATATCCTCGCAGATAGAGAAGGACGGCTTATAATAAGAAGTCCTAAGGGAAAAACACTTTTCCTTAAGCCATTTGCCAATCGTCCATATTATTTGAGAAAGCACCTAAAACCTTATATTTCAGGGAAAGAACTTCCTCCCTTTATGTGCATAAATTCCCTTGCAGAAGCAGATCCTGACGATCGTAAAGTATTCCTTAGCTTTATGAATAGGGTTTTTCTTGAATCTGATTAATCATACAAGTGAGAAGCTCTATGTTTGGAATCGAGATCGAAAACAAACACTCCTCTCATTAATTTTGAGAAAAAAAAGGGATATGACCGGAGCAATTTTGCTCTCCACCAGGACTTCAAGCCCACAAATCTCGGAGAAGGAAGAATGTAATCTTTTAAATCTTTGCTAATTCTCTTAATGGCTTCATCGCGCTTTACGTGATCTTTCTCAAGTCGGGCAATATATTTAGCAGCAGATACAGCTGACTTATTGATATAAGCATTTTCTTTATTGATATCTTTTCTCTCATTGAAAGAATTTGATATCATATTCATCCTGTCTTTGCAGGATAAATAATAATCATATCTGTTTTTAGCAACATCGCTATGAATAATGCTTCNTTNCNTCATTCTATAATGATATAGAGGAGTAGGATCAAGAGCCATTTTTNTCACATTCTTAAGCCATNTGCCATATACAAATATGTCTTCGAAGTTTCTACCTTCCGGAAAGTCGCAAGTTACGATGCTTCTTCTATGCAATTTATTCCATACATAATTTGGAAGTCGGTCAAAGCCAATTTCACGCATTGCTTCATTTCCGTCTATTACACCTTTATTATGAATCAGATGCTTAGTTGAGTGGCGGCCAATATATTCGGCAATATAACCTACTTGTGCTATATCAGCGTCATATTCTGATATAATATTATAGAGCTTCTCATACATTTGGGGCTCAATCCAATCGTCGGAATCAACGAATCCTATATAAAAGCCTTTCGCAACTTTAAGACCAACATTTCTTGCACTTGAAAGACCACCATTTTCTTTATGAATGACCATAAAACGATTATCGCGATTAGCATATTCATCGCATATTGCGGGTGAGGAATCGGAGCTTCCATCATCTACCAATATACATTCCCAATCGGAAAATGTCTGTGCTTTTATAGAGTCAAGACATTCTCTCAGGTACATTTCCATGTTATACACAGGAACTATAATGCTGATTTTTGGTTTTTCCATAAGTACATAGATTTGGACTGCAAAATTAATAAAAAAATATTAACCCTACAACTTATCACTAAAATAGAGAGGCTTCAGATTATCTGTAGCCTCTCTAAAAGATAAGTAAAAGAAGATTATAGATAGTATACGATTGTTGTGACGGAAGCAGGGTCGATGAAGACTGTATCTTTGAGATTGAATCGGGCTTGCTTCAATTTCTTTTCAGCAGTAGTCGTATATGTATAGATCGCCTTAGCACCTTCCGGTGTTTGCATATCAACAGTTACACCGTTGGTCTTGTTGTAGTTGGTCAGGACCACTACGAGCTTGCTGCCGTCTGGTGCTACATAAGCTGATCCAAAGAAGTCTTTGCTTTCATTTAGAGTCAGATCAATGCGCTTGTAGCCTGGACGAACGAAGAGGCTATAGTTGCCGAGAACCCAAAGATTGGGGTTAGCAGCTACGCTACCACCGTTCTTGAAGTCGTCGCTGTATTCACCGTCTTTTGGAGTGGTCTTTATAAGCTCAAAACGGTTTTTCTGACCCCAACGTTCTACCGACATGGCAGTCCAATAGCTCCAAGAGGCGCATCCAGCTACAGTGATATCATTGTGAATGACGCGGCTCATATATTGGGCGATATCAAATTCTGTCGCATTTTCATAGTTGCCATCGAGCTCAGCAGGAGCATCTCCGAGCATTGACCATTCAGTCTGATATACCTTCAAATTGCGAGCTTGTGCAGCAGTAGCGACTTTAGATCTCACATCGCGCATCCCAGCCCATGTTCCTTCCGTCCAATAGCTATGTCCGCAGATTATATTGTCGAGACGTTTGATGTCGCCAACGTATGCATTTGAAGACGGATTGTAGAATGCATTGATAGTGTTTGAACGNGCATCGCNTCNTTGATACAACTCAGTCCAAGCCCCTGCCTCNGCAATAANNATATATGTATTGAGGTCGCGGGCTGAGAGTGATTTGTCAAGTTCTTTTACGAGCTTTGCAATCTCAGTATTTTGCCAACCGGATCCTTCTTGAGAAGCCTCGCCACCTTCAGAGACACCCCAATCATACTGTGGTTCATTGACCGGGGAGATATGAGAAATATTGTAGCCGGCATCTGAGAAATGCTTTGCAACTTCTGCCATATATTCCGCATATTGAGAATAGGCTTCTTCCTTGATATTGCCATGAGCACCATTATCGGAATAACCCATGCCATTGAGAGTATACTGCACAAGAGGGGAGTTGCTGAAAAGAACAAATTTTTCGCAGCCCATATTCTTAGCTTGCTCCATGAAATAGCGTTGCCCGGCACAGCTGCTCCAGTTGTAGCTTCCACTGCTAAGATAGCTCTGAGCGCGATTGTTGGCAGCCATATTGCTCTCGTTGCCCTGCTCTTCTGTGCCGGCTCCCAGGTTGACGCGCCACATAGAAAGGCCAATACCTTGTGGCTGTCCATCAGCTGAGATATTTTGAGAGAACAGCAATTGAGCTATTTCATTTCGGTTGTCGATCCAATATTGACCGATTTGGTTAGGAAGCCAACAGTCGGAAGCTGCAAAGCCTTCCATTTCTTGATAAGTTTTAGCTGTATTTACAGTTACTTTTTGGCTCGTCAGTGGGAAAGATGCTGTAGGGGAAGTGACGTCATCATCTTCACCGAAGTTTGGACCGCTTGGGCCTTCACTTCCTACGGGATGCTTGGTAGACACTCCGTGAGGCTCATCGCTACAGCTGCCCAAAGAAATTATAGCGGCTCCACAAAGAGCAATTGATATTATTGTTTTTCTATTCATTTTTTGCGTTTTGCGTTTTACGTTGTACGTTTTGCGTAGTTTGTTATTGCGTTTATATTAGTTCCAACCTGGATTTTGCTTTATAGCTCCGTTGGAGTGTTCAATTTCGTAGTTAGGAATCGGGAAGAGCATGTCGCGAGTTTCATTGAAGCGAATACCTTTGTCACTTGGTTCTCCTTGATTCCATTTTTCATACATATCGGCATCAGCACCAGTGTTATATTTCACAAAGCTTCCGTCCGGACCCATTATATTGCAGATCATCTTCTTGCCATTGGAGCAATCCCAACGACGGATGTCGTAGAGGCGGCACTGTTCGTGAGCCAACTCAAGGCGACGTTCGTTGCGAATAGCATCGCGGAGTGCAGTCCCATTGCTTGTCACAGCAGGAAGGTTAACACGGCTACGCACTTGGTTGAGAGCCCATTGTCCTTGTGAGTCATCGCCTGTCTCAGCACATGCTTCAGCATACATAAGGAGAACATCGGCATAGCGGAGCACACGGTGGTTGAGAGGAATTTTATCGATATTGTAGACTTCCGGACGATCCTCAAGAGGCACGAAGTATTTGCGGATAATACGGGCTGATTTATGCTGAGCCGGGTCAATTATATACCCTTTGTAATAGTCGGCAGCAGTCCACCCAAATTTATCGATATAATCCTTATATTTTGCATCATTTATTCCACATACAGAAGAATTATTGGCTACAAATTTTGAGAATTGGTCTTCACCGGCAATCTCAGTACACATAGTCTTGATAATAGTCCAACGAAGACGCTCGTTATCGCCTGCAGCAATATATGCATTTTCGAGATCAGAAGTTGGTTGACCCCAGCTCCAACCGTCGCCAACTCCATTACGGCAACCTGTCACGACAGTGAGCGAACCTCCGAGGGCGTATGTGTCGCCGCCGTAAGTTTGCTGCACTTCGAATAGACTTTCAGCACTATTGTTATGTTTGACACTCCAAACATCACCGAAGTTTTCAAGTAGGCGATATTCTCCAGAGTCGATAATAGTCTTAAGAGTTGCTTTGGCTTCCGCCCATTTAGACTGATAAAGCTGAGCTTTTCCAAGGATACCAAGGGCTGCACCTTTAGTGACTCGTCCGGTCTCCGCTGCCGAAAGCTGGGAGCGTTCGGGAAGATCTACAATGGCAGCTTTCAATTCAGTCTCTATAAATTGGTAACATTCTTCCTGTGATGAGCGTTCTACTCCGGCACCAGTGTTGGCATATTCAGTCATCAAAGGCACACCTCCGAAATTACGAACAAGGTCAAAATAGAAGAAAGCACGAAGGAAGCGTACTTCGGCTAAACGGCGCTTCTTGAGGTTTTCATCCATTGTGACCCCGGGGATCCTTTCGAGTCCAAGATTACAAGTGGTGATACCCTGATAACGTGCTCCCCAGAAGTTTTGGATTATGCCGTTCATATTTCCATTAGGCATATAGTGGGAGAGTTCCTGATAGCCGTCATCCTGAGTGGTGTTACCATCCCAGAGGTCGTCGGTACACATATCTGAAAGAAGCCAAGTGTTGTAGATTTGCCACCAACCACCACCTTTGGCAATCTGATAGTAGCAACCACCTACGTAAGTCTCCACTTCTTCCGGAGTAGAGAAATAAGTGTCGAGGTTTTCTTGTCCTCTTACTTCCTGGTCAAGGAAGTCATTGCAGGAAGTGAAAGCCCCGAGGCTCAATGCTGCAATGCACGCATATAATGTCTTTTTCATTTTCAATAATGATATTTATGGTCAGAACTTAAGGTCGATACCGAAGAGATATGTTTGAGGAGTAGGATATTTCGCATTACCAATACCTTTTTCAATCACACTTCCATCATAGAACGGACGTTCCGGGTCCATGCCAGTGTATTTTGTGATAGTAAATAGGTTTTGAGCTGAGAAATAAAGACGCAGGTTGATGTCGCGGAGCCATTTCTTTGGAAGAGTATACCCAAGGGTAATAAGCTTACATCGGAGGTAACTTCCATCTTCAACATAGAAACTTGATACTCGTCCGTAGTTCTGATTGAGGTCATTGTAGGAAAGACGCGGGATATCGTTGCTTGTTCCTTCTCCATGCCATGCTTTGTTGAATGTACCTCTATATACATTCTGTCCGCCACCACCTGAGTAGCGTTTCTTCTCCAAGTTGAAAACATCGTTGCCCGTCGTTCCGTAGAAATTTGCAATGAAGTCCCATCCCTTATAGTTAAGACCGAGATTGAATCCAATCATAAGGTCGGGATATGGGTTTCCGATATAAGATTTGTCGGAATCATTAAGCACTCCGTCATGGTTGAGGTCTTTAAATCGTATATCACCGGGCTGAGCATCAGGCTGAAGGAGAGTACCGTGTTCGTCAGTATGTGCATAAACTTCTTCCCAGTTCTGGAAAAGTCCATCGGCAGTGTAACCATAGAAACGAGAGATGAGCTGTCCGTCTTCGTTGCGGATNNTGCTTTCATNGAGACCTCCACCNGTGAGGACCGGANCATCGCCNGAGAATTTGATTGCCTTGTTACGTACTCCAGAAAGCTGCACACCAACATCATAACCGAAATCACCTGCAGTGTCGCGCCAACTGAGAGAAAGTTCCCAACCACGGGCACGCATCTCACCAATATTTTGAGTAATAGCACCCATCCAAGCAGGGTTACCAGCGATCAGAAGACCTTGAGCAGCATAAAGCATATCGTGGCTATTCTTCTGATAAAGGTCGAAAGTAAGATTCAATCTATTGCTTAGGAAAGTAGCATCGATACCGAAATCATAGTCTTCTACAGTTTCCCAACGGAGATAAGGATTACCCATCTGTCCTACGATAGTAGAAGGGAAGCGAGTGTCGTTGAAGACATAGTTTACACCATTATCCATAGTCGAAAGGAATAGACCGGGGTTAATGTTCTGGTTACCAACTTTACCCCAACCGAGACGAACCTTAGCATTGTCGAGCCAATTGCGAGTGCTTTCCATGAAAGCTTCCTCAGAAAGACGCCAAGCGAGAGAAACAGAGGGGAAAGTAGCCCACTTATTGCCTTGAGGGAATCGGGAGCTACCGTCGTAACGGATAGAAGCAGTAAGATAATAACGGTTGTCAAAGTTATACATCACGCGTCCGAGCACAGATGCGAGAGTCTGATAGCTTGTGCTTCCGCTTGCGAACTGGTCGCCGGTGCCGGCACTTACCTCGTGAAGAAGATCGTTATGTCCAGGGATGTCTTGACGAGAAGCATTAGCCCAATAGTTTGCATATCGTTCAGCTGTGAAGCCAGCCATCAAAGTGAGGTTGTGCTTATCAGCAAAAGTGTCCATGTATGTAGCAGTGTTTGTCCAGCTCCAGTTTATTTGATCAGAGTAATTTCTGTAAGCATCATTCTTTGCACTCTGCTCAAGAGCATCGATGTGGAATGCGTAATTGTAGCCGTCGCTACGCTGATACCAAAGATTGGCACCAAATTGAGTGCGGAGAGTAAGTTGCTTGATCGGTTGAATCTGAAGGTATGGATTCATCAAGAGCTGGAACTTGGTCGAGTGGTTGTCCATTCGTGCAAGCGAGGCCACAGGATTCCATTCCTGATTGTTGTAGCTGCGTTGGAAGTCGTTCATTGGGTTAGCCGGATCCCATTCAGATTCGGGACGATAGACAGGAGTAGTTGGGTCCATACTCATAGCAGCTGCGAAAAGTTCAGGAGCAGATTCCCAACTTTCGAGGTTGGGAGCAAGATCAAGACCAGCTTTCAGCCAATTAGTGAAATTATATTCAGTATTCAAGCGGACATTCATCTTATCCCAGTATCCACCTTTAAACTGAGAGTTATTGCGATAATAACCTGCTGAAAGACTATAGACATATTTGTCATTTCCGCCGCGAACGCTGAGCGAATAATTTTGTACAAGAGCAGTCTTGTCGACGACGAGTTTCCACCAGTCTGTGCTGTCGACTTCTCCATAATCAACGTAAGGAGAGTTCCATGGTGCAACACGACCGTCATTCTCATAACGAGCGTAGAAAACTTTTTCATACTCGTCTGCCCATGCAATGCTTGGTTTCGGTATGTATTGCCATCCGGCCGAAGCAGAGAAATCTACATGAGTAGCACCGGATTTACCTTTCTTTGTAGTGATGATGATGACTCCATTGGATGCTCGAGTACCATAGATAGCAGAAGCGGAAGCATCTTTGAGCACTTCCATGCTTTCGATGTCATTGTTGTTGAGGAAGTTGATATTGTCAGTATTCAAAGGCACACCGTCTACTACATAGAGAGGAGAAGTACCGTTGACAGAAGTGACACCACGTATCATAACAGATGGGTTGGCGCCTGGACCACCGCCGGAGACAACTTGCACACCAGGCACACGACCTTGAATAGCATCCATTGCATTACCGCTTACCATCTCGTTCAGTTCCGAACCCTTGATGGTGGATATAGAAGATGTCAAGTCGCTTTTCTTTGCAACACCATAACCAACAACAACAAGTTCGTCGAGGGAAGTTGCTGTCTCGGAAAGCTCAGCATTGATGACTGATTGCCCTTTAACAGGGAGAGAAAGTTGCTGATAACCTACATAATTGAAGACGAGGGTAGCGTTAGACGGAACATCATTAAGAGTATAATTGCCGTCGAAATCGGTAGCAGTACCTTTACTTGTACCTTGCACTAAGACTGTGGCACCGATAAGAGGTTCGCCATCATTTTTAGAAGTGACGACACCAGTCACTGTAATTCCCTGAGCCCAAGCAGAGAGACCAAACAAAGTGACAAGCATTGTCAAAAGGTATTTTTTCATGATAAGATATTTTAATAATTGAGAATTGAGAATTGAGAATTGAGATTTAGAAAAGTCAACGAGTACATGAAACAATTCTAAATTCAAAATTCTCAATTCTACATTAGAATGTTAGTTTTGTGGAATGAGTTTTGCTCTCTCAGTATGAGCATCAAAAATAAATTTGAAAGTACCTCCTCTTTCAATCGACTTCATATTGACCCAGTTGTCGGGAACGAACTGTTTACGATAGCCTTCGTCACCCCACTGATTGATATCAACTTTGTCGCCATACTTCCATTGGAAGTAGTCAGCATTTCCTGTATAATGATCATTGTCAGGATGAATATTACCATAATACATGAATTTGCCGGGATCTTCACTATCATCTACACGCCAAGTAGCCAAATTCCACCAACCGTCGTGATGCCAGTTATGGATTACGAAATGAAGGTTGTCTCCCTGACTAAGTTTCCAATCCTCAAGAATGTAGATATGTGGATTCTTGGAATCTTGAGTCATTTTAGCCACTTCACGAGGTCCATCGCTCATCGGACCGAAGTAGAATTCTTGCCACCAAGGTTCATTATTCCAATCCCACCAAGTATTAAGATCATCACCGCCGAAGTGCATGTGCATGACAGGATCAATAGCATCAGATACTGAGTAAGTCTGAGTGGTGTATTTACCGTTGAAAGTATCAAAGCTAATCAGATAATAGGTATTAGCCTGGTCAAGTTTGATCCAGTTTACCTCGTCAGGATTATCACCGAGCACCTGCGCATTCTCTTTAGAAGGAGCAAAGCAAAGAGGTCCGAATGATCCTTTCTGACCAAGCAGACACACTTCTGTACCAGCTTTTTCATTATAATAGCGCACTTCATACTGGAAAGGACCAACATGGTCGCAAAGAATAGGAACCCCAAAGATGTCGGAAGAAAGGTCATCTTCATTCTTAACGTCACAAAGCCACATCTTTTCCATATCCTGAAGCTCCTGCACCTTTACTAACGATTTAAAAGTAGCTGAATGAGCAGCTTCGTTTGCTTCTTTATCGTATGCAGTCACAGTGACCTGCAGTGTAGCAGCTTTGCTTGGGAGGACAAGATTCTCTGAGAAGTCGAGTTTTCCAGTCCCATTCCCATCAACACGACGAGGATACCCTTCAACAGGTTTTGGAGCGGTTTCACCGTCAGTCACGTCCACCACATCGATATCGACATAATCGACAACTCGATTGTCGGCAACGCTAAACTTGAGGTTGAAGCTTGTCTTTTCCTTGATTAGCACCATCACTTCAGCATCTGGACTTGTCGTGAAGTAGGGAGCGCTCCAATCAGCGTCAAGAGTGACACGGAGATTTTGTGTTTCTTTGCGACCCCCAACATCTGTAATGGTGATTTCAACATTAAAATCATCGCCCATTTGATCTTCTTGGATCTTGAAAGAATAGTCAAGATCATACTCTTTCAAAGGTTCGCCATAGATTTCAATGATGTTGATGTGTTTGTTGAGTTTGATGTCGTGGCAGACGAGATCGATGGAGGCGATACCATCATTATCTGTCACCTTTCCGGCGATTTTGATAGATCGCCCGGCCTCAGAACGTTCATGAGTAGTGGTAAGCGACAGAGCCGGATTTGCTCCATCGACGTCTTTCCACTCATTGTCGTTGCTGCAGGCTGTCAGTGCCAGAAGCGCAGGAAGCCCTAAGAAGGCAACCTTGCAACACATTGAGATTAGGTTCATTTGTAACTGATTTAAATTAGGTTGTAAATATGATTTGTTTGATTTTTATCATTGAAAAGGTTAGTAACCTATTTTTTTCAAAGTTAATAAAAAAAATTGATATATAAAGATTTTTCGTGAAAATTTTATAATATTTTAAGATACTAATAGTTTTCAACCCAGAGAGTGGGAAACAAGAAGAAAATATAAGAAAAATCCCGGAAAACTCAGGAAGCTTCCGGGAGGTAAAAAATAATAATTGAGATTATTTGTCGAGGTTAATGATTTCGTAGTTTGTGGATCCAAGTCCAATTGCTTCGGCGTGCTCAATGGTGTGAAGACCATGGCGACTTGAGATGCGTTCCTTAAGAGGTTCGTTGTCATTTCCTTCGGAAGCAGTCATGTTGAAAATTATGTCGCAGCAAGCTTTGTCTAAGGCAACAGGGTCAATAGAAGCAAGAATACCATAATCAGCGATTTTAACACCTTCAGGATGTGCGACACAGTCACAATCAACCGACATATTGTTCATCACATTGATGTAGACGATATTGTCTCCGAAATAATCGGCTACTCCTTGTGCAGCCGCTGCCATAGACTCGAGGAAAACATCTTGATCGGCAATATTCTGCCATATACCCTCTACTGTATCAATTTTCCCTCCAGTATGGATATACGCTTTTCCGTCGGCTGAAGCAACCCCGATACTTGCATTCTTCAAAACGCCACCGTAACCACCCATCGGATGACCTTTGAAGTGAGCAAGATTGACCATGTAATCATATCTTTGGAGATGGTCGCCAACGATGTCATATTTAATATGACTTTTATCACGAACGGGTATATTCATTTGTCCATCTTCATCCATAAGGTCGACAGGGGCGATTGAATCAAACCCATGTTCATGAACAGTCTGCCAGTGTGCATCGAATGTGTTGCGTTTACCCCCGTATGCAGTATTGCATTCAACTATAGTGCCATGGACACTGTCAACAAGGTTCTTAATTAGCGTAGGCTTGAGGTAGTTAGGATTGCCGGCTTCGCCAGTGCTAATTTTCACAGCGACACGATGTCCATCTGCCGGACGGTCGAGGGCCTTATAAATTTTGACAAGAGCCTCCGGAGAGATGTCGCGAGTCATATAAACTTTTGACTGTGCAGACGCAGATAGAATCGCCAATCCTGCGCAAATAGTAAATAAATATTTCTTCATTTCTTTATGTTATGTCAGTTTATATAAAAACGTCAATAACAATAATAAATTGTCTGAACACTGATATTATTAGAGGAGAGAGGAAGGATTTGTGATAATACGTTGGTTGGAACTGCCACGGAAGGGGAGGTCGGGGTCTCGGAGAGATAGGATAAAGGGTCCATCTACAATGGTGTCGATGTAAGGGAGGGGGAGAGATAAAGATGGAGANGCGATGATTTCTTCAATCGTAAAGCCTGTGTATAGCCATACGGTATGACCAGTTTGTTTGATGGCTTTTGCAAGGTTGGCAATAGATTCAGGATTGTAAAGTGGGTCACCGCCTGTGAGGGTAACATCAAAGTCTTCTTCTTTAATTATTCCCATAAGATCTTCCAGCGACATTTCTGTGCCGGCGTGGAAGTCCCAGGATTGTGGATTGTGGCAACCGGGGCATTTGTGAAGACAACCAGCAAAATATATGGCGGTCCGGAACCCCGGACCGTCTACTGTAGTACCTTTTATGATGTCAAGAACTTGAAAAAACATTAAGTATTAAACAATGATCATTAAGTATTGAACAATGAACATTAAGTATTGAACATTAAGTTTTATTTGTGGATAATGCGGTCTTGTAGTTCGGCGAGTTTGCCAGAGTTCCAGCGTTTGGTGGTGCCTACNAGGTAGCCGGTGATACGCTGGATGGTCTCGAATTCGGTNTCGCATTTGGGACATTTCTTCATTTTCATGTCAGCGTTTTCATAGCCACAATGAGGACAGTGGTTTCGGTTGTGATTGACTGAACCATAGCCCATGTTATATTTATCCATCATATCGACTATTTGCATAATGCACTCCTCGTTGTGTGTGGCATCACCATCGATTTCCACGTAGAAGATATGGCCGCCACGAGTGAGTTCATGATAAGGAGCCTCAATCTTTGCTTTGTGTCTTGGAGAGCAATGATAATAAACAGGAACGTGGTTGGAGTTGGTATAATAATCTTTATCGGTCACCCCTTCAATAATTCCGAATGAAGCTCGGTCGCGCTTAGTGAATCTACCACTGAGCCCTTCGGCGGGAGTGGCAAGAACAGAATAATTATGGCCATATCTTTCCGAGAATTCATTTGCCTTGGAGCGCATGTGTCCGACTATTCTTAAGCCGAGGAGCTGAGAGTCGCCCGATTCTCCATGATGCTTTCCTGTAAGAGCGATGAGACATTCAGCAAGTCCGATGAATCCAATGCCAAGGGTCCCTTGGTTGATGACACTTTCAATGGTATCGTCAGGTCTGAGATTTTCAGAGCCATTCCAGAGAGTTCCCATGACGAGAGGGAATTGCTTGGCGAGTGCAGTCTTTTGGAATTGGAATCTGTCGTCGAGTTGTTTNGCAGTGAGTTCGAGAATTTCATCAAGACGCTCGAAGAATCGTTCAATCCTTTCATTTTTATCTTTTATTCCCATACATTCAATGGCGAGGCGGACTATGTTGATAGTCGAGAATGATAGATTTCCCCTGCCTATAGAAGTTTTCTTGCCATAACGGTTTTCAAACACCCTTGTACGGCATCCCATTGTAGCTACTTCGTATTCAAAACGTCGTGGATCATCAGCACGCCAAAGTTCGTGCTGATTGTATGTAGCGTCAAGGTTGAGGAAATTTGGGAAGAAACGTTTTGCTGCCACTTTGCAAGCAAGGCGATACAGATCATAGTTGGGATCCTCAGGGAGATAGCTCACACCGCGCTTTTTCTTCCAAATTTGAATAGGGAAAATAGCGGTCGCACCATTACCAACACCTTCGAGAGTGCAATTTAGAATCTCTCTGATGACACAGCGCCCTTCAGCGGAGGTATCAGTCCCATAATTGATGGAGCTGAAGACTACCTGATTCCCTCCNNGNGNGTGAANNGTATTCATATTATGGATGAAAGCTTCCATTGATTGATGNACTCGACCCACCGTACGATTGATAGCATGTTGAAGAAGACGCTCGTCGCCTTGAAGGTCTTCGAGATCTTTCTTGACGTAATCTTTGATATCAGCATCGTAGAATTTAGAGAGATCNTTGCNAGTGAGGGATTCGAGAACACGAATCTCTTCCTTGAAAGTGATACGCACAAAAGGAGCAAGGTAAAAGTCGAAAGCCGGAATTGCCTGACCGCCGTGCATTTCATTTTGAGCTGTTTCGAGAGAGATGCAAGCGATTACCCCGGCAGTCTCAATTCGTTTAGGTGCCCGGCTTTCAGCATGACCTGCTACATATCCGTTGTCAAGAAGATGGTCGAGGGGGTGCTGGACGCAAGTCAGGCTTTTTGTAGGGTAGTAGTCTTTATCGTGAATATGTATATAATTGTTTTTGACGGCTTGCTTCACATCCGGATCGAGGAGATAATCATCGACGAAAGGTTTGGTGGTCTCAGAAGCGAACTTCATCATCATGCCTGCCGGAGTGTCGGCATTCATGTTGGCATTTTCGCGAGTTATGTCGTTGCTCTTTGTCTCGATAATTTCCAGGAATATGTCACGAGTTTTGGCACGACGTGCGATAGAACGCTGATCACGGTAGGCAATATATTTTTTAGCCACGTCTTTGCGGGCAGACTTCATGAGTTCAATTTCCACACGGTCTTGGATGTCTTCGACTGTCATCTGTTCCTTACCGGTCATACCGATACGGTCAGTGATGCGTTGGATCAAAGACTCGTCTTCACCTGCGGAAGTGGCGAGCATAGCCTTACGGATAGCGGCTTTTATTTTTTCTTCATTATAGCCGACTATGCGGCCGTCGCGCTTTTGTATTGTCTGTATCATCAGAGTGTTTATCGAGGGTTGATTTTTCTGGATGCAAAGTTAAACAATATATTTAAATTGACAAAAAAAATCTTCCAAAAATTTTTCAAAAATATTTTTGGAAAACTTTTGGAAGATTTGAAATGATTAAGTTGTTGAATATCAAATTATTGATAATTAATTTCGGATAACTTTTGATTTTAAAAGGTTGATACAGTGAATGATAAATGTATATCATTTATCAATTATGAAGGAATCGATGTCGAGCCAACCGCTGTCGTTGCTCTCCCATGGGCGTGTACAAAATACACCCACTTTAGCCCCGATCCAATGACCTTCACGAACATCCATTGATCGTCCAAAATCTTTGAATTTCTTTCCATCGAGACTATATCGGAATGTAACAGTACATTTGTAGTCTGGTTTAGCTTTGGGATTCTTAGCACCTGTCATTCTGACTACAGCTTGAAGCCATATCGGTCCGTTGGTTTCAAGTTTAATAGCGGATGTCTCAACTTCTTCCTTTCCTTTATTAGCTCCGACACAATCAGTCTGGACGAGATAAGTTCCATCTTCACGACTTTCAAGGGCGAGAGTGGCGAAATTATACCCCATGACAGCGATACCACCTTTTTCTCCGACCATAGTCTTTCCATCTTTCATTCTTGGATGGAAAGATACCTTGGCTGTAGCAGTAAAATTTTCGTTGGGGAATTTCTGCATAAGGACATTCGGCATGTCATATAGATTCTTTGCATCCGGTGTATGATGAGAAAAGAGACGAAGGACAGAGTTATCTGCGTCGCAGAAATACCACAACGGTTGGGGATTGCCATTCCATTGCCACTGATATCCGAGAGTTGTGGAATCGAAATCATCGCTGTCTTGAGGAGTAGCAATTGGATAAGTCTTTCCAACATTTGGTTTCTTATAAGTGCGCACTGGTATGCCACGACCGTCGCCATCCTTGTCTATGCCAATCACAGGCCATCCATCCTCATTCCAAACCATGGGTTCAAGATTGATTACACGACCGTAAGGACCTTTATCTTGAAAATGAATAAACCAATGCTCCTTACCATCGGGAGTATCGATCCAAGCTCCTTGGTGGGGACCGTTGATGTCTGTGTCGCCCTGTTCCATTACATTACGCTGTTCGTAAGGGCCCCAAGGATTTTTGCTACGCATTACCACTTGCCAACCGGTAGCCACACCTCCGGCAGGAGAGAAGATGTAGTACCATGGACCGCGCTTATACATCTTCGCTCCTTCGATAGTTTCGTTTTCAAGATGACCGTCGTAGATTACCCTGTCCATTCCGATAACGCCAGTAGCGTCCGGAGTCATCTCAATCATTCCAAGAATGCTCTTGACACCGGCACGGCTGCCGGCATAACCATGGGCAATATAAGCACGACCATCCTCATCCCAGAATGGACAAGGATCAATCACACCGACGGCTGGATAAATCAAGCGTAGAGGACTCCAAGGACCTTTAGGGTCGGTCGCATCCGCCACATAGATACCACGGTCCGGGTCGCCGTACATCACATAGTATTTTCCCTCATGATACCGGATGGATGGAGCCCAGACACCATTTCCATGACTAACTCCATCAAACTCCGGAGCAGGATATTTATCTGCCACCACTCCAATTATAGTCCAGTTTACGAGATCGTTGGAGTGAAGAATCTGAAGAGCAGGGAGATTTGCGAAGCTCGAAGATGTCATGTAGTAGTCATTCCCCACACGAACCACGTCCGGGTCCGAATAGTCTGCATTAATGATAGGATTCTGGTACTTACCATTTCCTAAGTCGGAGACGTATGCCTTAGAAACGTCGGCATAAGCTGGAGATGAGAGAAAGCATCCCAGAGCTGTAATCGATAGAAAAAATGAATTTTTTTTCATTTTGATTAGATAGATTGGTTTAGATAGGTTATTTCCATTTTATGTTTATGTCGCGTAGAAGAGTAGAAGAAGGTCCGGTAGATCCCGTATGTTGTATGCAGAATCCAGTAAGAGATGAGTCTTCGACTGGAATACTCAAATTTACTCGTTCCATCACTTGGTCGCAACATTTGGATGCATCAAGAGCGTCTGTGAAGGCTGATGCCTGAAGAATACCATCTTCGATGCTAACTGAGATATTGCAAGGAGAGCGAAAGCAATTACTGATAATTTCATCTGAAATCCTTGAAGTCTTACCATCTTCATATTTAATAAGTGAGAAGCTTACAGCGCGATCATGGTCGGGAGTGCGTTCGATACGTAGTGCATAGCCATTGAGATTAATGGGATCGAATTTCAAGCATATATCCATATATTGAGAAGTTGCGCTCCCGAAACCTTGACCACCACTCTTAGCTGGCATGGCAGTAAGCTCTACATTCATATTTTTGCATACATCGCGAGCAGGGACATAGCTCATACGAGCTCCCCGTTCATTTTGTATGATGCCTTTACCCATAGATGCATCAAATCCATTACCATAAAACCACCCAGCTCCTTCTGTCGCTTGCCAGTCAACGTGAGCAGTATCTGCTGGCTTAAACACATCGAAACTCCATACGCCTGGGATCCCAGGTTTGCGACGTTGAATAAACACATCGCTGAAATCTGTGGATAGATTTGATTCCGGAATAGATGCTATTTGCGAAGGATCATTAATTGTAATGAATTCAGATTTTTCCCATGTTCCTAAATGAGAGTCCTTATATTTAGGTATGACAATTGCCACGAGGTCATAACCAAAATCACCGGCTTTTGCAGAATAATAATTTCCTAAAGGCGCTTTTGAATCTTTCAAGATCAACAGGTCTGGTTTTTCATCGTAGTTTACAACCCGTCCCCACATTATGGAACTCTCATCTTCCCCCTTTCCTGACAGAGCGTAATCCACTTGAAATTGCATTGAAGTTTCGTTGAACTTAATGGAAGGCTTACGTTTGAATTTTGGTGCATTCTTGAGATTTGGGGCAATAGAGAGTGTCAACTTCTCTTTCAGACCATCAGGAGAAGTAACAGGAATGATCATAGGCTTTTCTTGCGGGAGTTTATTCTCAGCTATGCGATTTAAAGTAAAAATATCGCCAGTGGGATAACTACCCCATAAAAGTGGGGCCGCTTTTACAGTCACAGTATCTCCATTGCATAATGGAACAGGAGCATCATAACTCAATTTAAGATGAACGGGAAGTCCTAAAAGTTTTTTTCCGGTTTCTGATTCGATTTTGGCAATTGTCCGGTTTAGATCTTTAGGATCCCAAGCATCATTACCATTGAGTAAATTTGGAAGATTATAGACCTTTTTGCCATCATAATCCACAACAAAGGCATTTCGCAAATTATTTTGATCAAACTGAGGACCAAGTTGCACTCTTTCTGAATCAATGACATAATGCATACCGTTGAGAGTAATATTTTCTTGATGGCAAATAATATCAGAAGGGTCTCGGGTCCATCTGATTTCTATAGGATTCTCACAATAGAAGCGAGTATCTATGGCGGTGACTGAACCAGGAACTTTTGTGAAATACTGAACTCCTGAACCAAGACAAGTGATGTCGCAGTTTAGAAACACAGCACCGGTTTCTGCAGTAGAANAGAAAGGTTTGCTACNGAAAAAAGTGAAACGACANTCGAGATAAACAGCAGAACCTGAGAGAGCATCGTCGGNGCATTCANAATAACANTTGTCGTATAGGCTACGTCTGGCTCCAACAAAAGGACAAAGGTTAAGACGGCTGATGAAACGGCAATTTTGTGCAAAAAGACGATCGGTACCATCACAAATTCCGATTTGAGCTTGTACAATGGCATCCTTACGCTTTTTACGGTTTAATAGAGGATTACGATGATATTCAAGATCAACATTACAATAATTTCCAAAAGTGATATTCTTAGTCTCCAAGCACTTGCCCGAAAAATTGAACATGGTGAAATTACCGACGGCGCCTTGTGTCTGACCACGGTTGACAGCAAAAACTATATCTTCAGGATTAGTTGAAAGGCCAATTATAGATAATGTGTCACATTTGAGACGGATAGCATAAGGAATTCCATCACTATCGGTTTTTACAGTAGGATCATCGGGGTCATCAAGCCAGTAAACTGAAGGAGCGACTAAAAGAATAGCATTCGTCCCTATTTTATTAATCATTTCAAATGCTTTCTCAGGGTCAGAAAAGGATTTAGAGCAATTTAGAAGACCTTCCTTATCGAGAATCACTGTATTCTCTGTTATGGGTAGATTAAAACCAAAGTATACTATTTCATTCTGACAATAACCGCATAAAGATATAGATATCATTAAAATAATAGATATCCAAAGTCGATATGAGTATTTAAGATTGTATTTCATGGTCAGAATTAAAAAAATTATGATTCAAAATTAAGAAATTTATTTCAAATATGCAAGAAAAAATGCCAAAGAAGAGATCCAAATGTTGCCATGTGGATCAGAAGATAATTATTTCAACCGAATACGAAACTGAGTCAGAAGAAATCAAAATTATCAATATTGAAAGCAATATACATAGGTGACATCCCTGAGGTAACTCCAATTGCTACTCCACCAATGAAGCGAGCTAACAAAAACGGAATGAACGTATCGACAGCCCCTGTCCAATAAGCGGATCCTAAAAAAACGATAGCTGCAAAAAGTAATAATGGTCGTCTCCCCAAAGGTCTGCGAAGAAACCCGCTACCATAGCACCGAGCAATCATCCTGCAATTGCTATACTCATAGCCAGTCCTTGCATGGCTGAATCTCATTCAATTCCAAAAAAAGCTTCGTAAAAAGGTTTTGCTCCCCCAATCACAACCCAGTCGTCGCCGAAAAGAAGGCCTTCCAACGCTAAGACGCAGCAGATGAAGTAAATGAATCCTTTGTTAAGTTGAGTTTGCATGGTTGTTAGAAATTAGTTTATTCAAATGCAGAATTAAAAAAATTTCATGAAATAAATTTCATATACATTGAATAAATAAAGAGGATAATGAAAAATATTTGAGTAATATTTGAAAATAGAGAATAAATTAGTAAATTTGCAATGACTTTAATTAGCATAAAACTAATAATGAGATGAATAATTTTGTGTTTTATCCTGCCACGAAGTATGTCTTCGGGAGGGGAGTGGAGAATAAAGTAGCTGAGCAGCTTAGGGCTTTTGGAATGAAGAAGCCATTGATAGTATATGGCAAAGGTTCAGTCGTAAGGTCTGGACTTCTTGACAGAGTCAAGAAAAGTCTTGAGGAAGCAGGGATTCCATTTGCTGAATTAGGTGGAGTTCAGCCAAATCCGGTAGATTCTAAGGTTTATGAGGGAATAGAGCTTGCAAAGAAGGATGGTTGCGACTCAGTTCTTGCTATTGGCGGAGGAAGCTCCATCGATACAGCAAAAGCTATAGCAGCAGCCATTCCTTATGATGGTGATTTCTGGGACTTCTATTGCGGAAAGGCAAAAGTGAAGAAAGCTCTTCCAGTTGGAGTGGTACTTACCATTCCGGCTGCGGGAAGTGAGGGATCAGGAAATACAGTCATCACTAAGCTTGACGGACTTCATAAACTTGGAATGGGAAGTGATTTGCTTCGACCTAAATTTGCATTGATGAATCCTGAATTGACATTCACTCTACCTCCTTATCAGACAGCAGCCGGCATCACAGATATGATGGCGCATATTATGGAGCGATATTTCTCCAACACACCTAATGTAGAGATAACTGATAGGGTAGCGGAAGGGGTCCTTAAAGCCATTATAACAGAGGCTCCAAAAGTGATATCTAATCCGGAGGATTATGATGCAAGAGCTAATATCATGTGGAGTGGAACTCTTGCTCATAACGGCGTATGCAGCGGCGGACGCGAAGAAGATTGGGCTACTCATGGTTTGGAGCATGAGTTGAGTGCAGTCTACGACGTGACTCATGGTGCAGGATTGGCAGTGATGTTCCCGGCTTGGATGACATACGCAATGGATGAAAATCCGGAAAAAATCGCTCAGTATGCTCGTAGGGTTTTTGATATAGAAGAAGCAGATGATCGCAAGGCAGCAGAGCTGGGTGTTGAGGCGCTCAAGAAATTTCTGACATCTATCGGGATGCCGGTCAATATGAAGCAACTATGTATAGAGAATCCAGATTTCAAATTGCTTTCAAACAAAGTAACAGAAAATAAGGGGGAAGTTTTTGGCAATTATATCAAGATAGATAAAGAAGTCGCAGAGAAAATTTATAGAATAGCTGCGGAGTGATATTGGAGCGTGCATTCAGCGAGCTTCCTTTCTGATGGAGGGCTAAGCCCTCCATCATTTTTTCCAAAAAGCCGGGGTGAAGAGAAGTATGATTGTGTATAGTTCAAGACGGCCAGTAAGCATCACAAAACTTAAGATCCATTTTGCAGCCTCTGGAATCATTGAGAAGCAAGATACACCTTGCNGCACTTCAGTTCCAATTCCANCATTAGAAATGGCAGNGAGGGAATAGAAAAAACNNTTGTCGAATGGAACACCGAGAACCGTCAGGAGAAAACCACCTATGAAGATGACAAGGAAGTAGAGTGCAATAAAGGCAAGGACTTTCATTACTATAATATAAGAAGTTCCTTTCCCGTTTACNGTCACAGTCTTAACAGCTGAAGGATACATGGTGCGATATATCTCATTCTTCAAAAATCTGAAGAAAATAATGAATCGGTCAATTTTAGCCCCTCCGGATGTGCTACCAGCGCATCCGCCAACTACCATAAAAATCAACATTACTACATAAGGAACTGCCCCCCAATGATTGAAATGGGGCACCACCAGACCGGTTGATGTCAAAATAGAGACACTTTGGAAAAGGGGAACAATAGTCACTTCTTGCCAACTATGGACATGGCTTTTTCCTATTATTGAGATGGTGAAAACGACATATCCGAAAAGGATAGTTCTACAAAACCATTTGAAAGCATCATTTTTTCTAAGTTTTTTCCAATCTCCATTTACAGCAGAAAAGATCAGATTGAAATTGACACCTCCAATAAACATAAAAACTGTCAAAATTATGATTATATAAGGGCTATTCCAATCACGAATGCTCATGTCACTTGTGGAAAATCCTCCGGTCGACATTGTGGATAGTCCATGACAAATGGCCTCAAAAAGATTCATGCTTGAAAGCCAAAGAAGTAGTATACAGGTAATGGTAAGGCTAATGTAGATACCCCAGAGTGTTTTGGCTGTATTGCTGACACGTGGGCGAAGTTTGTCGTGAGTGATTCCGGTTACCTCCTCGTTGAACATCAGCATCCCACCTTTATTATTAAGCATAGGTACGACAGCAAGAGTGAACAGGATGATTCCGAGTCCGCCAATCCACTGCAAAAGACAACGCCAAAGCAGAAGAGAATGAGGCACATGTTTAAGAGAACCTAAGACTGAAGCCCCCGTTGTCGTGAATCCACTCATAGTCTCAAAAAAAGCATCTGTGACACTATCATGAGTGCCACAAAGGAGAAAAGGAATCATTCCGAAGAGGGATAGGATAACCCAGATGAGAGATGTCAGCAGAATCGCCTCCCTTTTACCCATTTCTTTGCTTTTTGGCTTTAGACTCATCAGTCCTACTGCACTAAGGAGAGTGATTACAATGGAGAGGAAAATTGGTTTGAATTCAGAATCTCCATAGATCAAAGCAGTGACGAGGGGAAAAATCATGAAGCCGGAAAGCACCATGAGCAGCCAACCAATAGTGCGCAGAAGCATGCGCAGATTGATGAAATCGTTATATTTAAANTTTAATTGAACCACTTTTCAATTTTTGAAATAGAACCGGAAAGACAGAAGACGACAACTTTATTGCCCGCATGGATCTGAGTCATTCCACCAATCAGTTCTGCTTTACCATCATTCCGAATTAGCGCAGCTAAAGTCATTCCCCATGGAAGATTAAGATCCTTGACGGGAGCCTTAGTAATCTTAGCTTTATCTTTAACTTCGAGTTCACACACTTCAGCATCCGCAAGAGCAAGAAACTTAGAGTTCGATTCATCGGAGTCAAGGAGAATCTGGAATATGCTTGAAGATGCCATGAGCTTTTTATTAATAGATGTTCCAATATTCAGACTTTCGGCTACACTATAAAATTGGAGATTTTCGACATCAGCGATAGTCTTGGGCACNCCNAAATCTTTAGCAGTCAGACACGACAAAATATTTGTCTCTGATTTTGAAGTAAGAGCCATAAAAGCATCATACTGATACACATTATTTTCTCTCAACACTTCAATATCCCGTCCGTCTCCATTTATGACCTCTATATCAGGAATCTCGGTTGCAATATATTCGCATCGCTCTCGGTCANTGTCANTAAGACGGACCTGATANTTATCATNAAATGCATAGCAAAAGCGCATTGCAATCTGGCTTCCACCCATAATCATGACTTTCTTTATGATACGCGTCTTTTTGCCACAAAGTTCACGCACTTCTTCCACATATTCAGGAGTAGTAATGAAATATACTATATCGTCTTTTTCTATGGAATCATTACCTCCGGGAATCACAGTCTCTGCATTACGCTTAATGGCGGCAACATGGAAGTGATGCGCAGAGACGGGTAGATCTCTAAGTTTTAGACCACAAAGTTTTGAATTTTCGCGTATTTTCACTCCAATCATCAAAAGCTGACCGTTTCCAAGTTCTCCCCAATAGCGTGCCCAATTGTGAGAGAGCGAAAGATTTATAGCCTCGGCCGCCAAATATTCAGGATAAATCAACGTGTCAATTCCAAGCTCTTTTAGTATCAACTTGTTTTCTTTCTTCATGAACTCATAGTTGTCAATTCTGGCTACAGTCTTTCTGACTCCCAGTTTTTTTGCAATCGAGCATGAGGATATGTTGCGTGTCTCGTAAGGAGTGACGGCAATGTAAAGATNGNCTTTNTGGATACCANCTTGTCTCATTGTATCGAAAGACGANGTCGAGCCACAAAGAGTNATCAGATTATAATGCGAATCTAACGAATCAAGTTTTTGTTGGTCACTGTCGATGAGAATGATATCCTGATTTTCATTGCTAAGCATCTTTGCGAGATGAGTACCTACCTCCCCTGCACCGGCTATGATGATTTTCATCTGTCTAAGATTTGGATTTTATTGCTGCAATAGACTCGACAGCAGCTTCTATTCCTGCACTGTCATATCCGCAGTCATGATGTAATTGCGCCACTGTACCGTGAGACACCCATGAATCAGGAGCACCAAGCACCTGAACCTCGACATCTAAATGATTGTCTCTACACCATTCAGTCACTGCAGAGCCGAATCCACCAGTCTTGACCCCATCTTCTACTGTGATGATAGTCTTGTGAGAAGAAGCAATTCTGCGAAGAAGCTCAGTATCCAGAGGCTTTACCCAAATCATATCGTAAAGATCAACTTTGATATCTTTATTTTTTAATGACAGCAGGGCTTTTTTAGCTTCGTGAAGAAGAGGTCCGATTGTGAGGATGGCTATTTGAGCATCGTCATTCTCATATATAGGTCTTCCTTTCCCGATTTGAATGGCTTTCATCTTAGTCTGCCAATCTTTTGTAGTGGCTTTGCCTCGTGGATACCTAATAGCCAGAGGACCGTCGGATTGAATAGAAGTGAACATAAGATCTCTTAAAGTCTCTTCATCAGCCGGAGCTGCTACTTTCATATTAGGTATGCATCTGAGATAAGCGATGTCGAGCAATCCATGATGAGTCACTCCATCTTCTCCTACAATTCCGGCGCGATCAATACAGAAAGTGACAGGGAGACCTTGTATGCAGACATCATTGACGATGTTATCGTATGCACGTTGAAGAAAGGAGGAATAAATAGCAGTGAACGGACGTTTGCCACCAGTCGCAAGACCTGCGGAAAAAGTAACTGCATGTCCCTCTGAAATACCTACATCAAATGTTCTGGAAGGAAATTCTGCGAGCATCCTTGAAATAGACGTTCCGCTTGGCATTGCAGCAGTTACACCCATAACTCGGTCATCCTGTTTAGCAAGCTCGACTAATGTACGGCCAAAAACCTCTTGCCAAGGGAGTGGGGCATCTTTACTTTCAGGACAAATCTTTTCTCCTGTCTCCGGATCGAACATACCAGGCGCGTGCCATTTAGCAGGATTCTCTTCAGCAGGTTTATAGCCTTTTCCTTTGACGGTATGGAGATGTAGTAGGCGAGGGGTCTCCATATCCTTAATATCGTTGAGAATCTTGACAATTTTTATTACATCATGACCGTCGAATGGACCGAAATAACGAATATTCAGACCTTCAAAGATATTTTGCTTACCACTTACGAGACTTTTGACAGAATTAGCAAATCTTTGAATCCTACCTTTCCCCGCTTCAGTGACTACGCCTTTGCGCCTGAATGCGTTGTAAAGTTTAGAACGCCATTTGTTGTAGCCGGCTGAAGTAGATAGTTCAGAAAGGTAAGCGTGCAGACCACCAACATTAGCATCAATGCTCATCTCATTATCGTTGAGGATAATAAGAAGGTTGTTAGGATTGTTTGCTACATTATTGAGACCTTCAAAAGCGAGCCCACCGCTAATAGAAGCATCTCCAATGACAGCTACAGTCTTGCATTTTTCTTTTCCAGGTGTATTCCTATCAGCAATAGCCCTACCAAGAGCTGCCGAAATAGAATTAGAGGCATGCCCGGTAATAAAAGTATCGTAATCAGATTCAAGAGGGGAAGGGAAACCACTGATACCACCTTTCTTCCTTTGATTGACGAAAGCCTCTTTTCTTCCTGTCAAAATCTTATGAGCGTATGCTTGATGCCCGACATCCCAAAATAGATGATCATTAGGAGTATCATAGACATAATGCAAGGCCACGATAATGTCGACAGCTCCCATGCTTGAGGCGAAATGACCCGGGTTTACAGAAAGATGGTCGATCAAATAACGCCGAATATCGGCACACAGCTCCGGCAACTGGTCGAGTTTCAATTTTCGAAGATCGGCCGGCGAAGATATGCTATCCAATAGACCATATCCAGTGGTCTTGGTTGCAAGGATAGAAGTTTGAGCAGATTCCTGTTTCATTTCATGCTATTTCTTTTCTCCCCCAAAGTATTTNTTANANNGGGGNACAAANATGATGATGCCGCTCATAGCCGCTATCAGGATGTTTTTCAGATTGAATCCATCGGCGGAAGTGAGGAGCCCCACACATAGCCAAACCCATAAAATCACGAGTATGGCGAGTCCTGCGATTATTGTAGGTTTCATTTCAAGTGCGAAGTTAACAATTTTTTTTTATATTTTACCGATTTTTTTTACTAATTTTGCAATCCTATATCTAAAGATAGATAAAAAACTATAAAAGACATCTTGCAAAACCAACTTTGAGACATACTTCCCATGAAGCAATATCATAATTATTCACCTGAAATATCCTCAACGGATGAGCTTGGAGAGACCATAGGAACAGTGGGCACAGAAGCCACCGAGCAAGCTCCACAAAAGGAGTCGGCCCAAAGTGGGCGCAGACGGAGACCAAAACAGAAAGCAACAGGCGAAGAGACTTCGTCTTCCCGTAGCAAAGCGCCGGAAACAAAAGCATCTGAAACTGTAAAAAATCCTTCAAAATCCCTTTGGAGATCGATGAAGAATTCATTTACGGAATGGCGCGACTCTGNGGTCACACGCTCTGTATTTGGTATAATTTTAGGAGGTTTAGGCTTATGGTTTGCTGTAGCCTTTGCTTCATATTTCAGTGCATGTATAGCCGACCAGAGTATGGTCTCTTCTCCAGTGACGGGGCTGGAGACAGAAGTGTCAAATGATGCTGGGGAGGGAGGCGCACGTCTCACTGAGCTCTTCATCAACCAAGGATTCGGAGTAGGAGCTATTGTAATAGTAGTATGGCTACTTTGTATGTCGCTTAAGCTTTTGATAGGGTATCCAAAATTTCGAACACTTGACTTCACTATTAAGTCACTCATAGCCTTTATTACACTGAGTGTAGTAGTAGGGATGGTTTCAATAGGGCTTGATACTGACGTAAATTGGGGAGGATTCCATGGCAGATATATTAATGAGATAATTTATAACTATATAGGATGGAGTGGAGCCTTCATCATTTCGATAGTATTGATATCCATCTTTGTCGTAATATGCCTGCGAGATGTGATAAAATGGATCATACGGAAAAAACGCCAGTATGATGAAAAGCGCCGNCAACAGCGTGAGTTGGAAGAAGCTGAGCGTAGAAAGATAGAAGAACAGAGAGAGAGGGAGCGGCAAGCAGACTTAGCTCAATCTTTATATGCAGAAAACGATGAACCCCAAGAGGAAAAAACAGAGCAGACGGAGTTTGAAAATGTAACGTTTAATCCCAATGCAGACACAATCTTTGAAATGAACGATCTTACAGAAGATGAGGATGAGTCGTATTCNCGGTTTGACCNTATTGATGAGGATCCAAATTCCTTGGCTATTTCAGAAGAATCAATTGAAGAAAGTGGCTTTATAAGCGACATCTTTGAAACCTCTGGTGATGAAAAACAGGAGGAAGAAAACAAACTACCGGAAGATATAACAAAATCGAAAAGAGAATCCGAAACTCCAGATGAGGTTGAGAGCGAACACATAGATTCTGAAGAATCAAATGTGGATTCTGAAGAATCAAATGTGGAAGAAGACTATCATGAAGAAAAAAATATTACTACGGAGGCGGAAGAGATATTTGAGAAGGAAGATGCCGAAGTAAAAGACACAGATGAAGTGATGACGGTCAATGTCAATCAGATTGAAAAAGGATCTCAAAATAGGGGCTCTTCTTACGATGAAAAACTCTTTACTCATGAATATAAGTTTCCGCCGGCAGAATATTTGCTTCCCGGAAAAGATAAAATTTCTGTAGACTCTGAAGANCTACTCGAAAACAAGGAAAAAATCAGACAAACGTTGCTCGATTTTGGTATACCTATCACGAGCATAGAGGCGACTGTAGGTCCAACAGTTACTCTCTATGAGATACGTCCGGATACCGGAGTCAAGATAGCAAAAATCCGAAACCTTGTAGATGACCTTGCCCTTTCACTGGCTGCGAACGGAGTGAGAATCATTGCTCCAATCCCCGGGAAAGGAACAGTAGGCATAGAGGTGGCTAATAAGGAAGCTCAGACAGTATCAATGCGCACAATCATTCAATCGAAAGTGTATCAAAATTCGAAGTACAAACTTCCCGTGGCATTAGGATCTACAATTTCTAACGAGGTATATATAGCTGACCTTGCAAAGATGCCCCATCTTCTTGTAGCCGGCGCTACGGGACAAGGAAAGTCAGTAGGACTGAATGCAATTGTCACGTCTTTGCTTTACTCTAAGCGGCCGGAAGAGTTAAAATTCGTGATGGTTGACCCAAAACGTGTTGAATTTTCTCTATATGCAAAGATAGAGAAGTACTATCTTGCCAAAATTCCAGATGCTCCTCAGCCTATCATAACGAATATGGAAAATGTTGTTGCAACGCTTAGTTCATTATGTGCTGAGATGGATGAAAGATATCAGCTGCTTGAGAAAGCTTTCGTACGTCAAGTGACTGAGTATAATGAGAAGTTCAAGGAGAAGAAGCTTGATCCACGAGAAGGACATCGCTTTATGCCTTACATTGTCGTCATAATTGATGAGTTTGCCGATTTGATNATGACTGCGGGTAAGGANGTGGAGCTACCAATCGCCCGATTGGCTCAGCTTGCCAGAGCAGTGGGAATACATGTTATCATAGCAACCCAACGACCNTCTACCAATGTCATCACAGGTATGATCAAAGCTAACTTCCCTGTCAGAATAGCATTCAAGGTAAGTTCAGGTGTCGATTCGAAGACAATTCTTGACTCNACAGGGGCTCAGCAACTGATCGGGCGAGGCGATATGCTTATAAGCAATAACGGGGAGATGACCCGAGTGCAATGTGCTTTCGTGGATACTCCCGAAGTAGAAAAAGTATGCGATTATATAGCCCGGCAACCATATCCACAAGGTGCATATATGCTCCCGGAACCACAAATAGGAGGTGAAGGAGAAACTCAGGAATTGGACGCTTCAAATTTGGGTAAGAAAGATCCGCTCCTTGCTGAAGTTGCGCGTCAAGTAGTGATGAGTGGAGTGGCTTCAACATCAGCGGTGCAGCGCAGGTATGAGATCGGGTATAACCGTGCCGGGCGAATAATGGATCAACTTGAATCGCTTGGAGTTGTGGGNCCAGCTACCGGAGGGAAGCCAAGGAGTGTACTTATTGATGGAATGTCGCTTGAAGATTTGCTTTCGACATTGGGTTTGGAATGATGAGCAAATTTAAGATTCATCAAGATTAAACTGGAAGAAGTGAGATCACTCTAATATAGAAAAACAAAAGATCAATAAGATGAAGATAATAGGAAAGATATTGATAGTGATAGCAATGTTAAGTGGTGCGTTTTCAATTTATGGGACAGAGACTGCAGANGCAATATTGAAGAAAGCGGCTTCTGGAATAAATGGTTCCTCAGGATTGACAGCATCATTCACACTTGACTATGGACAACAAAAAATCTCGGGCACGATGAAAGCTGCGGGAAAGAAATTTGCATTGCAGACCCCATCAAGCTCCACCTGGTATGATGGTAAGAATATGTGGACATATAATGCAAAGAATGCAGAGACGACGTTGATGACACCTACTCCTCAGGAGGTCGCGGAAGCAAATCCTCTTTCTATTGTCAATACCTATTCGTCAAATTTCACGGCTACTTTCGCGAAAGGACAGAACAAAGGGAGCAAGACAATAGTATTGACACCCAAATCAAAGCAAACAGGTTACAAAAGTGTGCATGTGACAATCCCTGAAGGGTCAGTATATCCCTCAAAATTAGTTATTATCCCTTCTAATGGACAGAAAGTTACAGTATCAATCACACAGGTCAAAAGTGGACAAAAACTGCCTGAANCNACATNTGTATATNCAAAATCAAAATANCNAAAGGTTGAAATAGTAGATCTAANATAATCGATTTTTGAAAAAAAGATGCGTTTTTCTGAAATAATTAGCTTTTTATTTGTTATAAGTTAAGATAATAATATCATTCATGCAAGCATAGGTTTTTGTAGTATCTTTTATAAGTAACATCATTTATTAAGAACTACAATAAATGCGGCTTTATAAACTAAAAATACAAATAATTATGTCTACTGTAAAAGTACTTGTAATAGGATCGGGACCGGCAGGATATACAGCCGGTATTTATGCCGGTAGAGCAAATCTGACTCCAATCATATATGAAGGCAATCAGCCTGGAGGCCAACTAACTCAAACAACAGAAATAGAGAATTTCCCCGGCTATCCCGATGGAATAGGAGGAATGGAGATGATGGATCAACTCCGCAAGCAAGCAGAAAGATTTGGAGCTGAAGTACGTTCGCGCAACATAGAGAGCATTGATCTTTCAAAGCGACCATTTGTTGCCATCGACGATCATGGAGAAGAGATTATTGCAAACACAGTCATCATCAGTACAGGAGCAAGCGCAAAATATCTTGGTATACCAGATGAAATCAAGTATCAGGGTATGGGAGTAAGTGCATGTGCAGTATGCGATGGATTCTTCTACCGTAAGAAAGACGTTGCAGTAGTAGGTGGTGGTGACACCGCTTGTGAAGAGGCTCTGTATCTGTCATCTCTGTGCAATAAAGTTTATCTAATAGTCCGTAAGTCCTTTCTGAGAGCAAGCGATGTGATGCGTAAGAGAGTGGCCAATACTCCAAATATAGAGATACTTTTCGACTGCAATGTGACCGGACTCTTTGGAGAAGAAGTCGTGGAAGGTGCACATGTAGTGAGAGCAAAAGGTACGGATCAGGAAGATCATTTTGATATCAAGATAGATGGGTTCTTCCTTGGCATCGGACACAATCCGAATACAAAATTCCTAAATGGTCAACTTGAACTTGATGAGCAGGGATACATAAAAGTGAAAGGTCAAACCACGGAAACAAGTGTTGATGGTGTGTTTGCCGCTGGAGATGTAGCTGATCCACGCTATCGACAAGCAATTGTAGCAGCGGGAAGTGGCGCAAAAGCAGCTCTTGATGCAGAACATTTCCTAACTGATAATTCAGAACTGTAAATGAATTCCATATATGGAGTTAGCCAATAGATCTAGTTTTGAAGATAAGCAGCGTCTTCTTGATGAGCGCTATTTGAGAATGGCACAAATTTGGAGTGAGAACTCATATTGTCAACGCAGGAAAGTTGGCGCACTGCTTGTCAGGGATAACATGATCATTTCAGATGGATTTAATGGGACACCGTCAGGTTTTCCGAATATTTGTGAAGAAAATAACGTGACATTCCCATACGTACTTCATGCAGAAGCCAATGCCATAACAAAGGTAGCCAGAAGTAATAATTCCAGTGAAGGAGCGACGTTGTATGTCACAGCGTCGCCATGTATGGAATGCAGTAAGCTCATCATTCAAGCTGGGATCAAGAGGGTAGTATTTTCTGATCTATATAGAATTCAAGATGGATTGGAACTTCTGAGAAGAGCTGGAATAAAAGTTGTGCACATGCCCTTATAATTCGTATTCCGCAGGCGAAATACGAGGGTTAAGAGGTTAAAGGGTTAAGAGGTTATAGGGTTAATGGTGAGGAGAGCAATGGTATTGGGGTAAAGATATAAATATAATGAATAAGAAAAGAAACATAGGATTCGTATTGATACCGCTTGTATTGGCACTTGGACTTACAGGAGGCATCTTTATCGGAAAATATCTTTCGGTCAGTAGAGTGACCCCTGCCGAGGCAAAGTTGCGGACAATCTTGGATTTGATAGAGAACGAGTATGTCGACAGAATAGATGTCGATTCTCTCCTTGCGACAGTNGTGCCCGACCTACTTGCAGGATTAGATCCTCATTCGGTATATTTTACACCAGAGGAACTGACAGCTACAAATGAGGATATGGATGGACATTTCTCAGGNGTAGGAGTATCTTTCCAGATTGTCAANGACAGTGTTGTGGTAGTAGATGTGATAGCAGGCGGCCCGGCTGAAAAGGTTGGTTTGATGAATGGCGACAAGATTGTAGCTGCAAACGACTCNATTCTTACGGGAAAGAAGGCAACCCAAGACAATGTGTTCAAGACTCTTCGCGGTCCTAAAGGCACAGAAGTCAAGTTGAAGATTAAGCGGTCGAATTCCGATAAACTTCTTGATTTCGATGTCGTACGCGATGATATTCCTGTCAATAGTGTCGACGCTGTCTATATTGCAGATAAAGAAAATGGAATAGGATATCTGAAAGTATCTAAATTTGGAAGAAANACATACGAAGAGTTCTATATGGCNCTTCTTCANTTAGCNGCTCAAGGAGCNAAAAGCTTTGTCATAGACTTGAGAGGCAATTCAGGCGGATTCCTTGACCAAGTGATATTGATGGCAAATGANTTCNTNCCNGATGATAGNATNATNGTAAGCACNAATGGNAAANTNANNGANAANNGAAGNGTNGCTNTNAGCGANGGCAANGGNCATTTCCAGAATNTNCCNATNGCAGTNNTGATNGATGANTATTCTGCNTCNGCNTCNGAGATNTTCGCAGGTGCNATCCANGANAATGANCGNGGTNTTGTGATTGGTCGCCGTTCATTTGGCAAGGGTCTTGTACAACATCAGATAGAATTGCCAGACAGTAGCGCAATTCGCTTGACTGTGGCCCGCTATTACACTCCATCAGGAAGATGCATTCAGAAACCATACGAAAGGGGTGCTGACGGCAAATACGTCATGGATATTGTCGACAGGTTTGAGCATGGAGAATTCTACAATGCCGACAGCATAAAGCTTGATAAGAGCAAACTATTCCTTACGAACGGTGGAAGAAAAGTCTACGGAGGAGGTGGAATAATGCCGGATGTTTTCGTTCCGGAAGATACGACAGGATTCTCATCTTATTATGTGAATGTTAGCAATAAAGGTCTTATTACAAAATATGCCTTCCAAGTAGCCGAGAAATACCGTTCCATGACTAAGAATGTGAAGACTATCGAAGAGCTTGAAAGGGTTATTCCCCGAGATCAGACGTTGCTTGAAGGTTTTGTAGAATTTGCAGCTCATAATGGAGTGCCTGCTCGTTGGTATTATATCAATAGAAGCCGCAACATCATCTTGAATCTGCTTAAAGCACAGATAGCACGTAATGTGCTTGGATATAATGGGCTTATAGAGATTTTGAATCAAGAAGATGTCACTGTCAAGAAGGCATTGGAGATGCTTAAAGATGGAAAGTCAGCGATAAATTTGATTCTGCCTACTGATGGGGAGTCTGATTTGATAAGAGAAAAATATAATCTATTTAAAACACACGGTAATA
>WFLX010245745.1_pt1 | contig 62595 bp, 52 predicted proteins | sample 4967041 | NCBI WGS metagenome assembly WFLX01 (sample SAMN12857096, study PRJNA449069) | gut metagenome | isolation source: stool from male and female vole | host: Microtus ochrogaster | place: USA:Florida | collected 2017
AATGGTCCAGTAGCGCACCACCGTCTCGATACCAGTCACTTGTGGACGAACGTAGCTCTAGAACTGCTCTTCCACGGTCTGCTTCCAAACGCCGAGGTTCTGGCTGTTGGCACGGTCAATATAGTTCTCGTGAGGTCCCTTGCCGTAGTATTCTATCTGAGAGAACTCCTTAGGCATCTGCATCTGCATACCGTAACGGAGAAGCTGTGGCTTTTCCTTGGCTTCTGGATTGACGATGAGGTCTTGCTTCACCACGAGCTTGCCAGCAGGAGTCATGGTATAGGTGAGCTTGACTGTGGCTTCCAAGTGCTTAATCTCATACTCAGCAGTAACCACATAGTTCACACCATCCTGCTTGATGTCGAAGCCCTTTTTCTCCAAGCGAGGATGCTGCCATGCGGCAAGGCGATTCTGCATACCTGCACCGAAGTCGTTGTCGGTAGCAGCACGCCAAAAGTCGGGGGTCAACTCCGAATCGTCGGTCATCATCTGTGTGCCATCCACATCAATGTGAGCCACATAGCCCGTATGCTTATCGAATGTCACCTTCACACCATTGGCAGAGAGCACGGCATAGACAGCACGGTCGTCGAGTGTTACGGTAGCAGGAGCTTTCTTTGCCTTCTTGTCGGCAACAGGCTGTGCTGTGATGGCTTCAACGGTTGGGAAAATGTATGGAGCTACCTCAAACTGCTGGTGAGCGATGACTGTGNCNGCTTTCAGCAGTGGCTCNTCTTTTGCCAATGTGAACTNGATGTTCACCANGATNTCCTTGCCTTTGTAAGNCTCGTTGCCTATTGCTTTAGCTATCGCATCAATCGTGACAACGGCACGTTGTTGTGGCTGAATGTTCAAGTTATCCAATCCCACTTTTCCTGCGTCTTCTTGTTTTCCGTCCACCACTATTGCATAGTTCATGGTGATACCCTTCAACGGCACAAAGAAGTTTTCGTTATAGACTTCCACCTTTCCTGCCTTAGCATCGGTAAGAGTCGCCCAGATGTTCTGATAGTAGTACTGAATCTCATAAGCATGCGGATTGGGCACACGGTCAGGATTGATAACGCCATTGCAGTTGAAGTTGTTGTCTGATGCAGGAAAGCGACCATAATCACCACCATACGTCCAAATGGGCTTGCCCGTCAGCTTGCTCTTGCCACGCAGACCTTGGTCGATGAAGTCCCAAATGTAGCCACCCTGATAGTTGGGCGTGCTGCGAATCAAATCCCAGTATTCCTTGAATCCACCACCAGAGTTACCCATCGTATGAGCATACTCGCACTGGATGAGTGGGCGTGGATTGCCTTCCTTGCAGTAACGCTCGCAGTGACCATAGTCAGCATACATGGGGCAATAGATATCGGTCTTTCCATTCTTGCCCGCCTGCTCATATTGGCAGGGACGCGATGGGTCGTAAGCCTTCACAAAGTCGTATGCGTCCTCAAAGTTCTTGCCGTAACCAGCCTCGTTGCCGAGCGACCATACAATGATAGAAGGATGATTCTTCAATACATATATATTATGGCGTTCACGCTCGATGTGCATATCGTGGAAACGGGGATCCTTGGCCAAAGACTTCTCTCCATAGCCCATTCCGTGGCTCTCGATGTTGGCTTCGGCTGTAACGTAGATGCCGTATTCGTCACACAACTCATACCATCGTGGGTCGTCTGGATAGTGGCAAGTACGCACTGCATTCACGTTCAGCTGCTTCATTACCTGAATGTCCTGAATCATACGTTCGACACTGACCACATAGCCACCGTCGGGGTCAAGTTCGTGGCGGTCAACACCTTTGATGAGTACGGGCTGACCGTTCACCAACAACTGCTGGTTCTTGATTTCCACCTTGCGGAAACCGATGCGCTGCGGAATGCACTCAAGAAGTTTGTTGCCATCGTAGAGAGAGACGTACAGATTGTAGAGCGTGGGGGTCTCAGCCGTCCACGCCTGAACACCTTTCAGCGCATCCGTCTGATAATCGAAAGTGACAGGACCATTGTCATGTGCCACCACCGACTCGCTCAACACTTCCTTTCCCTTCGTATCTGTCAGACGAATCTTCACGGTCTTGCCCTTACCATTCACAAGGTCAAGCTTACCAGCCAACACGCCATCCTTGTAGTTGTTCACGAGGTCTGGCTTAATGAAGAGGTCTTCGATGTGGCTCACAGGACGAGCGTAGAGATAGCATTCACGAGCAATGCCACAGAAACGCCAGAAATCCTGGTCCTCATTCCAAGAGCCATCACACCAACGCATCACCTGCATGGCAATGAGGTTCTCTTTACCCGGAGTGACATACTTGGTGATGTCAAACTCCGCAGCAACCTTGGAGTCTTCACTATACCCCACATACTTGCCATTCACATAGAGCGTGAGGTTGGATGTTGCCGAACCGATGTGAATGTACACCTTCTCGCCCTTCCAATCGGCAGGGATGGTGAAAGTACGACGATAAGAACCCACATGGTTGCCCTTATCCTGCACTGCTGGTGGCTCGCCCACCCAGTCACTGCGCCATGCATAGCAGTTATTCACATAGATGGCATCGCCATAGCCGTTCAGTTCCCAGATACCAGGCACAGGCATAGTGCCCCATTGGGAGTCGTCATACTTTAGCATGTAGAAGTCTGCAGGACGCTCGTTGGCGCTTTCCACCCAATGGAACTTCCACTTGCCTTCGATGCTCATGTAGCGGCTCGACTGCGCCTTCGTGTTCGCTTTAGGCGTTTGTGGCAGCTGTGCCAACGCCTCACTCTCATAGGCGAAATAGTTCGCCACATCTGTTTTACGGTTAATTTCGTTGACATAGGGGTCACACCAAACAGGTGTCTTTTGTGCTTGCGCCACAACTGAACCCATTGCCAAAACAGACAAAAGTAAATGTCTTACATTCATGGTTAATAATTGGTTTTTGATTAGAAGTATTGCGTTACGGGTGTAAAGTTACAGAAAAAAAGCGTACTGAACCGTAAAACCATATCTCTTTTTCATTTTTAATCCCTAAATTTGCAAGATGATGAAATGAAAATTATGCAACAGACAGAAAAACGCCTTTACAGATATATCGTTACAACAATGGTAGCGATGATTGGAATAACACGACCTTCTTTAGCATTAACACAAGAATGGGACACTTTGCAATACAAACAAATTGAGCAAAGCATCCAACTTCCACGCATATGTCAAACAGAGGTGTACATTACTCAATATGGTGCTAAGCCTTCAGCATTTGCCACCCATAACCAAAAGGCAATTCAGAAAGCAATCAACCATTGCACGAAACAGGGAGGAGGTCGTGTGATAGTGCCTGCTGGACTACGATTTCAGACAGGAGCAATAGAACTGAAAAGCGGTGTAAACCTGACAGTAGAAGAAGGCGCTGTACTGGAGTTTGTTTTCGAGCCTGCACTCTATCCCATTGTGGAAACGTCGTGGGAAGGTTTGGATTGTTATAACCTGTCACCATGTATCTATGCGTTCAAAGCAACAGACATTGCCATATCAGGCAAAGGAACGATTGACGGTGGTGGCAACCGCTCCACATGGTGGCCATGGTGTGGGGCTACAAAATACGGTTGGCAAGAAGGTATCGTGAGTCAGAAGTTAGGAGCACGCCAAAGACTATTAAAGAATGGTGAAGACGGAGAACCAATGGTGACACCCAAAGGTCAACGTTCTACACTCAGAACTTTCCATGCGACAGATGGATTGCGCCCACAACTGGTGGGATTCAATCAGTGCGAACGTGTACTAATTGAAGATGTGACCCTGTTACGTTCACCATTCTGGGTGATTCATCCTCTAAAGTGTAAAGATTTGACGGTGAGACGTGTACATATCAACAACGATGGTCCCAATGGTGATGGATGTGACCCTGAATCATGCAACCGTGTNTTAATCGANGACTGCTTCTTCNACACAGGCGATGACTGCATCGCCATCAAGAGCGGACGCAACCGAGATGGCAGGCAGAGGAATATGGCATGTCAGAATATCATTATCCGCCGTTGTGAGATGAAGAATGGGCATGGCGGTGTGGTGATTGGTTCTGAAATNAGTGGAGGATGCAAGAATGTGTTTGCCCACGATNGTGTGATGGACTCCCNTAACCTTGACCGCGTGCTACNCANCAAGACTAACTCTTGTCGCGGTGGTGTAATTGAANACATTTTCGTCAAAAACATCACGGTGGGGCAATGCGGCGAGTCTGTATTGAAAATCAATCTTGACTACGAACACAACGAAATTTGTTGTCGTGGGTATTACCCAACAGTAAGGAAGGTGCTCATGGAACATGTAACCTGCGAACGGTCTAAATACGGTGTACAAGTGATTGGGTTAGACGAAGGTACATACGTGGAGGACATCATAGTGAGAAGCTGCCATTTCAACGGGGTGAAACAAGGAAACACCATCACGGGGAAGACACGCAACATCCTCTTTGATAAGCTGAAAGTAAATGGTTCCATGTGTCTACAGAAGAGACCCTATCAGCATTACAGCGAATGGATGGTCGCATCCGAAATACAACGCACACCCAAAAGTTATCTACTTGACTTCTCGTCCAAACCCAGGTGGAGTTATGTAATGGGGATTGAACTGGAAGCCATGCTGGACACATATTTTAAATATGGCAATCCGCGCATTTGGGATTATTGCAAGGAATACACCGACACGATGATTAACAGCAAGGGCGACATACAAGACTATCGGCTCGAAGATTATAATCTCGACAATATCCGCACGGGGCATTTCGTAGCACGCATGTATCAACNAAAANCTNAACGGAAAAATCTACTTGCCATGCAGCTGATGATGAAGCAATTNNAACAGCAACNACGNACGANTGAGGACGGTATCTTTTGGCACNAGGCNATTNACAGCCATCAAGTNTGGCTTGATGGCATCTTCATGGGACTCCCCTACCACGTCCTGACGGCTTCTATGCTGCTGTCTCCAACGGAGGCAAGAAAAGCCTATGATGATGCCGTCCAACAGGTTACTACTACATACAGACGCACCATCGACCCACAAACAGGATTGAATCGCCATGCTTGGGACGAAACGCACGAAATGTTCTGGGCAGACCCACAAACGGGCTTGAGTAAACATTGTTGGGGGCGAGCACAAGGATGGTACACAATGGCACTCATAGAATTGCTTGATGTCCTGCCAGAACACTATGACCGCCGCCAAGAAGTGATAGCATTGCTCAAACAAGATTTGGAGGCGGTCATCAAATGGCAAGACCCACAGTCGGGTGTGTGGTATCAAGTAATGGATGCCACCGAGCGTGATGGCAACTATCTGGAAGCCACCTGCTCGGCAATGTTTGCCTACGCTCTTTTGAAAGCATATAGGAAAGGTTATGTGAATCAGACATTCAAAGAGGCGGGCATGAAAGCATATCGTGGCATCCTCAAGCATTTCATCCGTGTCAATGACGACGAGACGATTTCTTTAACTCNCTGCTGTTCTGTGGCAGGATTAGGACCTGGTATCAGCGAGAAAGTAAAGCTCGCCGCACCTAACGTCAAAGAAAATAAGCGCAGGGATGGAACATTCGGATACTATATATCTGAACCTATCCGCGACAACGACGCCAAAGGCATAGGTCCTTTCATCTGGGCATCGTTGGAGATGGAGGCTTTAAACGATGCTAACCCTGTAGAAATGTANACCNAGGAATAGCGATNTANGAAANTAAACAGCATCAACAAAGGCGGTNTGAATNNGTNTTTAACTTTTTCATGCTCTTTCTTTTGTTAGACACAGAAAAAGACGTACCTTTGTGGACTCTCCATGTATTCAGATTGAAACATACGAGATGAAAAAGAACGTGAAAACACTTACAACACATTTTAATTGATATTCTATGGCTAATATGAAAGAAAAGCTCTTCACGGAGTTTCAAGCACCTACCACACAGGAGTGGTTGGACAAGATTGAGGTGGACCTCAAAGGTGCAGACTTCCAGAAGAAGTTGGTTTGGAGAACCAACGAAGGCTTCAACGTACAGCCTTTCTATCGCCGCGAGGATTTGAAAGACCTCAAAGCAATCAACTCCCTGCCTGGTGAGTTCCCATTCATCCGTGGCAACAAGAAGGACAACAACCTCTGGTTTGTGCGTCAGGAAATCAATGTAGAGGATGCCAAGGCTGCCAACGCCAAGGCACTTGACATTCTAAACAAGGGTATTGATTCCATCGGTTTCAAGGTGTCTGGCAAAGACATCAGCAAGGAGTTCATCGCAACCCTGCTCGACAGTATCCAGCCTCAATACGTAGAGCTGAACTTCAAAACGTGTCAGCGCCATTGCGTGGAGTTGGCACAGATTTTGGTGGAGTATTTCAAGGAAAAGAACTATCCATTAACAGACTTGAAGGGTAGCATCGACTTCGACCCCATCAGCAAAATCCTCTGCAAAGGCAAGGACGTGTCTGCAGTGCTTGAATACGCCAAGCCACTGATTGAAGCGTTGGCAGAACTGCCAGGCTACAAGTGCATCAATGTCAACTCTGTAGCATTGAACAATGCAGGTGCTTACATCTATCAAGAGTTGGGTTACGCTTTGGCATGGGGTGCTGAATACATGAACATCCTGACTGAAGCTGGCGTAGATGCCACCGAGGCAGCCAAGCGCATCAAGTTTAACATGGGCGTGAGCGACAACTACTTCATGGAGATTGCGAAGTTCCGTGCAGCCCGCATGCTGTGGGCACAAATCGTAAAGCAATACGAACCAAAGTGCGACTGCGCTTGCCAAATGCACGTGTGCGCCATGACATCAGAGTACAATCAGACATTGTTTGACCCTTATGTAAACCTGCTGCGTTCACAGACAGAGGCTATGTCAGCAGCCATTGCCAACGTCGATTCTATCGTGGTCACTCCATTTGATAAACCATACGAAGTNCCAACNGACTTTGCCGAGCGCATCGCCCGTAACCAGCAACTNNTGTTNAAGNAAGAGGCTCACTTTGACAAACTTGTCGATGTGGCTGGTGGTTCCTACACCATCGAACACCTCACCGATGCCATCGCCAAAGAAGGCTGGCAGCTTTTCCTCACAGTGGAAAATGCAGGAGGCTTCTTGGCAGAAGCATTGAAAGGCAACATCGCAAATGCTGTCAACGCATCGAACGACAAGCGTCATGCCGATGCCGCCAAGCGCAAAGAATTTATCCTCGGAACCAATCAGTTCCCGAACTTCACCGAAGTTTCTGAAGGCAAGACTCCGCTGGCTTCTTGCTGTGGATGCCACAAGGACGGCACACTTCCCACCCTTAACAAAAGCCGCTTGGCTTCTGAGTTCGAGACCCTCCGTCTCGCAACAGAAAAGGCAAAGAAGCAGCCTATCGCTTTCATGCTTACCATCGGCAATCTCGCCATGCGCCAAGCTCGTGCGCAGTTCTCGTGCAATTTCCTTGCCGCAGCTGGTTACAAAGTCATCGACAACCTCGGCTTCAAGACCGTGGAAGAAGGTGTGGATGCTGCCCTCAAAGCAAATGCAGACATCGTGGTCATCTGCTCTTCCGATGATGAATATACAGAGTACGCCATCCCTGCGTTCAAGTATCTTGATGGTCGTGCCATGTACGTTGTGGCAGGTGCTCCAGCTTGCTCCGAAGACCTTAAGGCTGCCGGCATCGAGAACTTCATCCATGTACGTGTTAATCAACTCGAAACGCTCAAAGAGTACAATGCTAAACTCGGTATCTGATTATGGCAAGAAAAGATTTCAACAATATAGATATTTATGCTGGCATTCAGGAGAAGAATGGTCAGCAGTGGCAGAAAGAGAATGGCATCAGCGCAAACTGGAGAACTCCTGAGCAGATTGACATTCAGCCCGTTTATACAAAGGAAGACCTTGAAGGCATGGAGCACCTCGACTTCACAGCCGGTATTCCTCCTTATCTCCGTGGTCCTTATTCGATGATGTACCCCTTCCGTCCTTGGACCATCCGTCAGTACGCAGGTTTCTCTACAGCAGAAGAATCCAACGCTTTCTACCGTCGCAACCTCGCATCTGGTCAGAAGGGACTTTCAGTGGCATTTGACCTTCCCACTCACCGTGGTTACGACCCTGACAATGCTCGTGTGGTTGGCGACGTGGGTAAGGCAGGTGTGTCCATCTGTTCATTGGAAAACATGAAGGTGCTCTTTGCTGGCATCCCATTGAACAAGATGTCTGTCTCCATGACCATGAACGGCGGTGTACTCCCTATCCTCGCCTTCTACATCAATGCAGGCCTGGAGCAGGGTGCCAAGCTCGAAGAGATGGCTGGTACAATCCAAAACGACATCCTCAAGGAGTTCATGGTGCGTAACACATATATCTACCCACCAGCATTCTCCATGAAGATTATTGCCGACATCTTTGAATACACTTCACAAAAGATGCCGAAATTCAACTCTATCTCCATCTCTGGCTACCACATGCAAGAAGCAGGTGCAACAGCCGACATCGAGCTGGCTTACACTCTTGCCGATGGTATGGATTACCTCCGTACTGGTGTGAACGCAGGCATTGATGTGGATGCTTTTGCTCCTCGCCTCTCCTTCTTCTGGGCCATCGGCATGAACCACTTCATGGAAATTGCCAAGATGCGTGCAGGTCGTTTGCTGTGGGCAAAGATTGTGAAGAGTTTCGGTGCTAAGAACCCCAAGTCACTCGCACTGCGTACGCACTCAGAGACATCAGGTTGGTCACTCACCGAGCAAGACCCGTTCAACATCGTGGGTCGTACCTGTATCGAGGCAATGGCTGCCGTGTTGGGGCATACCCAGTCACTCCACACCAACGCACTCGACGAGGCCATCGCTCTGCCAACCGACTTCTCTGCTCGTATCGCACGTAACACACAGATTTACATCCAGAACGAGACGAAGGTCTGCAAGCAGATTGACCCATGGGCAGGTTCTTACTACGTGGAGACTCTGACCAACGAACTTGTTCACAAGGCTTGGGAACACATTCAGGAAATCGAGAAACTTGGCGGTATGGCAAAGGCCATCGAGACAGGTCTGCCCAAGATGCGTATCGAAGAGGCTGCCGCTCGCACCCAGGCACGTATCGACTCAGGCACACAAACCATCGTCGGCACTAACAAGTACCGCCTTGACCACGAAGACCCACTCGATATCCTCGAAGTGGATAACACGGCCGTTCGTTTGCAACAGGAGGCCGCCCTCAAGGAACTTAAAGCCAACCGCGACGAAGCCGCATGTCAGGCAGCTCTTGCTGAAATTACCAAGTGCGTGCAGGAGTTCAAGGACGGCACAAAGAGCGAGAACAACCTACTCGACCTCGCTGTCAAAGCAGCAGGTCTGCGTTGTACGCTGGGTGAAATCTCCGACGCTTGCGAAGCCGTCGTTGGTCGTTACAAAGCAATCATCAGAACAATCAGCAACGTGTACAGTTCAGAATCTAATAGCGACACAGCCTTTGAGGAGGCTTGCGCTGCAACCGAGCAGTTTGCTCAGGCAAACGGTCGCCGTCCTCGCATCATGATTGCGAAGATGGGACAAGACGGTCACGACCGCGGTGCCAAGGTATGTGCAACTGGCTATGCCGACTGCGGCATGGACGTAGATATGGGTCCTCTCTTCCAGACACCTGCCGAGTCCGCTCGTCAGGCAGTGGAAAACGATGTCGATGTACTTGGTGTCAGCTCGCTTGCTGCTGGTCACAAGACCCTCGTACCACAAGTTATCGAAGAACTGAAGAAACTGGGACGTGAGGACATCCTCGTCATCGCTGGCGGCGTCATCCCTGCACAGGATTACGATTTCCTCTACAAGGCAGGCGTGGCAGCCATCTTCGGTCCTGGCACCTCCGTAGCCAAGGCTTGCTGTGAAATCATGAAGATTTTGAACGAAGACTAATCGTGCGCTTGGGGCAACGCCCTCAAAAGCCACGCTTTGTTTTCTGCAAATAGTAATTTTTCTCAATACAAATAAGAAAGGAGCATCCATTCGGGTGCTCCTTTCTTATTTTGATTCTGTGCCTTAGAGAGAACAATGTTTATAGAGAAGATGACAGATATATCGCTACAATTCTTGTGGACAGTTGTGGTGGTTTTACCTGAACCATTAGGACCTGCCACCACACATAAAGTGGGCTTCCTGTCAATCAAGGATTAGTTGTTTACGTTGAGAGCGTTTTATAGATATAATATGTGCAGCCTCTGACAGCAGACGCATCTTTTCCGCCTCTGCTTTTGCGCTTGACTCTCTGGCTGCCGCAGCTACATCTTCCATCAACTCATGTAGCATCTCATCAGTGGGTTCCTCTGTAGATGCCAAGCGGTATTGTTTGTGAATCTCTGTCATAAACTTTGGCTTTGATGTGCAAATGTACGTTTTTTCAACTATGACAAAAACATTTTCTATTTCTTTTTTCAATCACGTTTCGGGAATACGCATTGAAAGGAAATCCGACAACAAAGCAGAACAAACATCCATCGCTATACCATAACGATGCTACCGTTTTCTTAAAAGTCATTACACACCCACAAAGTCCCTCAAAATCGATGTCCCCGACATCGACCAATCGGAGTCCCCGACATCGGTCAACCGATGTCGGGGACTCCGATTTTTAGGCAGTGAAACCATATCATATCACCAAGTGCCTAATGGCAGGTGTCAGATATTTCATCGGAGGACTGAAAAAGACGTTCTTTGGCTCCAACCGAGGTAAGTTTGATTTAAGGGACTCAAGAATGACATTCCGCAAAAAGGTTCAGAGACAGATTTCCAACAACATCGGTTGCATACAGGACATGTCACGAGGTGAAGTATATTCAAAGCTTCATGCCTATTTACATACGTTAGGTGAACTACAAAACATTGTTGACAACTCCATGAAGTCAATAATCATGCCTGTCATAGAACGTTTGCAAGACACAACAGAAGAGGTTCTTGGCGAATTGTGTCCCGACGAAGACATTAGTTTCTACAATGGCATACATCATGGCTTCTTTCAGGTGTGGCGGAAGATATGGACAACAAAGGTGCATTTTGGATGGATTCCATTGAATGAAAAAGCGATTGTTCGCAGGAACAGAATATACATTCGTTTTACACGTTGAACAAAACAACATAAGAGAATGCTTCCACAAAGTTTTAAGCAACAACGCCTTGATACCCCAAGCGAAAGAAGTTGGCTTGGTAAAAGATTCAAAAGACAATCGAGTGTTCTATAAGAACATCATTTCCACGGGGAAACCCATGTCAGACATGACACACGAAGAATTGAAATCGTTCCTTCGTAAAGCATACAAAGACATAAACAACATTCAGGCGTCTGTCTCCCAATATATCCCAAACAAATAATAGTAATGTTTTTTTGAGATACAAAAAAGGGGGACTGCACAAAAAGGTGCTGAAAAGTTTGGCAGACAGGAAAAAATGTCGTACCTTTGTAGCCGATTTATGTCGGAAAGGCTTGAACAAGTGGGTATGCACTATAATATGTATATGTGTAACTCCGCCTCCCGATGGAACCCTAAACAATTCAAAAACAAAATGTACGTAATTGCAGAAATCCAGGGTCAGCAGTTCAAGGTTGAAGAGGGCAAGAAGCTCTACGTTCACCACATGCAGAATGTGGAGACAGGTGCAACTGTTGAGATTGAGAAAGTGCTGTTGGTTGACAACAACGGTGAAGTGAAAGTGGGTACTCCTACAGTGGAGGGTGCCAAAGTGGTGCTCGAAGTGGTAGTTCCCCTCATCAAGGGCGACAAGGTGCTCGTGTTCCACAAGCGTCGTCGCAAGGGCTATCGCAAATTGAGAGGTCATCGTGAGCAGTTCACTCAGGTGCTCATCAAGTCAGTGGTAGCATAACAAGCCTGATGCNTGACGTTTTTTTCAANNACAAAACAATTTNATCAACCCAATNAAGACAGTNTTTTNAACATGNCANATAAAAAAGGTGTANGTAGTTCAAAGAACGGCCGTGAGTCACACTCAAAACGACTCGGTTTGAAGCACTTCGGTGGTGAAACAGTGAAGGCTGGCAACATTATCGTTCGTCAGCGTGGCACTAAGCATNATCCTGGTAAGAATNTAGGTATTGGNAAGGACGACACCCTCTATGCTTTGACAGATGGTATCGTTGTGTTCAAGCGTGGTCGCGAGAACCGCAGCACAGTATCTATTGAACCAGTAATAGTTGCTGAAGCTTAACTACTTTTGAACAAGAAAAAAGTGATGGGCAACAGCCGTATTGGCTGTTGCCCATCACTTGATTTTCAAAGGAGTTATTAAGACAACAATATCATGACCAAGAAGGAACGATACACGAGGTTCATCTCCTATTTTCAGGAGGCTATGCCAGAGGCGAACACGGAATTGCACTATGAGACTCCATTCCAATTGCTCTGTGCCGTGATGCTCTCGGCACAATGCACTGACAAGCGAGCGAACGTGGTGACTCCTGCCCTGTTTGAAGCCTTCACCACCCCACTGGCTTTGTCGGAATCCACAAAAGAGGAAGTACTTCACTATGTGAAATCTGTCAGCTATCCGAACAGCAAGGCGGAACACTTGGTGCAGATGGCAAAACGACTGATGGAGGAGCACAACGGAGAAGTGCCCAGCAATTTCGACGCATTGGTGACACTGCCAGGTGTGGGGCGAAAGACGGCAAACGTGATGCTGGCAGTGGCTTTCAACGAGGCACGGATGGCGGTCGATACGCATGTGTTCAGAGTGAGTCATCGCATCGGGCTGGTGTCGGACAAAGCAACCACGCCCTATGCCGTAGAGAAAGAATTGGTGAAGCACATTCCCGAAGAAGACATTCCAAGAGCACACCATTGGCTCATCCTGCATGGACGCTACGTATGTAAGAGCCAACGCCCCTTATGCAAGGAGTGTGGCATCAGAGCACTTTGTGCTTACAAGGACAAAAGGATGTAGAGCAACAAGGGGAAATGATAAAGGCATCCACGAAGAAGATAAAGGAAAGTGCCATCGTCTCCCAACAAGGTAAGGATGCCTGTAAACTCCAAACAGCCAACAAATTGGCTGGTCAAGAAGACGATAACAAAGTAACTAGCAACCGTGGAGAATATGGACACATGAGCTTGCACGAAGTCGTGTACATTCACAAAGCGTCCCACCGTAGCACCATACACATTGCCCACCAGAATAGCAAAATACATCAGCAAGCCATAAAAGCCCTTTGAAAAAGCGGAATGACTAAAAGTGCCGAATGCGCTAAGCAACACTGCATTCGGCAAAAACAGCAACAAGGAAAAGAGACCAAGGACGAATATGACCACTCCACCTGTCATGAGCAACGCCCGTTGCTGCTTGAGCGAGAGATGACCGCGCAAGGTACGAATGATACCCGACTCGTGCAACACACTGATAGCCATAAGCCCCAAGAGCATCTTGGCAAGATGGACAGAGGCAAAGTTTGGCACAATGTTACTACACATCCAACGGATGCCGCGCGGCGTGAGCAAACCCTGCACCCCTTCGACATAGATGCTGAGCACCCACGAGACCAGAAGAAGCAGGAGAAGCAGAATGACGATGCTCCAATAGTAGCACCGCAGAATACGACGGATGTGGTCCTTATAAGACATCTTTTCAAATGGACAAGTATCACTCATCATCGGGTTCGAGCGAGTCAATATCAAGAATGCGCAATTCGATGGCTTTGGTGACAAGACGAGTAGCGTTGACGCTACCATGGTCTTCGCCAAACAGACGGTTGATGAGGTCGTTCTGACGCTTCTCTATAGATTTCACACCAAACGGCATTCCTTTGAGAGCAGCTATCATGTCTTTGGTGTACCCTAAAGCCAAATGACGAAGGAAACGCTCGTCGTACTCATCAATGTCGTAGTCGAGGAAGGCTTCCTGACGCAACGACTCATTGAGTACCGACCGGCGGAAGCGTTGCAAAATCTTTTCGAGAATGGGTTGGTTGAACACCATGCGCTTGCCATTGAGCACACTCTGTACATCGTCCTTCGTAAGGAGTTCACCACTCTTGAGGATGATGCCGTCAGTGCCAGCATCAAGCGCATCAACCCATAGTTTCTCGTTCATCACTTCGCCTGTGAAAATGAGCACATGCACATCGGGATACCGACGACGCAATTGCTTGCACACATCAACACCCACAGTGGTGGAACCGCCCAAGCCCAAGTCAAGCAACACAAGGTCTGGCTGGCTATCACGCATCAACTTCCACAATTCGGTCTCGTTCATGGCAGTGCCCACAATCTCAGCTTCGGGAATCTCTGAACGAAAGATTTCTTTAGTGCCCTTCATCTCAAGGGCCACATCTTCCACGATGATGACTTTGAATGGATTCATGTCGTTTTATTTCTTATGAATGATTATTCTACTGACTCATGCCACAGGCAGGGTGAAGACGAAACGCGCCCCTGAACCCTCAGGACAATTCTCCACATAGATGCGGCAACCACGCTTGGAAGAGTAAGTATCATGCTCGCGAATGATTTGGCGACAAACAAGATATTGAGTGCCTCGCAGCGTGTCTGTTTTAGCATCGTAAATGACACCATCCACATAAAACAAGGTAGCCAATTCGGCTTCTGTGTAGCGGAAAGCAGTGTCTGTGAATGCAAATTTAGCAAATCCATCAGAAACATCAAAGTCAAGCAGCAAATCTCCGCCTGACTGATGTTCAAAATAGAGTGAAACGATATTGTCGATGAGGGTTTGAAGGAAGATTTTGTCTCCTTGCACACGCAATCCTTCAGCCTCCCCCACATGGAGGGCAGTTTTGCTTCCCGCACGTTTCTGCTGCCGACAGAAGGAACGTCCCAACATCTGTCCGATATCATAGCCAGAAAGGAGCATTCGCTTGAAAAGCACCTGCTCCACCTGCTTGCTTGCACATGCGCTGAGAATAGCGAACACCTCCTGATAGTAGGTTAGCAGTTCGCTGATGTCGCTAATCGTTCTGGCCGCAACAATACCTTGCTGCTGGAGAGCTGTATCCACAATCTGCTTGATGCGATGCGGATAATACATGGTTTCATGCTTGAGAGTGGAAAGGCAGTTGTCCATGATTTGATTACGCACATACACTTTCTGCTGCTCGCTCTCGATGCGCTGACGTTCCTCCTTCTTGAGTTCAAGCACCTCGCACATCTCCTCCATTTTGTAGTGGGAAAAATAAGCGTGGATGCTCATGAACTGCACAATCAGTTTCATGATTAGCTTTTCTTCGTCAGTGACTTGAGCATTGCTGAAACGTACACCAATCACACCCAATGGAGCCTCATCCTCCATGCCTGGCACTTGCAGAGGATAGGCATGGAAATGCCCATTATCTCCTACAACTTCATCACGTTGGCGGTAGGCAGACAGCATAACTCCCTCGTACACGCCACACTCTGCGGTGCTGCCAGTGAAGTCGAAACGGAAGGAGGAGTCCTCCTCTTCCACAGGCATCATCATACCCATTGTATCAGTTGATTTGATGTCAGATAAGCTTTGATGCAAGACACCAAGCAACGTATGTTCTGTAGCAGTGAAGACAGCTTGGTTAAGCTGGATGAATTGCTGCAAATTGAAAATAAAGAGCTGGCTGTTCCGATAGTGAAGGAAGAAATAGACAATGAGTACAAACAACATGAGCACACCCAGAAGGATGACCGCCGTCTTTTTGTTTTGGTTTGCCAAACGGATATTATTGCAGTACTCTTCAAGCGTGGGATTCGTGCTGGTGAGCTTATAGAGGCGAGTGAGCACCTCACTGTTATAGCGGTAAAGGCTGTTACAAGGAAGCGAAAGAGCCGCTATCGCCACCTCGTTGCGCAAACGGATGATGAGTTCATAGTCAAGGCCAACCTGCTGTTTCCACCACTCCAATTCACCCATCGGACCTCCTTCGAGATGCATCTCATTGTGGTCATGAGGCATACGTTGGCGATAGTCATAGTTGAGTCGCTGAATAGCAGAGTCGGCATAAAGCACAACTCGTTCGTAGTCGCCTCGCACATTGTACACATAGACACTATCCACATACGCCTCGGCAGATGCCAGATGGGGCGTAGCCTTCACACCAAGACCAAACATGAACAAAAGCGACAAAGTAAGCACTTTCAGCAATCCCTTGGGCAAACGGAAAAAGAAACGACTCCCCTTCTCAGGTTCACTCTCTACGCCAAAATAACATACACTAAACAACGGATTGGTCTTCTGATACCGACCAATGATGCCTTTGCAGTTCATCAAGCCAAATCCAAAACCTTTATTCTGCTTCACCTCAGCGGCATGGACACCATCAGCACCAATCTTATCTGAAGCATACACCTTAGTGTTGAGCAACAGCTGCACATCCTCGACCGACATTCCGTAGCCCGTATCCTGAACCGACACTTCCACATAGTCCTCCGTCTCTTGGGCACGAAGAGTCACCTGCCCTCCCTTAGGCGTGTATTTGCGAGCATTGTCAAGTAACGTGTTCATCATGAAGAGCGTTAGTGCTTTATCTGCCTTTACCACACTTGGAGTATCCTCTATCATAAGCGTGATACCATTCAAGCTGAAACTTTTGGAGCCTCGACGTAAGGTATCGAACAGAGGCTGCAAGGCGAAGTTCTCGATGTTAAGTGCTACCAACCCTTGGCGAATCTTCACCCAATGCCCAAGAACTTCATTATATTCGTTGATTTTCTCAATAAGTTCATTCAGATAGATTAGCCGTTCACACTGTTGTACAGCATCAACAGGCATGGCTGCTTCGGTTTCCAAACGTTGCACCTCATGCAGGGCGCGGTCAAGGAAAGGAGTGATACCATTCACAATGGACATGGAAGTGAGCTTCTCCACATACTGCCGTTTATTATCTTCCAGACGTTTCTCCAAACCACAAGTTTCGCTCTCCACTTGTTGCTGTTCCTGTATGAACTGGAGGTATTGCAAGCCTTTCGTACGCATCCATTCATAGAATACTCGCAAGACACGAAACAATTCACCATCAAGCCCCTTCATACTCTCCGCATCAACCTGCGTCCAATCCCCCTCTCCTATCTGTGGAAAAAGCTGTTTCACCTGATGGTCAGAGGCTCGGTGCAAGGCTTCATTCAGGTCTTCTTCGTCTTCCATACCTCCAGAGAGTGCCTCAGACAACCGCTGACACACGTCTATGACCTTACGTAACAAAGAAACCTTGCGACGATAGGTTTCACGACTTCTTCTATTATAGACAAAAAGCCCCCATGCCACAGCAATGACAGCCACCACAAACACCCCCAGCAGGATATTTAGCGTATGTTCCTCCTGCTTGAGGTGGGCTTCTTCCTGCTGCACACGCAAATCCTGTCGTGTGGCATCCAAAATGTCGAAATAGATGTTGTGGTTATAATCCGACTGCGCTTTTAGCCCCATCGCACCATACACCACACTGAACTGCTCACGCACCATCGCCATCCATTCAGGCACAGACACAATGTCAGAATCTGCAATCCAGCGCATTTCAGTGGAGAGTTCCCCCTCATCTTTGTCATAAAGACGAAGCGAATCTGCTTGCATCTGTTCCACACCACGATGCTGGCACATGGCACGATGGTGAGCGTTGATAAGATACAGTGCCTGTTCCATCTGCGCTAATGCCATACTATCTTCACCCTGTTGCAGGTAATAGTCGGAAAGCGTGACCAATGCCGTGGTTTCCGCATAGGCATTGCCATAACGATGAGCCTTCTGCCGAGCCTTATCAGCCAACCACCACACCCAATCTTTCTCAAATCCCGAATAACCATCCTCCCCCACCAACTCACTGACAAACACGCGACGCGATGGACGCATCTCCGCACCCGACAACAAAACCCTCGCCAAGCCGTTCAAGGCAGAAGCTTCAAAATACTCATACCCATGCGTTCGTCCTAACGAAAGAAGTCTGACAAGGTTACGCTGCACCTCTTCCTCTGCATCGGGCAACTCCTTCATGCTGAGCAATGCACGCAGAAGAAGGAAGGCGGCCATTTGGGTGGAATCAGCCTCATACAAATGCTGATGCTCGTCAAGCCATTTGTACTCCTCCATCATCCCCTCATCATTCCGCATCTGAAGGAAATAGTTGAGCGACACAAAGTGATACTCTGCCTGTACAGCATCCCAAAGCCTTACCTGATGTGCCGTCATGTCCGCTTGCTCATCCTTCACATTGGCAAATCGCTCCACAGCATCGTTTCGATAATCATAGAACTCCTTACTCATGGAGAGCATCAAGCACACCGCCATCATATCAACATCGGCAATGCCACATATCAAATCATTGTTGGATTCGGACAGCACCTTCTGATAACACACCTGCGCCGAATCGTAATCCATCTGCATACCATACACATCACCCCGATTCAACCATGCCTCATGCACACCATCTATGTAGCCACATGCACCATAGGTGTTCAGAACCTCATCCACATAGCTCATCGCTTCCTCAGCCGAACGGTATACAGCCTCGTGAGCCAGCGTGTTGAGCGAGTCAACAGCGCGGCACTCACGTTCTGCCACATACCCACAAGAACCCAAGCCCATGAGTATGCCGTATCCTATTGCCAGATATGCGATGTACTTCCTCATATAATGATATGTGATTATGCGGACAAAGATAGGGATTTTAAGTGAAACAATGCTGCACACAATAAGATATTTCTATAGAAGCGTCTTATTGCAGAAATATCTCCTTTTATACAACAATTCACTTGGTCAAACTTTCTTCCCTTCGTAACTTTGCAGCGTCAAAACAAAACAAAGCATATTTTATTCACACTTAAAAACAAATACAACTATGGCAAAGAAACTTCACATCGAGACATTAGCACTCCACGTCGGTCAAGAGAATCCAGACCCAGCAACAGACGCGCGCGCCGTGCCTATCTATCAAACCACCTCATACGTGTTCCGCAACTCACAGCATGCAGCTGACCGCTTTGGCTTGCGCGATGCAGGCAACATCTATGGTCGCCTGACCAACTCAACCCAGGGCGTGTTTGAAGACCGCGTGACAGCCCTCGAAGGCGGTGTGGCAGGACTTGCCGTGGCATCGGGTGCAGCAGCTGTGACATACGCACTCCAAAACATTGCACAGAATGGCGACCATATCGTGGCAGCCGACAACCTCTATGGCGGTTCTTACAACCTCATCACACACACACTCAGCACGCAGGGCGTGAGCTACACCATCGTGAACGTGAACGACCTAAAAGCCCTTGAAGCCGCTATCCGCCCGAACACGAAAGCCGTGTATGTAGAGACGTTTGGCAACCCCAACAGCGACGTGACCAATTTGGACGCCATTGCAGAAATTGCACACAAGCACAACACTATCGTCATTGTTGACAATACCTTCGCCCCCATCATCTTCCGTCCTATCGAACATGGTGCCGACATCGTGGTTCACTCTGCCACCAAGTTCATCGGCGGTCACGGTTCTTCACTCGGTGGCGTGATTGTAGATGCTGGCACATTCGATTGGAAAGCCAATGCCGACAAGTATCCAACCATCGCAAAACCAGACCCATCCTATCATGGTGCCGTGTTTGCCGACGTGGCGGGTGCAGCCGCTTTCGTCACCCGTATCCGTGCCGTCATCCTGCGCGATACAGGGGCCACCATCTCACCCTTCAACGCATGGATTCTCCTACAAGGCGTGGAGTCGCTGCCACTGCGCATAGAGCGTCACATCTATAACGCACAGAAGGTGGTGGAATACCTAAACCAGCACCCCAAAGTGAAGAGCGTGAGCCACCCACTGCTGCCTTCACACCCTGACCACGACCTCTTCACGAAGTACTTCCCCAATGGCGGTGGCAGCATCTTCACCTTCGAGATTAACGGTACACAGGAGGACACTTGGAAGTTCATCGACTCGCTGCAAATCTTCTCCCTGCTTGCCAACGTGGCAGATGTGAAGTCGCTGGTCATTCACCCCTATACCACCACACACTCACAGCTTACACCCGAAGAACTGGCAGCACAGCACATCACTCCGACCACAGTGCGCCTCTCCATCGGTGTGGAGCACATCGACGACATCATCGCCGACCTTGAACAGGCATTCAATCAAATCTCATAATAAAGCAATAGAAAAAGGGTGGCGACTTACCACAAACAAGGTATTCTGCCACCCTTTTCTTTTTTTTCCTCTGTCTATTAGACAAATAATCCATACCTTTGCAATCGGAATCGGCAACGGGAATCCTATCAACAAAAAACTTCATACGATTATGGCTAAAATCGCAACACAACTGACAGAGCTGGTTGGCAACACCCCACTGCTGCAACTCAACGCTTATTCTGCCAAGGAGAATCTACAAACCAACATCGTCGCCAAACTGGAATACTTCAACCCCGCAGGCTCTGTAAAAGACCGCATCGCCCTCGCTATGATAGAGGACGCCGAGAAGCGCGGAATCATCAAGCCTGGTGCCACCATTATCGAGCCAACCTCTGGAAACACGGGCGTAGGACTCGCCTTCGTCAGTGCAGTGAAGGGCTACAAGCTCATCCTCACGATGCCCGAAACGATGTCTATCGAGCGTCGCAACCTTGTGAAAGCTTACGGTGCAACCGTGGTGCTCACTTCTGGCTCAGCAGGCATGAAGGGTGCCATTGCCAAGGCTGAGGAATTGCGTGACAGCACGCCCAACTCCATCATTTTGCAGCAGTTTGAGAACCCTGCCAACCCTGCTATTCACTATGCCACAACGGCAGAAGAGATTTGGCATGACACAGACGGCAAGATTGACATCTTCGTGGCAGGTGTCGGCACAGGCGGCACGGTGAGCGGCATCGGCAAGCGTCTGAAGGAGCTGAACCCCAACGTGAAGATTGTGGCTGTAGAACCCGAATCGTCAGCAGTGCTGAGCGGTGAAGCCCCTGGTGCCCACAAGATTCAAGGCATCGGTGCTGGTTTCGTGCCTAAGACCTTCGACCGCACTGCTGTCGATGAAATCTTCAAAGTCCCCAACGATGCAGCCATCCTCACCAGCCGCAAGATGGCTGCCAGCGAAGGACTTCTCGTGGGCATCTCGTCTGGCGCCTCTGCATACGCCGCCACTCAACTGGCAAAAGACCCTGCCAACAAGGACAAGGTCATCGTGGCACTGCTGCCTGACACAGGCGAGCGTTATCTCTCCACCATCCTCTACGACTTTGAGAACTATCCGCTCTAACATCCATACATCCACCCTGCGCAGTGATAATCGTTCACCCTGCGCATAATATTATGCACACCCTGCGCCTATTATTTCGCGCAGGGTGTGCGCTTTTATACCACCACCTATCCTCGCATTCACCAGCCTTTATACATCAGTTCCGATAAAAAGAGTGGAAAAACAACGTTCGATAGGCGAAATGTGACAAATAATCATTACCTTTGTAACAAAACCAAGCAACATCCAAGCAATACGACCAACCGATTGAATCGGATATTGTATTAAAGGAATCATCAAGTGAAACTTCCGAAAGAACGGGATTCCCGTCTGATTCCCAACATGAAACAAAACCAAGAATGACATACAAAGAGACAACAGAGTATCTGTTCACATCAACGCCCCTTTTCCAACATGTGGGGGGCGACGCATATAAAGAAGGACTCTATAACACCTTGGAGTTGGACAAGCATTTCGGACACCCNCATCGGCAATTCAAAACTGTGCATGTGGCTGGAACCAATGGCAAAGGGTCCTGTTCCCATACGCTGGCAGCCATCCTGCAAGCTTCGGGGCTTAAAGTGGGGCTTTTCACCTCACCCCATTTGGTGGATTTTCGGGAACGCATCCGCGTGAACGGGCAAATGGTAAGCGAACAATATGTAGTGGATTTTGTGGAGGGGCACCGTCCTTTTTTCGAGCCGCTCCACCCCTCTTTCTTTGAACTGACCACAGCGATGGCTTTCAAGTATTTTGCCGACCAGCAAGTGGATGTGGCTGTGGTGGAAGTGGGATTGGGCGGACGACTTGACTGCACCAATATCATCACCCCCGAGGTCAGCGTCATCACAAACATCAGCTTCGACCATGTGGCTTTCTTGGGCGACACATTGGCAAAGATTGCCGCTGAAAAGGCTGGCATCATCAAGAAAGGAGTGCCCGTCGTGGTGGGCGAAACGGTGGATGAGACACGCCCTGTATTTGAACAAAAGGCACACGAAATGCAAGCACCCATCTATTGGGCAGAAGAGGAAAAGGAAGTGGTGGCGCACCAGTTCCTGCCCAATGGACACATCGCCTATGAAACACGGCACGACGGACATCTGACAGGCGAACTGGGCGGACTCTGCCAACGCAAGAATGCCGACACAATCCTCTGTGCCGTGAGCCGTCTGAGGGAATGCGGTTTCCAAATCAGCCAAGCAGACGTTCGCCGCGGTTTTGCCGAAGTGTGTGAGACGACAGGGCTGATGGGACGTTGGCAAACGCTCTGCGAGACACCCAAGGTTGTGTGCGACACGGGGCACAATGCAGGAGGATTTCAATGGATTGTACAGCAGCTCAACCAAGTGAAGCGTCCCCTGCGCATCGTGTTCGGCATGGTGAACGACAAGGACATCAGCAGCGTGCTTTCCATGCTACCTAAACACGCTACCTACTACTTTTGCCAAGCCTGCGTACAGCGCGCACTGCCCTGCACCGAGATTCAACACCAAGCAACACAATTCGGGTTGCAAGGAGGCTGCTACCCCACCGTGGAAGCCGCTTACCAGGCTGCACTCGATGATGCAGACAAGGACGACTTCATATATGTGGGCGGAAGCAGTTTTGTGGTAGCCGACCTGCTTTCCATCCCCCGATATTGCCAAAAAAACTAAAAAGTGAAAAATAATTGGCAGAATGTTCGTTCAGTTGATTTTTTTTCGTTTAATTTGCAAAGAGATTCCGCAAGCAGGCATTGCTAACCGTTCGCGCACACGTCGCTGACCACAGTATGTCCATAGACGGAAAGACACCTAAAACCAGCTATTTTTTATTACCTAAAACATAACACTATGAGCAATATCCAGCCCAAACTGAGCGGTCTGAAAGCCGAAGACTTCCAAAAGGAAATCAACGGCAAAAAGACAGACCTTTACACACTCGTCAACAAGGACGGCAACGAAGTCTCCATTACGAACTACGGTGGTGCCATCGTCGCTATCATGGTGCCCGACAAGGACGGCAAAGTCGCCAATGTCATTCAGGGACACGACAACATCGACGATGTAATCAACTCGCCAGAACCCTACCTCTCCACGTTGATTGGACGCTTCGGCAACCGCATCGCCAAAGGCAAGTTCCAACTGAACGGGAAAGAATACCAACTGGCTATCAACAACGGTCCCAATGCTTTGCACGGAGGTCCAACAGGACTGCATGCACAAGTGTGGGATGCCTATCAGACAGGCGAGCAGAACCTCACGCTGGATGTGGTGCTCCCCTATGGTCACGAAGGCTTCTCTGGCGAGGTGAAGATTTCCGTTGAGTTCACATGGACAGATGACAATGAACTGATTATTGAATATCTGGCAACAACCAACAAGAAGACCGTCATCAACCTGACACATCACGCATTCTTCTCGTTGCAGGGCATCGCCAACCCAACTCCTGCCATCGACGACCAAATCATGGAGATGAACGCAGACTTCTACATCCCCATCGACGACACCAGCATCCCAACAGGCGAAATCCGCAAGGTGGAAGGCACACCATTCGACTTCCGCACCCCGAAGGCTGTGGGCAAGGACATTGATGCCGACGACGAGCAAATCAAGAACGGCGCAGGTTACGACCATTGTTTCGTGCTCAACAAAAAGGAAGTGGGTGAACTCTCCTTCGCTGTGCGTCTGACAGAGCCGAAATCTGGTCGTACACTCGAAACCTACACCACAGAACCAGGTGTGCAGGTGTATTCCGACAACTGGGCCACAGGCTATCCCGGTCAGCTCGGTGCCACCTTCCCACGTCGTTCCAGCATCTGCTTCGAGTGCCAGCACTTCCCCGACTCACCAAACCGTCCTTACTTCCCATCCACGGTACTCAACCCTGGTGAGAAATACACACAAAAGACAATCTACAAGTTCGGCACGAACTGACATCCACACTCCCCTCGCCCACGCGTACTCCACGTGGACGAGGGATTTGTTTTAGACAATTAACTAACACATTATTTTAATAAAAACCATTATGTCACAAAACAAACCTAATTATCTATTTCCATTGATTATTGTGTTCATTGTGTGCTTCCTCATTGGATTCGTCACCACGATGAACAATTCAATGATTGAGTTCTGCAAGGAAGCCTTCAAGCTCTCCGACACACAAGGTCAGTTGGTCAACACCTTCTTCTACGGTGCTTACTTCTTCTCGATTCCGTTCGCCATGATGATGAACAAAATCGGCTACAAGTCAACCCTCGTCCTTGGCTTGACTGTAGTTGCATGCGGCTTCATCGCCAACTACCTCGGTGTAACAGCAGCTCTCGGCACAGCCAACGTATACACAATCTTCCTATGCTGCATGAGCCTTGTCGCACTCGGTGTCGTTATGTTGCAGTTGGTGGCAAACCCCTATGTGATGGTGCTTGGTGCTCCAGAAAGCGGTGCATTCCGCATGACGCTCTCTCAGGCACTGAACTCTGTAGCAACCACCGTTGCCCCCATGTTCATCACTTACGTCATCATCGCTGGCAAACCCAAGCTCCCAGCGAACGTGCCTGGTCCATTCCTTGGCTTGGGTATCTTCACACTGGTCATTGCTGCCATCCTGTGCTTCATCAAACTGCCAGACCCCGACAAGGACAAGGCTGCGGACGCTGATACAGTAGCTGACACAAAGCAGTACAAGAGCAGCGTGTTCAAGTATCCGCACGTATGGCTGGGCGCACTCGCCATCGCCATGTATATGGGGCTTGAAATCGGTATCCCATCCATGCTTCCCGCTTATTGGAAAGCAGACCCAACCCTCCCTGGCACCGCAACCGACTACCTCCCATTCTATTGGGGCGGCATGATGGTAGGTCGTTTCGCTGGTTCTGCCATCCTCGCCAAGTTCAAGGCACGCACATTGCTCTCCGCATGCCTCATCTTGGGTGCTATCTGCGTAGGCATTTCCTTCGTTCTCCCTGGCATGTACGCAGTTTACGCCATGTTGGCAGCAGGTCTCTTCCACTCTGTGATGTGGCCACTCATCTTCAACCTCGGTTTGCAAGAGCTTGGTCCTCACACAAAGAGCGCATCTGGTATCATCAACATGGGTGTGCTTGGTGGTGCCACACTGCCACTCCTCATGGGCACAGTAGTTGATAACCCATCACTCGGTGTAGTTGCAGCCATCATGATGATGTTCGTTTACTACATCTATGTGTTNTGGTTCTGCAACTTNGGTTCANNAATTGGACTATCAANATAAGTTTTACTGAATACTTCTAACCATTAAAAACCTAACAAGTTATGAAATTGAAAATTGATGATGTAAGAAATCGTTTCATCAAGCATCTTGGCGGTGAGCCAGGTTCTGTTTACGCTTCACCAGGTCGTATCAACCTCATCGGTGAGCACACCGACTACAATGGTGGCTTCGTGTTCCCAGGTGCTGTGGAACAGGGCATGATTGCAGAGGTTCGTCCCAACGGCACACGCACCGTCCGTGCCTACTCTATCGACTTGAAGGACTATGCAGAGTTCTCCATCGACGACGAGCAGGGTCCAAAGGCGACACACTTCCGCTATATCTTCGGTGTGATTCGCGAGATGATGGCACTCGGCGTGCCCGTAGAAGGCTTCGACACAGCTTTTGCCGGTGACGTTCCTAATGGTGCAGGCATGTCTTCATCCGCAGCCCTCGAAAGCTGTTACGCTTTTGCCATCAACGACCTCTTCGGTGGCAACAAGATTGACAAGATGACCCTTGCCAAGGTGGGTCAAGCTACTGAGCACAAGTACATCGGTGTGAACTGCGGCATCATGGACCAGTTCGCATCTGTCTTCGGCAAAGCAGGCAACCTCATGCGCCTCGACTGCCGCTCAGGCGAGTTTGAGTATTTCCCATGGAATCCAAAGGGTTACAAGCTCGTACTCATCAATTCGTGCGTTAAGCACGAACTCGTTAGTTCGCCTTACAACGACCGCCGCAACTCATGCGAAAACTGCGTGAAAGCCATCAAGGAACTGCACCCCGAGAAGGAAATCACCACCCTCCGCGAGGCCACTTGGGAAGAGCTGAAGGAAATTGAGGGCAAGGTATCTGCAGAAGACATCAAGCGCGCCACCTTCGTGCTCGGTGAGAAAGACCGCGTGTTGGCAGTGTGCGACGCTCTGGAGAAAGGCGACNACGAAACCGTCGGTCAGAAAATGTACGAAACACACTATGGCTTGTCGAAGGACTATNAAGNATCTTGCGAAGAACTCGACTTCCTCAACGACNTCGCCAAGGAGTGCTCTGTAACTGGTTCACGCATCATGGGTGGCGGCTTCGGCGGCAGCACCATCAACCTTGTGGCAGAGGAACTCTATGACAACTTCGTCACGACTGCTGTCAACAAGTTCCAAGAGAAGTATGGCAAGAAGCCTATCGTCATCGACGTAGTTATCGGCGACGGCTCACGCAAGCTCTGCTAATCCGCGACATCAAACACCACTTCCCTACCCGAAGCGGCAATTCAAAACACGGAGGCCGCTCATCATCCCGATGAGCGGCCTCCGTGTTTTTCTACTTGAACCAANCGNTGCTGGTCACAAAATCCGTTNTTTNTGGCATTGCCNTTGCTGAATCGTCACTTGAAAAGCTGTTATACACCGCTTTAGTAAAACTACTTATCCCCATAATGACCATAGGTGGTAAGAATCAGCACCACAACCTCTGTATCGTTGATGGCATAAACCAAACGATGCTTCTTCGTAATACGGCGACTCCACTGGCCAGCACGGTCGCCCGAAAGCGGTTCAGGCTTGCCTGTGCCTATTTTGGGGTGTTCCATAAGTTCCTCCAGCAATTTGCCCAGTTTCTGAAAAGCTTTGGGTTCTTCACGTTTCAGACGTTGCATATCCCGTTTCGCCTCATCAGTATAGTCTAATTTGTACATATCACTCAGAGGCTGTTAAGAAACTGGTGTAGTTCTTCTTTTGACTCAATCCTATGGACCTGCCCCTGCCGAGCCTGTTCCAGCGACTTATCCACATGAGCAAAGAAATCCTCCTCGGTCATCTCCGTGGGGTCAGCCCTCCTTTCCATAACAAGCTTCTTGGCATACTTAGTCAATCGCCTCATCAGCGGTTCGCTGTCAGCAATTGCACCGATGCTTTGCCAGAGTTCGACGTTCATGGCATTCAGTTGCACATCTGTCATATCTTCAAAATGATTGATTGGACTGCAAAGTTATGCTTTTATATCCAATCAACCAATAAAAGCAATCACAAATTGAAACTACAGCCTCCTCCTAAATGACCCTCAAAAACGATGTCCCCGACATCGACCAATCGGAGTCCCCGACTCCGACCGACCGATGTCGGGGACTCCGATTCTGAGGCAGTGAAAGCGCACCGCACACAGAAGGGCCTTGTTGCATGTGCAGTTCCTTCATGCCCGAAGAGAAAAGCGATGTCTTCATCTCAAACGGAGACGACGAATCACCACGCTTCAAGACTATGGTTACCCTCCTTTTATTGCAAAAAGAGCCTCAAAAAGTGTCGCGAGCACACTTTATGTTATAAAACATGTTTTCAACAAAGGGAGAACCGTGAAAAAGTCGTAACTTTGGCGAATCGTTTATAAACTAATTCCTATTATAACCCCAATTATGAAAAATCTGAAAACGATTCTGATGGGAAGTGCTGCAGCCGTAGCATTCCTGTGTGCATGCAATTCTGCACAGAATCCAGCTCCAGAGCTGACGAAGTCGGGCATCAATCCAGCCGACTATGACACTTGTATCGCTGTAGCATACGATGCTGCAACCCAAACCTTCATGGCAGACTCGTCCGAGACCAAGCCCGTGAAACTCTACACGCTCACCAACAAGAACGGCATGGAAGTGTGCATCACGAACTTCGGCGGACGCATCGTGAGCATCATGGTGCCCAACAAGGACGGCGAGTTCGTCGATGTTGCCTGTGGCTTCGACAAGGTGGAGAACTATTTCCCATGGAACTATGAGACTGACTTCGGCTGCTCCGTTGGTCGCTATGCCAACCGCATCAACAACGGTCAGTACACCTACGACGGCACGACCGTGACGCTGGACAAGAACAACAACGGCGTGGCATGTCTGCACGGCGGCTACACTGGCTGGCAGTATCAAGTGTATGACGTGCTGGAAGCAACAGAGCAGTCGCTCACCATCCAGCGCACGTCTCCAGCTGGCGACAACAAGTTCCCTGCCACCGTTGTGGCTACAGTGAAGTTTGAGCTGACCGACGACAATGCCATCGTCATCAACTACGACGGCAAGGCCGACGCTCCTACCGTGCTCAACATGACCAACCNCACTTNCTTTAACCTCTCGNGCGACTTGAACAACACNNTCGNCGAGTCTATCCTGACGGTGAATGCCGACANCTATACCCCTGGCGACCGCAACCTGATTCCAACTGGCGAGATTCGTCCTGTAGAAGGCACGGTGTTTGACTTCCGCGCTCCAAAGGCCATCGGTACAGACTTTGGCAAGAACGACCCCGAAATGTCAGCTGTCGGTGGTGGCTACGACCACAACTGGGTGCTCAACACCAAGGGCGACCAGAACACCATCTGCGCAACCATGGTTGACCAACGTTCTGGCATCAAGATGGACATGTACACCAACGAGCCAGGCGTTCAGTGCTACACAGCCAACTTCCAAGACGGCACTCGTCCAGGCAAGGGCGGCATCATGTATCAGAAGCACTGCGCCATCTGCCTCGAAAGCCAGAAGTTCCCTGACTCTCCTAACAAATACACCCTGCCAGGTTGGGAACTCAGCAACCCATTCGTTACTCCAGAGAAGCCATACCACTCTTATTGCAAGTATGCCTTCTCCATTGCAGAATAAACAACAATCTCTATTACTTATCTAAATTTTAACAAAACATTTTCAAACAATGGACACACCACAAATGAGTTTCACCGAAGCGATAAGTCGGAGCGGCTTTGAAACCATCGACTTTATCATTTTGGTTGTTTACATCATCCTGCTCGTGAGCCTCGGCATGTTCCTCAGCCGCGACAAGGATGGTAAAGAAAAGAGTGCAAACGACTACTTCCTCGCTGGCAACACACTGACATGGTGGGCAGTAGGTGCTTCACTCATTGCCGCAAACATTTCTGCCGAGCAGTTCATCGGCATGTCGGGAACGGGCTATGCTGACGGCATCGCCATTGCCGCCTACGAGGTGATGGCAGCTGTGACACTTGTCATTATCGGCAAGTTCCTGCTCCCAACCATGATTGAACGCAAGATTTTCACCATCCCCCAGTTCCTCCGCGAGCGTTACAATGACGGTGTGGGTCTTGCATTCTCCATCCTGTGGCTCTTCCTCTATGTCTTCGTCAACCTGACCTCTGTGGCATGGCTTGGCGCTCTCGCCATCGAGCAGATTCTCGGTCTTCAAGGTCTGATGGTCACGTTTGGCGGCATAGAGATTTCCATGCGCATGATTATCATTATCAGCCTCTTCCTCATCGCTGGTATCTACTCCATCTACGGTGGTTTGGCTTCTGTGGCATGGACCGACGTGATGCAGGTGACCTTCCTCGTGGGTGGCGGTCTGGTGACAGCCTACTTTGCCCTCTGCTCTGTGGCAGGTGAGGACGGCACATTCATTGATGGCTTCAACAAGGTTTACGCTTACCTGACCTCAGGCGAATATGCCCAAGACACACATTTCCATTTGGTTATCCAGCGTTCATGTGCCGAGCTGCACCCACACGCTGACGGCTCTAACGCATTCGACAACGTGCCAGGCATCGCAGCCGTGGTAGGTGGCGTATGGTTGACCAACCTCGGCTACTGGGGCTTCAACCAGTACATCATTCAGAAGGGTTTGGCGGCCAAGAGCATCAACGAGGCCAAGAAAGGTCTTGTATTTGCAGGCTTCCTGAAGATTCTTATCCCATTCATCGTGGTGCTTCCTGGTATCTGCGCTTACTACATGGCACAGAACGCAGACATGTTCACTCACTTGCAGGGTTGTATCAATGTGGCTGACGACGCATATCCATGGCTCATCCGCAACTTCACCCCAACAGGTATCAAGGGTCTCTCATTCGCAGCCCTCGCAGCAGCCATCATTTCGTCACTCGCTTCTATGTTCAACAGTACTTCTACCCTCTTCACGATGGACATCTACAAGAAGTATATCAACAAGACTGCGACTGACAAGACACTGGTGAATGTAGGACGTATCGTAGCCGTAGCCGCTCTCATCATTGCAGCAGTGGCAGTGCAGCCTCTCCTCGGCGGTCTCGACCAAGCTTTCCAGTACATTCAGGAGTATTCAGGCTTCATCTATCCCGGCATCATCACCGTGTTTGGTCTTGGTCTGCTCTGGAAGCGCGCATCTTCAACAGCCGCTATCTGGACAGCCATCATCACCATTCCACTCGGCGTCATCTTCAAGGTTGCCTTCCCAGACGTTGCCTTCCAGTTCCGTGCTGGCTACATCTTCATCATCGTGGTAAGCTTCTTCATCATGATGAGCCTCCTCGACAAGAAGTACGTAAGCATTAAGACACCAGAAGAGAAGGACGTAAAGACCATGATAAAGTGGGCTGGCATCCTCGGCTGCATCGGTATCATCTGCATCCTTGCAGGTATCATCGTAGTTATTATGGGTGACTCTACCGAGCTAACCGCCTACCTCAACGACATCGGTTTCCAAGCATTCATCTTCTTCGGTGTGCTGGTGGGCTGCAACGCAGTATGGCTCTACAGCAACTCAAAGGACACAAAGGCCGACCCCAAGGCTCTGCCTATCGACCTCAACCTGTTCCGCACCACTCGTGGCTACACCTACGGCACTATCGGCATCTGTGTCATCACGATAATTCTCTACAGCCTGCTCTGGTAAAAACTACACATTATATATAATATAGAAACCTCCAATCAATGACAGCATATCAATCATACCCACAGTTCTATGTGTCTGTTGACTGCATCATCTTCGGATTTGCAGAAGGACACCTGAAGGTGCTGATACATCAGCGTCCTTACGAACCGGGCATGGGCGAACTGTCACTGATTGGAGGCTTTGTTCAAACAAACGAAAGCGTGGATTCTTCAGCCAAGCGCATCCTGAAAGAGTTCACAGGTCTCGACAACGTATATATGCAACAACTTGCCGCCTATGGTGAAGTGGAACGCGACCCAGGCGAGCGAGTTATCAGTATTGTCTATTATGCGCTCATCAATGTGGACAACTACGACCAAACGCTTTCCGAACTACACAATGCAAAATGGGTGGATGTGGACCATCTACCTACCCTCTGCTTTGACCATCGCGACATGGTGCAGAAGGCTCGCCGAAAGATTGGCGAGACCATCAAGAACGAACCTATCGGCAGCANCCTCTTGCCCCGATACTTCANGCTGNGCCTGCTTCAAGCACTCTATGAAAGCATTCTCGGCACNTCGATAGACAAACGGAATTTCCGTCGCGCTATCTCTGAAAAAGACTATATCAAGCCTACTGGCATGATAGACAAAGCGTCTTCACGCCGTGGTGCAACATTATACCAATTTACAATGAGGGATTGAACAGACAATCCTTAGTGGAACGTAATTCAAACATTTACATCATAAAAGAATAAGACTATGTTAGAAGAACTGAAAGAGAAAGTGTTCAAGGCAAACCTTGACTTGGTAAAGCAGGGTCTCGTTATCNTTACATGGGGTAACGTCTCTGGCATCGACCGAGAGAAGGGACTCGTAGTAATCAAGCCTTCTGGTGTCAGCTATGATGACATGAAGGCAAGTGACATGGTGGTGGTTGACTTGGAGAGCGGAAAAGTGGTGGAAGGCGACCTCAACCCTTCGTCCGATACCCCTACTCACCTTGTGCTTTATAAGGCATTCCCCAACATTCAAGGTGTGGTTCACACCCACTCCACCTATGCTACCGCCTTTGCACAGGCAGGAAAGGACATCCCCAACATCGGCACTACTCATGCCGACTACTTCTACAAGGCTATCCCTTGTACACGCGACATGACCAAGGAAGAGGTGGAGGGTCAGTATGAGCTGGAGACTGGCAATGTGATTGTGGACGAAATCCTCAATATCCGCAAGATTAACCCAGACCACACGCCAGCCGTGCTGGTGAAGAACCACGGTCCTTTCTCTTGGGGCACATCCCCTGACAATGCCGTTTACAACGCTAAGGTGATGGAACAATGCGCCAAGATGGCTTTCGTCGCATTCTCGGTCAACCCTAACCTGACCATGAATCCGCTCCTCATTGAGAAGCACTACAACCGCAAGCATGGTCCTAATGCCTACTACGGTCAGAAAGGTCAGCAACACTAAAACTTACCATCCGCTATTCTGGAGATAAGAAACGTATCCTTTGGATGCACCCCCTTGTTTTCTGCGGATACAATAACACAGCAAACAAAATTAAAGCATATTACTAACGCTAAAAACTTTGAAATTATGGCTTTTGAAAATTTGGAACTTTGGTGGGTGACTGGTGCGCAGTTGCTCTACGGTGGCGAAACAGTGAAGATTGTTGACGGTCACTCAAAAGAAATGGTTGAGGGTCTCAACAATAGTGGTATCATCCCTGTCAAGGTGGTTTATAAGGGCACAGCCAACTCTTCTAAGGAAGTGGAGGCAGTGATGAAGGCCGCCAACAACGACGAGAAGTGTGCTGGTGTCATCACATGGATGCACACCTTCTCTCCTGCCAAGATGTGGATTAAGGGCTTGCAGGACCTCCAGAAGCCACTCCTCCACTTCCACACACAGTATAACGCAGAGATTCCATGGAGCGAGATTGACATGGACTTCATGAACCTCAACCAGTCGGCTCACGGCGACATCGAGTTCGGTCACATCTGTACTCGTATGCGCGTGCCTCGCAAGGTGGTGTGCGGCTACTGGAAGGACGAACAGGCTCAGAAACAGATTGCAGTTTGGGCACGTGTGGCAGCTGGTGTAGCCGATGCCAAGAACGTGCGCTGCCTCATGTTCGGCATGAACATGAACAACGTGTCAGTGACCGACGGTGACCGTGTAGAGTTCGAGCAGCGTATGGGCTACCATGTTGACTACTACCCTGTTTCCTCTCTCATGGAGTACTTTAAGCAAGTAACTGACGCAGAAGCTGATGCACTCGTTGAAGAGTACAAGAAGGAATACACTATCAAGATTGACGAATCGGGCGAGCAGGTGTATTGGGAGAAGGTGAAGAATGCCGCTAAGGCTGAAATCGCTCTGCGCCGTGTCTTGAAAGATGAGGGTGCAACTGCCTTCACCACCAACTTCGACGACCTTGGCGATGCCGACATCAATGACCCCAACTTCGTTGGTTTCGACCAGATTCCAGGTCTCGCTTCACAGCGTCTCATGGCTGAAGGTTACGGCTTCGGTGCCGAAGGTGACTGGAAGACCGCTTGCCTCTACCGCACATTGTGGGTTATCTCTCAAGGNCTGNCCACAGGTTGCTCATTCCTTGAGGATTACACCCTCAACTTNGCTGGTGACCGCTCATCTTGNCTCCAGAGCCACATGCTTGAGGNTTGTCCGCNCATCGCTGTCGATAAACCAANGCTCGAAGTTCACTTCCNCGNCATTGGNATCCNCAAGCAGCAGACCGCTCGCCTCGTGTTCACATCGAAAGTAGGTCGTGGCATCAAGGCTACAGTTGTTGACCTCGGCAATCGCTTCCGTCTCATCTCTCAGGAAGTGGAGTGCATCGAGCCAAAGCCCATGCCAAACCTTCCTGTGGCATCCGCTCTTTGGGTTCCACAGCCAACCTTCGAGATTGGTGCAGGTGCATGGATTCTCGCTGGCGGCACACACCACAGCGCTTTCTCTTACGATATCACCGAGGAGTATTGGGAGGACTTCGCAGAGATGCTTGGCATTGAATATGTGAAGATTAACAAGAACACCACTATCAGCGAGTTCAAGCACAACCTCCAGATGAACGAGGTGTATTACATGCTGAACAAGGCACTGAAGTAACATCAGAAGTGAAGGATTGAAGGCTATTGCAACTTCAATTCTTCATTTCTTCAACTCTTAACTGTTAATTATGACTGCAAAACAAACCATAGAATCGGGCAAAGCCATTCTCGGCATCGAGTTTGGCTCTACCCGTATTAAGGCTGTTCTCATCGACGAAGACTACAAGCCAATCGCTCAAGGCAGCCACACATGGGAGAACCAGCTGGTGGATGGTCTTTGGACCTACAGCACTGAGGCTATCTGGTATGGTCTTCAAGACTGCTACGCCCAGTTGCGCAAGAATGTATTGGAGCAATACGAGGTTGAGATTGAGACACTTGCTGCCATTGGTATCAGTGCTATGATGCACGGCTACATGCCATTCAAAGGCAACGACATCCTCGTGCCTTTCCGCACTTGGCGCAACACCAACACAGGCAAGGCCGCAGCCGAACTCTCCACGCTCTTCAACTACAACATTCCGCTCCGTTGGAGCATCTCACACCTCTACGAGGCTATCCTCGACAACGAGGAGCATGTAAAGGACATCGAGTTCCTCACCACCCTCGCAGGCTACATCCACTGGCAGATTACGGGTCAGAAGGTGCTGGGTGTGGGCGACGCATCAGGCATGATTCCTGTTGACCCCAAGACCAAGACTTACGACACCACGATGGTGGAGAAGTTCGACAAACTCATTGAGCCACGAGGCTTCGGCTGGAAGTTGCTGGACATCCTGCCAAAGTCGCTGAATGCTGGCGAAAACGCAGGTTTCCTCACTCCCGATGGTGCCAACCGTCTTGACGTATCAGGGCACTTGAAGCCAGGCATCCCCGTATGTCCTCCCGAAGGCGACGCAGGCACAGGCATGGTGGCCACTAACGCTGTAAAGCAGCGCACAGGCAACGTGTCAGCAGGCACATCTTCTTTCTCCATGATTGTGCTGGAAAAGGAGCTTTCCAAGCCTTACGAGATGATAGACATGGTGACCACTCCAGACGGCTCGCTCGTAGCCATGGTACACTGCAACAACTGCACCTCCGACATCAATGCCTGGGTGAAGATTTTCAAGGAGTTCCAAGAGATGATGGGCATGCCTGTTGACATGAACCAGCTCTATGTCAACCTTTTCAACACCGCTTTGAAGGGCGATGCAGACTGCGGTGGCGTGCTGTCCTATAACTACGTGTCAGGCGAACCTGTCACAGGTCTCTCTGATGGTCGTCCACTCTTCGTGCGTTCAGCCAATGACAAGTTTAACCTCGCCAACTTCATGCGCGCACACCTCTATGGTGCCATCGGTGTGTTGAAGATTGGCAACGACGTGCTCTTCAACGAAGAGAACGTGAAGGTGGACCGCATTATGGGTCATGGTGGCTACTTCACCACTCCAAAGGTCGGTCAACAAATGCTTGCAGCCGCCCTCAACTCCCCCATCTCTGTCATGGAGACAGCGGGCGAAGGTGGTGCATGGGGCATTGCGCTCCTCGCAGCTTATACTGTCAACAACGACAAGAAGCTCTCCCTTGCCGACTATCTCGACCAAGTAGTCTTCGCTGGCAACGCTGGTGTGGAAATCAAGCCAACTCCCGAAGACGTGGCTGGCTTCAACGCTTACATCGAGAACTACAAGAAGGGCTTGACCATCGAACAAGCAGCAGTAGATAACAAGAATAATTGAATTACAAAAGAATAGAAGAAAGGAAGCCCCACAGAAAGATGCTTCAGTTTCTCCATTCTGCAACTACAGAATTCTAAAACATGGCAAATTCTATCGAAGTTTTGAATCACGCAGCGGACAACATCCGCATCCTCGCTGCATCGGCAGTAGAGAAGGCAAAGTCAGGTCACCCAGGCGGTGCAATGGGCGGTGCCGACTTCATCAATGTATTGTACTCTGAGTACCTCAAATATGACCCCAAGAACCCCAGCTGGGAAGGTCGCGACCGCTTCTTCCTCGACCCTGGTCACATGGCTCCCATGCTCTACTCACAGCTCTGCCTCATTGGCAAATTCTCGCTCGAAGAGTTGGCACAGCTCCGCCAGTGGGGTTCTCCCACCACTGGTCATCCTGAGTTTGAGATTGCCCGAGGCATCGAAAACACCTCTGGCCCTCTCGGTCAGGGGCATGTATTCGCCATCGGTGCTGCCATCGCTGCTAAGTTCTTGGCTGTCCACACTGGCAACCCCACATTCTCGAAGGAGACCATCTATGCCTACATTTCTGACGGTGGTGTACAAGAAGAGATTTCACATAGCGGCGCACGCATCGCTGGCACCCTCGGTCTTGACAACCTCATCATGTTCTACGACTCCAACGACATTCAGCTTTCCACTGAAACCAAGGAAGTCATGGCAGAGGACACTGCTACAAAGTACCGCGCACTCGGTTGGGAAGTCTTTGAAATTGTCGGCAACGACGCAGCACAGATTCGTACCGCTCTCGACAAGGCTCTGAAGGTGGAAGGCAAGCCAACCCTCATCATCGGTAAGTGCATCATGGGTAAGGGCGCGTTGAAGGCCGACGGCACTTCTTACGAGGCAAACTGCAAGACTCACGGTGCTCCTCTCGGCGGTGACGCATTTATCAACACCATCAAGAACCTCGGTGGCGACCCAGAGAACCCATTCCAGATTTTCGACGACGTGAAGGAACTTTACGCCAACCGTGCCAAGGAACTCGAAGCCATCTGCGCCGAGCGTTATGCAGAGGAGAAGGCTTGGGCAGATGCCAACCCTGAGAAGGCAGCTGCACAGGCTGAGTGGTTCAGCGGCAAAGCTCCGAAGATTGACTGGAGCAAGTGCGTACAGAAAGACAACGATGCAACACGTTCTGCATCAGCAGCTTGTCTGTCAGTGCTGGCAGAGCAAGTCCCCAACATGATTTGTGCTTCTGCCGACCTCTCCAACTCAGACAAGACCGACGGCTTCCTCAAGAAGACCCACGCCTTCACCAAAGGCGACTTCTCAGGTGCCTTCTTCCAAGCAGGTGTGGCCGAGTTGACGATGGCTTGCTGCTGCATCGGCATGGCACTTCACGGAGGTGTCATCCCTGCATGTGGCACATTCTTCGTGTTCTCCGACTACATGAAGCCAGCCGTTCGTATGGCAGCCCTCATGGAGCTCCCAGTCAAGTTCATTTGGACACACGACGCTTTCCGCGTAGGCGAAGACGGTCCTACTCACGAACCAGTGGAGCAGGAAGCACAAATCCGTCTCATGGAGAAACTGCACAACCACTCAGGCAAGCCAAGTGTACTCGTACTCCGTCCTGCCGACGCTTTGGAGACCACCGAGGCTTGGGCACTCGCTATGGAGAACATGGCCACACCAACAGCCCTCATCCTCTCTCGTCAGAACATCCAAAACCTGCCCGCTGGCAACGACTACAGCCAGGCAGCCAAGGGCGGCTACATCGTAGCAGGCTCTGACGAGAACCCCGACGTGATTCTCGTAGCTACAGGTTCTGAAGTCAGCACCCTCGTGGCTGGCGCCGAACTGCTCCGTAAGGACGGCAAGAAGGTGCGTATTGTCAGCGTCCCATCCGAAGGTCTCTTCCGTCAGCAGCCAAAGGAATACCAGCAGAGCGTTCTCCCACAGGGCGTGAAGAAGTTCGGTCTCACCGCAGGTCTGCCCGTCAACCTCCTCGGTCTCGTGCCCGAAGCAGAAGGCAGCATCTGGGGTCTTGAGTCTTTCGGCTTCTCAGCTCCTTACAAGGTGCTCGACGAGAAACTCGGCTACACTGCTGAGAACGTCTATGCACAAGTGAACAAGCTTTTCGCATAAAACAATTCATGCATAATTCGNGGGCATTCATGGGCAGTTNNTCGTAAAAAGCNAGAACACAAATGACCATGNATANCCACGAATTATCGTTAATATAAAGTGCATTTATGGAAGTGAAAACCGTGGGAATAGCTTCTGACCACGCAGCATTCCCGTTGAAGCAGTTCGTCAAGAAATACCTCGAAGAGAAAGGCATCGCCTATAAGGACTATGGCACCCATACCGAAGAGTCCTGCAACTACGCCACCTATGGTCACGCTCTGGCCGAAGGCATCGAGAAAGGCGAAGTCTATCCAGGCATTGCCATGTGCGGCTCAGGCGAAGGTATCTCCATGACCCTCAACAAGCACCAGAACATCCGTGCAGGTCTTGTGTGGCAACCCGAGATAGCCCACCTCATCCGTGAGCACAACAATGCCAACGTCATCGTCTTCCCCGGCCGATTCATCAGCGAGGAAGTCTGCCGCCAATGTCTCGACGAGTTCTTCAACACCGAGTTCGCTGGTGGTCGCCACCAGCAACGCATTGAGGACATCCCCTGCAAGTAAAACAAAAACTAACAAACTGCCCTGCACCATGTAAGATGGTGCAGGGCAGTTTGTATGCCAGCCTCACGGAAAGAAGAAGTTACGTCGTTCTGTGACAATCTTTTCCAACATGCCCCTATCTCACTTGAACACTCACCATTCTACCCTCCTTCACCCCAAAGGATGTTTTTCCTGCACGGGGAAGGAAAACCGTCCTGCACAAGGAAGGAAAGGTGTCCTGCACACAGAAAGGAATCGACAGCTCACCAAGGACAGAATGAGTCGCAACTCCTACGCCTGTGTAGCGAGAGGCTACAACCCACTGTTTCCCTTTTATTACAGACGATGAGGAATGAGAAAAACAGGATGACGAGGGAAGTGAATCAAAAACATTGTAGCATTGAACATGGAGTGAGAGACCCATATTCAATGCTACAAAACTTATACTTAAGATTCATTCTGACTTCATCGTGAAATGCGTCTATGCGTTTCACAATACATCTACAAGTGACACATCTATTGTACAGAATAATTCGACACTAAATTATGCGCATTTTCTGGGCGTTTTCGCCTTAATCTCGAAAAAAGAAAGCTTTACGCCACATATCAACCTGTCTCAATGATGATGAAGAACAAACAATCCGACAGGAACGATAGAGGGGACGCATCAGTCAAATATCTTCTTCCAAATCCACAAGACCAGAACGGCGCCAGCCACACAAAAGATGAAGTTGGTGATATACCCTGTGCCGAAAAGGGATATGTTGAGCAGGTAGCTGATGAGAGCACCCGCATAACTGCCAATGATGCCGACAATGAGGTTCATGCAACATCCTTTGCCTTTACCACTCATGATACGGTTGGCAACGTAGCCAATAAGAATGCCTGTAAGGATAGGCCATGCTGTGAAATCTACAATGTGTTCTAACATACTGCTTACATTTTGATTTTCTGCCACAAACATACAACATTTTTTTTATATGCTTTCACAAATACCCAAGAAATTTGTGTGAAACAGGATGAAAAGTCGGTTGATTCCCCATTCTCNNTCATTTTGTGGNAGAAAATGAAAAAAACTGCAGGGNCAAGGTGNGTGGGTGAGNTTTTTTTTATAATTTTGCATGATTNTNCGATNTCNTGGCTGGATGCGAGGCTTTCAGGTGCGCAACACGCAGACGGACATCTATTGTATATTAACAAATCAAAATAACAAAAAAATGGCAGTATTACAAAAAATCAGAAGCAAGGGCGTGCTCCTTGTTTCCATCATCGCCCTGGCGTTGTTCCTCTTTGTTGCAGGCGACTTGTTCAGGGGGCTGGAGAGCGTGTTCCAAAGCTCAAGCCAGCAGGTAGGTGAAGTGAACGGCAAGACCGTCTCCATTCAGGAGTATCAGAAAATGGTAGATGACTTGCAGACTTACTATGAAATAGTTCAGCAAAAAAGCTCTTTCAACGAGGATGAGCTGAACCGTATCAAGGACGAGGCTTGGCAGACATTTGTGCAGTCAGAGCTAATCAAGAACCAATGTGACGAACTTGGCATTGCCGTGACCGACGACGAGATTTCCGACATCGTGAAGAGCGGCATGAGCCAAATGCTTCAGGTGCCTGTGTTCATGAACCAGCAGACAGGTCGTTACGATTATGCCATGGTGAACGCATTCCTGACAGAGTACAAGACCCTGAAAGATGCTGGTAGCCAAATTCCAGAGGCATACGACAAAATCTACAAGTACTATCTGTTCGCACAACGCCAAATTCGTGACCAGTTGCTCACTCAGAAGTATCAAGTGCTGCTTTCTCAGATTTTCCTCTCTAACCCAGAAGAAGCAAAGATGGCATTCGCAGGTNGCACGGAANAATCTGACCTGTTGCTGGCANCCCTACCTGCNANGTCNNTGAAGGATGACGCTGTANNNGTAACAGACACCGATTTGAAGAACAAGTACAACGAGGACAAGGAGGAGTACAAACAATATGTCGAAACCCGTGATATCAAGGTGATTAACATTCAGGTGACAGCCAGCAATGAGGACAAGAAAGCTGCCGAAGCAGAAATGGCAGACGCTGCCGCTAAGCTGACCAACGCAGCCAACAACACTGCAGCTGGTAACGTGGTGCGCCAATCCGCTTCACTGCTCTCCTACTCTGATGTGTTCAAGACGAAGGACGCATTCCCCAACATGATTTCATCTAACCTTGACTCCGCCGCTGTAGGTACAGTGAAAGCTCCTGCATACGATGCAATGACCAACACCTACTACACTTACAAAGTGCTGGGCAAGAAGATGGAGGCTGATTCTGTGCTTTTCCGCCAGATTGGTGTGATTGGTAAAGACGAAGCTGATGTGGCAAAGAAGGCTGACAGCATCATGACCGCCCTGAACAACGGTGCGAACTTCAAGGAGTTGGCAAAGAAGTATAACCAGACGGGCGATTCCACATGGATTGCCACGAACCAGTTCCAGACTTCGCAATTGGATGGAGACAACGCACTTTTCATCAACACACTCTATGGCATGAATTCTGGCGAAACCAAGAAACTGACGATGGAGAACGGGGCGACCGTCATTCTGCAAGTGATGAAGACAGTCAACCCTGTGACAAAGTACAATGTTGCTGCAGTGGTGAAGGAACTGAAATTTTCTGACAACACCTATAGCAAGGAATACAACAAATTCTCAGCTTTTGTGGCAGAGAACAAGAGTTTGGAACAGATGGAAGCCAACGCAGCTAAGAGCGGCTATACAGTTCGCCCCATCAACGACGTGACCAGCAACGCTCATGGCATTGCTAACATCCGCGCCACTCGCGATGCTTTGAAGTGGTTGTTTGACGATGCCAAGACGGGCGATGTTTCGCAGCTTTATGAATGCGGCAGCAACGACCATCTGTTGATTGTGGCTCTAACAAACATCAACAAGAAGGGCTACCGCTCTGAGGCAAAGTTGAAGGACATGCTTACAGAGGAAATCAAGCAAGAGAAGAAAGTGGAGAAACTCTATGAAAGTGCCAAGAACGTGAAGAGTATGGCTGAGGCAATGAAACTGAAGGATGTGGTGGTGGATACTATCAAGCATGTATCATTCAGTGCTCCTACCTACATCGTAGCCACTGGTGCCTCAGAGCCTATGGTGAGTGCTTTGGCTGCCAAGACTGCCAAAGGTGCATTCGCAGGTCCAGTGAAAGGCAACAATGGTGTATATATGCTTCAGGTCATCAACAAAAACAAAACCGCAGAGAAGTTTGACGCCAAGGCAGAAGAGACTTCTGCTGCCATGAACGACTTCCGTGCCGCATCAAGTGCCATCATCAACGCACTCTATCTGAAAGCCAATGTAGAGGACAAGCGTTATAAGTTTTTCTAAACTACCAAAAGTAAGCGACACATTATTATATAATAAAGGACGGTCAGTAGCAACTACTGACCGTCCTTTTTCCGTTTTATTGTACAAATACGTGCTTTTTTACAAAATAATTTGGATGAATACGAAAAAAAANNTATTTTTGCACTNCNAATNTAATTGTATATGGTGAAAAAATTACATAACACATTGAAAACCTTTCTACTGATGGGATGTCTTGTATGTCCTGCACCTTTCTTGATGGCGCAGGAAGTACAACAAAGCCAAGTGGAGATAGAACAAAATCATATCACCATTGCAGTGAATGGATTCAACCTCCGTGTAAAGAATGCCGAGGGACTGGTTCTGGAGATTTTCAGTTTGACAGGTGAAAAGGTCTATACCCAACACATCGAGAGTGCCTCGAAAGCGGTCAACCTCTCACAGATGCAATCTGGTTATTATCTTGTAAAGATTGGGAACTTCACTCGCAAGATTTACTTACACAAATAGTTCCGTTTCATGCCCATCCCATGATGGAGAGTGGATACACATAAAAAAGTGAAAGTTTGACTTCCCAAATTACACAGAAGCAACTTTCACTTTTTTCATTCGCTATTTTAAACCATCTGATGCCCACAACGTCAAATCCAATGAACAAAGCAACCCCATGGCTCAGATAAACGAATATGACATTCTGCAACATCTGCGAGACCCTGACACAAAGCGCAAGGCCTTTGAACAGATGGTGAATGTCTATTCGCGCAAGCTCTATTGGCAGATTCACTACCTGATACAGAACCACGAGGATACCGACGATGTGCTACAGAACACTTTCATCAAGGCGTGGAGGGGCATAGACAATTTCAAAGGCGAGGCAGCTTTGTCCACTTGGCTCTATCGCATCGCTTATAACGAGTCCATCACTTTCTTGAAGCAACAACGACACATGGCTTCGATTGACGACAACGAATTCGTAGAGCCAGCAGGATTTGTGGCAGACGACCATTTTGATGGCGATGAGACCGAAGCACTGCTGATGCAAGCCGTATCAACTCTACCGCCCAAACAGAGACAAGTGTTTTGTCTGAAATACTTCGAGGAGCAGAAATACGAAGACATCTCTGTACTCGTGGGCACCAGTGTTGGAGCGCTCAAGGCATCCTACCACATCGCTGTGGAAAAAATTACTTCATTCATCAAGAGTAAAGAGTAACATAGACAAATAACACCATACAAGGCTATCCTAAAAGAAAAAATGCTAACAGCATTAAACCTTGGGATATCCAAGCAAGTCATAACAATAACAAACAACTAAAAACCAATGAATATGAGTACAAAAGAGACCCGAAAGTTAAACCTTGATAGCGGGCGATACCCGTTCAAGGTATCAGACAACTACTTCGACAATCTGACTGCTCGTATCATGGAGCAAATCCCAGAAGAGCAGCCCCGACAAACAGCCCCTCGTATGAGCCCCATAAGGAGGACTCTATGGCTGACAACCCTTTCCATCGCTGCATCGCTTGTACTGATTGTGGCCATTGCACTGAATGTCATCTCGGCGCCCTCAACAGAACAAGCAAAGGAACTGACCGCTGAATATACCAATAACGATTACTATGAGGATTTGATGACCTACACGATGGTGGACAATATGGACGTGTACTATTACCTCGCCTCAGAAGAGACTAATGAATAAAATGTTCAACCCATTCAAAAAAACAAAAACGACCATGATGAAGAAAATGACTATATGGATGTCGACATGGATACTATGTCTATGCGTTGATGCCCAGCCCCCCCATGCTGGCAACCGTCCTCCACAGCAACCGCAACGCCAGTTCAGTCCTGAACTTTACATGAAACAACTTAATGAATTTGTGTCACGAGGCGCATCTCTTACTGATGCTGAACAAGCAAAGTTCCTACCCATGCTTGCGGAAATGCTTGGAAAACAACATGAATTGAAAAAGCAACAGCGCGAACTCCTCATGCAGAGCTGGCAAAACAAGAACATGACAGAGACAGACTATGAGAAGATGGTGAATAGAAACATTGCATTGGATTTGGAAAGTAAAAAGATAGAACAGACATACTACAAGAAGTTCCATACAGTGCTATCATGGAAAAAAGTGTATGCTGTACGCCAATCGTTGCAGCGTTTCCAGATGGAGGCACTCAACCATTTTCTGCCAGGAAAGAACAAACCACGACAACGACGACCAACGGAATAACAGTAAGAAACAAAGTATGCCTATCCACATTTTAGATAATTTAGAGATTATAATTTGACCAAATAGGGTAAAAGCATTAACTTTGCAAGCAGATTGAAACAACATTTACCCATAAAAACGGAATACTGATGAAAAAGCTAATCATAGCACTATGTGTAGCAACGCTGCCTATGATGATGTCTGCTCAAAGCGAAGGTCTTTTTGCCCGCAAGAAAATCAAAGCAGCCAGTGCCGACATGACAATTTATAAGGCAAAGGGAGCTGTACCGGAAGAGAACGGAGTCGTAATGTTTAAGGACGTGATTGCCGCTCCAGGAAAGACAAAAGACGACATATTTGCAAAAGTCGCTCAATGGGCCAGTCTGCGCTATGAGCCCAATAGTGTGATGGGAGTATATACAGATTCCAACTTTTTCAAGAACCTTGAGTTCTCGAAAGTGAAGGAAGCAAACAAGCAAAGTGGTAAGATTCTGTGTCAAGGTGCCGAGGAACTAATTTTCTCCATCAAGCCACTGGCAAAGAACTACACACAAGCTTTTTATCTGCTGGATTTGGACGTGCAGAATGGTCAGGTCGGTTTCAATCTTCATACTTTATCGTTCAACGTAGATCAGGGCGAAGGGCAATTTGTCCGTGAAACGGCTGAAGACTGGATTACGGATAAGGAGTGTCTGAACAAGAATGGAGAATTGAGACGCATCCCTGGCAAGTTCCGCATTAAGACAATCGACCTGGTGAATGAACTGAAGAAAGAAATCGCAGCAGCTATTAACCAGTGAGCAGATGAATCAAGAGGACGTAGATAGAATCATTNCCGAGGCGGTAGCTGANAGTAAGNGGAAAAGCCACAAGAANTGGCATAAAGGAAAGTCATCGGACAATGGCATTAACACAGCGCGCACCCTGCTGAACTGGACATTTATGATTGGCTTCGTAGCAGCCGTCATTATCTATTTCGTGTGGCCAGAGCAACGTATGCTGTTCTTCGGTGTAGGTTTTGGCGCGGTGGCGCTTAAACTTGTGGAGTTCTACTTACGTTTCATGTTTTAGAGACGACTTGAAAATTTTGAAATCAAAACACATATCCATACATTTTCTCTTTTTCGGGGTGTTTCTGGCATTACCATGTCATNCACAANGCATCATCTNTGAATTGNAAACTAATTCCGNTTTAGAGATGGATTCACGTCTTGACTCTGCATCAACCACGAATACCTCAAAGATTGTACCCAATGACATCAAGGCATGGACCGTGGACGAACGGTATGGCAACATCACAGAGACCTATGTGGACACACTCCACCACATGTTCATGAACACAGATTTGCCAGAAGGCATGGAAGGACACTACAACTCGCTGGGCAATGTCGGTTCACCTCGCATGTCACGTATTTACATGGAGCGTCCTTTCATTTCCGACTTCATGTTTACCTATCCTTTCGACATGTTCGTAGTATCGACTGAACGATTTCGTTTCTACAACACTAAGTCGCCTTTCATGAACGTGACCTACAATTGGAATGGGTCGAAAACTAACGGTTCGGACCATGTGAAGGTGACCTACACCAACAACGCAGGCAAGCGATTCAATTTTGGCGGCATCTTCGACTACCTCTATGGACGCGGTTATTATGATTCCCAATCCACCTCCTACATGAATGCCTCAGCATGGGCCTCTTACATCAATGACCAATACAATTGCCATTTCTACTATCAGCATAACTTCATGAAGACGAAGGAGAATGGCGGTATTCTGGACGAGGAGTATATCACAAACCCTGAGGCGATGGACAGGTCATACACGTCGAACGACATCCCTACCCTACTCTCGCAGACATGGAACCGGCAGGAGCATGATTTCATCTTCTTCAACCACCACTATAACATTGGTTTCTACCGCGAAAAAGAAATCGACTCAACCCATACACAAGAGGTGTTTGTACCTGTAAGTAAGGTGTTCCACACCTTTAAGCTGGAGAAAATGATGCGCAACCACCGTGCCTATCAAGAAACGGAGAACTATCATTCCTACACTTACCTGCCAGGCGACTCCGCACAGGACTATACCAAGGCACTGACGGTGCGCAATCTGCTGGGGCTATCGCTGTGTGAAGGATTCAATAAATGGGCACTTTTCGGATTAAACGCCTATGTAGGTTATGAATACAAGCGATTCATGCTACCCGACTCGACAAAGCGTGGTGGCTACTACACGAACAAATTTGGTAATATCGCCCAACAATACTACCACAAACACAACATAATGGTAGGTGGGCAGATAGTTCGCAAACAGGGGCATCTTGTTCACTACAACCTCGATACCGAGTTTGTACTGGCAGGCACAGATATTGGGCAGTTTAATCTTAACGGTCATGCAGAGGTGAACATTCCCCTTTTGGGTGACACGGCACAAGTGGCACTCAACGCCTCACTCAGAAACTTAGCACCCAGTTTTTATTTCGGTAACTATCACGGCAAGCATGCATGGTGGGATAAGTCCACCGATAAGGAGTTCAGACAACGCATTGAAGGTGTCATAGACATTCCTCATACCAAAACAAAAATCACTGTAAGCATAGAGAATATCAAGAATTTCTGCTATTTCCAAAACACTGGTATCGTACTGAATACAAACACGGAGAATCCCGTCATCAGCAACAACGTATCTTCCATGCAGTACGGCGAAAACATTCAAGTCATCAGTGCCAATCTGCGTCAAAGAATGAAACTGGGTATCCTCAACTGGGAGAATGATATCACTTATCAGACCAGCACCCATGAGGATATACTCCCCTTACCCACTTTATCGCTCTACACAAACTTATTCCTACGTTTCCGAATCGCTCAGGTGCTGAACACTGAAGTGGGTGCCGACATGAAGTATTTCACCGAATACTACGCCCCCGACTATTCGCCTATCATCGGCATGTTCATGAATCAGAACGCACTAAAAAAGACAAAAATTGGCAACTACCCTCTAATTTCGGTTTATGCCAATTTTGATTTGAAACGTACACGATTCTATGTAATGTATCACCATGCCAACCAGTCAGATGGTCGCTATTTCTGGGCTCCAAACTATCCTATGAATCCTTCCAGCATTCGCTTTGGTCTGAGCTGGAACTTCTTCGACTAAAGACTGATGCTGTGAAACTATAGTTTCCGTTCGACTATAGTTCCCGCTGTCGGCAGAACATACCAGAGAATTTCTCATCGATATCCTCTACAGGGTCTTCAAAAATGCCAAACACACTGGAGCCACTACCTGACATACTAGCATACACCGCTCCCAAATCATACAGTTTATCCTTAATGGCAGCAATCTCTGGATACTTGGCAAAAACACTCGGCTCAAAATCGTTCACAATAGTGTCCTTCCATGTATCAATGGGTTGCGACAAAAGCTCAGGCAACTGCTTCTCGGGACGCTGCACCTTCACCTTCGCATAGGCATCTTTCGTAGAGACAAAAACATCGGGCTTCACCAACACCAGTTGCTTATATTTCAAGTTGATGTCAATGGGATGGAATACATTGCCTATGCCCGTTGCAAACACGGGGGTGTTCTGAATGAAGAAAGNACAATNAGCACCCAGCTGCACACAATAATCCTCCATCTGTTGTGTGGTCAAGCCCAACCTGAAACGGTCATTCAGCGTCTTCACCGTGAAAGCCGCATCTGCAGAACCGCCACCCAAACCAGCCCCTGTAGGGATGTGCTTGTATAGCCCTATGCTGACAGGCGGCAAATCAAAATCCCGTTTCAGCAATTTGAAAGAACGAACCACCAAGTTGTCCTCAGGTGAGCCATCCAACAACGTCCCCGTTACTTTCAGGCGATAGCCACACTCAGGCACATCTGTGTCCAACTCTTGAATCTCCAAGATGTCTTGCAGACCGATAGGATAAAATACTGTTTCCAAATTATGATAGCCGTCTGGACGCTTCTCCACAACGTTCAGACCAATGTTAATCTTCGCATTAGGATATACAATCATAGTTCCATTTTTATAGTCAACGTGACAAAGATAGACAAAAACAAGCACAAGGCAAAATAGATACAGATTTATTTTGCCTTGTGCTTGTTTTTGTACCTATATGGCACGACAGGATACTACTTGTTCACCTGAAACTTCGTGATACCCTCCTTGATATAGCCCACAATCTGATTCGCCGCAGCAAGACCTGCGTTGGTGTTGGCCTCAGCTGTCTGAGCACCCATCTTCTTAGGTGTAGAGAAGTAGCGACCCTCAAACTTAGCAAATTCAGCATCGGCATCAGGCTTGATGTCGGTGATGTACTTGAGGTCAGTGCGCTCTGCAAGAAGCTCAAGAAGCTCAGGCTCGTTGATAACTTCCTTACGGGCGGTATTAATCAGGATTGCATTCTTCCTCATGCTGCCCACCAATGCCTTGTTGATACTCTGTTTGGTTTCAGCCGTAGCAGGAATGTGGAGCGACACGATGTCACAAGTCTCGAAGAGTTCTGCCTGAGATGCAGCAGCATGAACGCCAGCAGCCTCGATAGCCTCTGCGGGGCAGTAAGCATCGTATGCCGAAACCTCCATGCCAAAGCCCTTGGCGATGCGAGCCACGTTGCGTCCAACGTTACCGAAAGCGAGGATACCCAACTTCTTGCCCATCAGTTCAGAGCCAGCCTTGCCATTGTAGAAGTTACGAACGGCAAACACGAGCAAACCCAGCACCAGTTCAGCTACCGCATTAGCATTCTGACCAGGAGTGTTCATCACCACCACGTTATGAGCTGTAGCAGCCGCCAAATCCACGTTGTCGTAGCCTGCACCTGCACGAACCACAATCTTCAGCTGCTTGGCAGCATCAAGCACTTCCGCATCAATTTTGTCAGAGCGGATGATGATGGCATCCACATCTGCCACAGCCTCCAACAACTGCACCTTCTCTGTATATTTCTCCAACAATGCCAACTCAAAGCCAGCACCTTCAATAATTTCTTTAATACCAGCAACCGCAGGAGCCGCAAACGGCTTCTCTGTTGCAATTAAAACTTTTGCCATTATTTTTCCAGTTTAAGAATTGGGGAATTGATGTTTTCTGCCATTAGGACAAGAAGACTTCAATTCCCCATTTTTTATTCTAAATTTAGTGTTGCGCCTCAAATTCCTGCATGCACTTCACAAGTGCCTGAACTCCTTCGACAGACATAGCGTTGTAGCAAGAAGCACGGAAACCGCCTACATCGCGATGACCCTTTACGCCCACCATACCCTGACTGGTAGCGAACTTCAAGAACTCATCCTGCAAGTCCTGATACTCAGGCTTCAAGACGAAAGTGATGTTCATGAGCGAACGGCTATCTTTCTCAGCCGTACCCACAAACATCTTGTTGCGGTCGATTTCAGCATAGAGAATCTCAGCACGCTGCTCTGCCAACTTCTGCATAGCCACCACACCGCCATGAGCCTTCATGTAACGAAGATTCATCAAAGCAGAGTAAATCCANGCTAAANGACAGGAGGCGTGTTGAACATAGAACCCTTCTTCACATGGGTACGGTAGTCGAGCATGGTTGGAATGTGACGTGACACCTTGCCCAGCGCATCATCCTTCACAATAACAAAGGTGAGACCCGCCATGGCAAGGTTCTTCTGAGCACCACCATAAATCATAGCGTACTTGCTCACATCAACAGGACGGCTGAAAATATCAGAAGACATATCTGCAATCACAGGGATTGGAGAGTCGATATCTTCACGAAGCTCTGTACCATAGATGGTGTTGTTTGTTGTGATGTGGAGATAGTCAGCGTCAGTTGGAATCTCAAAATTACGTGGAATGTAGGTGAAGTTCTTGTCAGCAGAAGAAGCCACTTCCACCACCTCACCAAACGCTTTAGCCTCCTTCTCTGCCTTTGTAGCCCAAACACCCGTGTTCAAGTAAGCAGCCTTCTTCTCAAGGAAGTTGTAAGGAACCATGCAGAACTCCAAACTTGCACCACCACCGAGGAAAAGCACAGAGTAACCCTCTGGAATGTCGAGGAGTTCCTTGAAGAGTGCTACAGCCTCATCAACAACTGGTTGAAAATCCTTTGCACGGTGGCTAATCTCCATGAGAGAGAGTCCTGACCCATTGAAATCAAGACAAGCCTGTGCAGTCTGCTCAATCACCTCACGGGGAAGGATTGAAGGTCCTGCATTGAAATTGTACTTTTTCATCTTGTTTATATTGTTAGATAAATGATATATCCTATTTCATGCGTAATAGAGAAAACCTAAAAGCTTTTGCCTCAAATCTTCTTTTTACAAAAAAATCGTTGCAAAATTACTAAATATCCGCGAAACTTGTATCATGCTGTCACTTTTTTATGCTTTGAGGTATAAAAAAGGACGTAAGCCAATCTAAATTGGTACGTCCATGTTGCAATTCCGCTCAATAGCGCCACCGACACCTTGCAACCAGCAGCATGCCCCAAACCATCAGCTGCCCAGCCTCAACGCCCTACAGCCACTTCTTCCGCCTGAACCACCAAAAAGAGAGCGCGGTGCAAGCCACACAGGCAATGATAGCAATGGGGAATCCCATCTTCCACTCTTCCATGCCGTTAATGAGGTTCATGCCAAACATAGAAGTGATGAACGTGGGAAAAAGGATAATCATGTTCAGCGACGTCAGCAGCCTCATCACCGTGTTCATATTGTTGTTAATGATGTTCGCATAGGTGTCCATAGTCGAATCGAGAATGTTAATATAGATGGCAGTCGTCTCACGCGCCTGATTCATCTCGATGTTCACATCCTCAATAAGTTCTGCATCCAGTTCATCCACAGGCAGACGGAACTTCAACTTGCTCAACAGAGACTCGTTGCCACGAATAGACGTGCCAAAGTACGTAAGCGAGTCCTGCAAACGCGAGAGGTTCACGAGGTCTTTGTTGTCAATGTGCTTGTCAAGGTCACGCTTCGCCTTCTCAATGATGCCATTCACCTGTTTCAGATACTTCAAATACCACACCGAAGCACTCAGGAAGAGACGAAACACCAAGTCGGCAGCATCGGTAAAACCCTCAGCACGACGCATCTGGTGGTTCACAAAGTCAAGCATNATGCNNGTCTCCTGATTACNAATGGTGATAATCTTGTCACCCTTCAATACGNTACCCANCGGAATCGTCGTGTAAGGACTCCGCGACGACACACTCTTCAAGTGGGGAATACGCAAAATAATCATCAGCCATCCCTCATCCATGTCGTAACGAGCCCTCTCATCGGCATCGGCCACGTCCTCCATGAAGTAGTCAGGCATGCCCAACTCCTGCTCCAAAAAATCTCTATCATCATCTACCGGGCAAGTGACCTGCACCCAGCAGTTTGGCTCCCAAGCATCAATGTGCTTGATGCCACCATTAAAATTCCAGAATGTTCGCATTGTTTTCTGAATCTTTGCTTTTTCGATGTATGAACAATAAAAAGGTGGGGCAAAGACTCATATCAACTCCGCGTAAGAGGTGAGTCTTATCCCATGCGCTTTGTACTATTCGCCGGATAATCGTCCATAGTTGTCTTCAATTAGTTACTACTCTCTCTTCTNATCTGCGATTCCACCGCGTGTCCCCNCAAAANCGGCTGCAAAGTTACAAAAAAATTGAAAGCACCATCACAAAACCCTCACTTTTTTCTATCTGCCCATAAATCTTTCATCCGATTTTGTACCACCGACTTTCGTGTTTCGCAGTGCATCCACACCATCCTCACACGCCCGAACTCGAAAAAACCTCAATAATTTTGGCTCTTAACGCACGAAGTCGTACCTTTGCCCCCAATTTCAAGTTGTTTTGAAACAAAAGCAAATGGTCATTATCAATTCAGTCAAGGAACTCAAGGACAAGGTATCTGCCCTGAAACGCGAGAACAAGACTGTTGGTCTCGTGCCAACCATGGGTGCGCTCCACGCCGGACACGCATCATTAGTAAGCAAAAGTGTGGAAGAGAACGACACCACCGTGGTGAGCGTGTTCGTCAACCCCACCCAATTCAACGACAAGAGCGACCTCGCAGCCTACCCACGCACCCTCGAGGCCGATTGTGCCCTCCTCAACAGCATCGGAGCCGACTACGTGTTCGCCCCCTCTGTCGAAGAAGTGTATCCCGAACCCGACACACGCACCTTCTCCTACCCCCCCACCGACACGGTGATGGAAGGAGCATTCNGCCCGGGCCATTTCAACGGAGTTTGCCAAATCGTGAGCAAGCTCTTCATGTTCGTAGAGCCAGACCGCGCCTACTNCGGCGAGAAAGACTTCCAGCAGANNGCCGTCATCAAGGNAATNGTGGCCGACTACGCANCGCAGAACGCCTCGNGGGCCAAGCACCTCGACATCCGCCCCTGCCCTATCATGCGCGAAGCCGACGGGCTGGCACTCTCCAGCCGCAACACCCTCCTTGCCACCAACGAGCGCGCCATCGCGCCCAACATATACAAGGCACTGAAAGCCAGTGTCGCCTACAGCAAGACCCACACAGTGGAGGAAACCAAACAGCAAACCATTGCCGACATCAACGCCGTGCAAGGGCTTGAAGTACAATACTACGACATTGTGAATGCCCTCACCCTCGAGAGCGTCACCTCGTGGGACGATGCCGACCACATCCAAGGCTGCATCACTGTATTCTGTGGTGCCACCCCCATCCGACTCATCGACAACATCAACTACAAATATCAAGGCCATGCAGATTGAAGTACTGAAATCGAAGCTGCACTGCGTCAAGGTGACCGAAGCCAATCTCAACTACATGGGCAGCATCACCATCGACGAAGACCTGATGGACGCAGTCGGCATCATCGCTGGCGAGCGCGTCTATATCGTCAACAACAACAACGGAGAACGCTTCGACACCTATGTCATCCGCGGTCAGCGTGGCAGCGGATGTATCTGTCTCAACGGTGCAGCCGCCCGCAAGGTGCAGGTGGGCGACATCGTCATCATCATGTCCTATGCNCNGATGNNCTTTGAGGAAGCNAAGACCTTCACCNCCNAGNTTGTCTTCNCCGNCNAAAACNCCNACAGAATCATACTATAAAGAGAATGAACAACAAAGAGAACAAAGAGACTTATGTGAAGCCTGAATCCGAGATTGTGAATCTGGAACTGGAGCAACCAATACTACAAGCCAGTGGTCCAAACTTTGAAGATGGTGGCTATTGGGGATGACGCTGACCAATCAATAGAAAGATAAGAAAGCCAAGAATCAAGGCGAGGAAACGACACCAAAGAATTGATGACTCAATTAGTCTATCAAGTAGGCGAGCATCTGTTCGCCCTTGACATGCCGAATGGACTGCTGTCCGAAAAGGAGCTTGCACCGTATGCTCCTTTTCGGACAGCGTGTCGTTTTAAGGAGGACTTGCTTTTCTCCCTTTCCCTTTTGACCGATGCCGCTTCGTTGCCGCCAGTCGGGCAGAAAACGATGACCTTTGAGGACGAAATCGGACGAATGACCCTCTATGCCATGCCGTCAGGCGGTATGGCAATTGAGCTTTTTACCCCCCCCAATCCATACTGCTGCAGCCTCTGCATATCCCCTGACTACCGCAAAGCCACCGCGTGGATAGGCGGCAACCATCAAGAACGTCACTATGCACTCGACACCATGATGATGCTCCTCTATGCGTTTGCCTCCTCCAGCCGTGACACCCTACTGTTACATGCTTCTGTTGTGGAGTACAACGGGAGCGGTTACCTGTTTCTTGGCAAGAGCGGCACGGGCAAAAGTACCCACAGCCGCCTGTGGCTCCAGCACGCAAACGGAGCCACACTGCTCAACGACGACAATCCCGTGGTGCGTGTGATAGACGGACAGGCATACGTCTTCGGTTCGCCGTGGAGCGGCAAAACACCATGTTACCTAAACCGAAAGACCCCCGTGGGGGCTATCGTGCGTCTGCACCAAGCACCACACAACACCATCAACCGCCTCGACGGAACAAAGGCATACGCAGCCCTGCTGCCCTCCTGTTCCTGCATGAAGTGGAATCATCCCATGGCAGAAGCAGTACACCGCACCATTGGGCAGGTGTTGGAAAGCGTAGCTGTATATGATATGGCATGTCTGCCCAATCCCGACGCAGCCACCCTGTGCATGAAGACCATAACAAATGATAGCAACAAGACATAAAAGCAGAATGATGAAAAAGATAAACGGACTGGCACTGCGCCACCTCGGAACAGAAGCCTTCCTCGTGGCCGAAAGCCCCGCCTTGGTCAACTTCGACCGACTTATAACCCTCAATGCGTCGGCAGCCTACGTATGGAAAAGCCTTCCCGACTCAGGTTTCGACACCAGCACCATTGCGCACCTCCTGACCGACCGCTATGACGTGACCGAGGCAACGGCACTTGCCGATGCCCATACATTGGTCGATGTGTGGAAACAGGCAGGTGTCATTAAGGAGCAACAACCATAGCACCACACCGTCAGAAAAGCACCCCACCACTCCTCCGCACAAACCCCTCAAAAATCGATGTCCCCGACATCGACCAATCGGAGTCCCCGACATCGGTCAGCCGATGTCGGGGACTCCGATTTTGAGGCAGTGGAAGCACACCATGCGCAGATGCGCCATACGAGGCATAGCCGACCTTCCTATTTGAAGAATCTCCAAGCCCCGTCTTATCTCGAACTTAGATAGAGTCTCCTATTTCGTTCTTAGGTCACTTCAGTTTCATGTTCTTCCATTTGTCACCCAAAGCAGCAGAATAGCTGATGGCTGGAGTCTGCGGCTTCTCGTTGACAATGATAGCGCGCTTGGAAACTTGCTGCTTCACATAATCACCAAGTTCTTGCATGGTACAATCGCCTTTAGAGTCTTGCAACTTTTTCAGCAGAAAATAAGTAAAAAATCCATGCCCTTTCTCTTTGTATGGATATGCCGTTTCATCACTCTGAGCCGCAGTCATCACGACCATCGCCCCTTGGGGCGTAGCGGGCTTTGCTTTAATGGACACACCACGAGCCGATACCAAAAACTTATCATCACGCTGTGAACCTGAAAAACACGCGTCCAAAAATACAGCGATGTTCTGTGTCTGCATCTGACCAAGCGTTTCGTAAAGATTGGAAAGTTTATAACCTGTGGTGACATTAGAACCCATACCATCCACAGGCAGCAAATATGCATCTTTGCTTGCCTCGTCGGGAACGCCATGACCAGCATAATAGAAGATGACTTTTGCCTCCCCTCCAAACACGGTACACACTTTCTTCAGCCAATCAACCTCAGCAATAATGTTGTTCAGCGTTGCATTCTCGCGGTAGTGGATATTCTCCACAGGAATACCCAGTGTTTTCTCACAATACTNCTTGAAANTTCTTCCATCATTACAAGCAAACTGCACTTCTGCCTNTCGGTCATACTTCTCATTGGCAATAATGATAGCAANTGTGTTCTCATTAGCNGANGAAGCATGNGNAATGTTTTGGTCAACATCAGACAGAGAGGAGGACGCAACTGTCTCAGAATGCGACATAGAAGGAGTTTGTTGAGTAGGAGTCGGCTGAGCAGAATGTGACACAGGAGCCTGTTGGACAGAGGTCGGCTGAACGATTGGGACTGCCGTTGTTGGAGCAACACTAACGACAGCCTGTCCTGTTGTGGTGGCTACCGCCACAGGAAGTGCCCCTCCATTTTTTCTTGCTACGTAATCGTTGTATGAATCCTCATGTATTCCGAGTGTCTTTGCTTGTTCAGCAGTCACCCAATCAGGCAAGGAAAGAACCTCACATTTTGAAGTCCACCATGACCCATACAAATTGCGAAACCTGTTAAAAGCATGCTCACCTACCTCTATATTCGTGTTCGGGATGGATAGCGTTTTCAGTTTCGTGCTCTCACCAAGAGACCCATTGAGAGAGAAGAAAGCATAATTTCCAATGCTTTTCACAGTCACAGGAATGACAACTTTAGAGATTGGTGCCCCCTCGAATGCCGAGACACCTATTCGCTCCAAACCTTCATGAAACGTAACACTGACAAGCTTTCTGCACATACCGAATGCCGCTGCATCGATGTCTCTCACGGTGTTTGGAATGATTACGCTCGACATTTTGCTTTTGTAAAATGCCTTTTCAGCAATTTTTGTCACGACATACTGATTGCCTTGCCATTCTACTACAGCAGGTATCTCACATGATATGGACGTGTACTTGTCCTTGGCTGGAACAACACTCACTTCATTGTTACCAGAGATACGGAAGGTCATCATATTGCCTTTACCGCCAATGCTGAAATCTTGACACCATCCTGCAACATTGAAGGTAGCTATCAATAGAAAACTTATTACTTTTTTCATACTCTACTCGCAAATAGTTTATTCATTATCAAATGCTTCTCGTACAAAGTCTGAAACCCTCTCAGCGTACTTCTGTGCCATCTCGGTCTCCCGTGCCGCATTCTCCAAGGCACGAAGACGTGCCTTGGAAGCTGCACTCTCGTTGATAATAAAAAAAGCCTGCATCTCGCAAGTGCCATCACCATTGTCGTGAAGGATACTATACGATTCCTGCATTTCACCCTTAATCTCTTTTTCTACAAGACGCTGATAAGCAGCATAGAAGTGATCGAATTCGCCTTCTGCATCAACACCATCACCATCCATATCACTGATGACACGTCCTTGTAGATGGCTGCCTGCTTGCTGTGCATAAGTAATACAGGCACTATTGATAGCCATCTGATGTCCTACGTTCTTTGACTTGAACTTTGTAGCAACACCTGATACTTCCATACCATTGTCACCCAGTTTGTTCAACTTTTCATAGTGTGTCAGCAAAGCGACTTCGAGCGAGCGGGAGGAACCAAAAAGTTTCCAGTTGTCCTTTTTGTACTCCTTCATCTTGGTTTTGTACTCTTTTTCTCTCATCTTCTCCAACTGCTTGTTTTGAGCACTAACAGCAGGAACCATCAGGCATACAGCCATCAAAAATACAATAAACTTTTTCATAAATCATTAGTTTTTTATATGAGTTAATACTAATTGGTTATCTTCAAATGCATCACCTTCACCCCCATTTTTGTATCACACTTACGACACTTGCTAAGCCATTGAGAAAAGTCCTTATATGATAACTGGCGTGGTAAAGTATCATTGAGTTGCTTGTCCAAAGCTTTATGAAAAGCATTCGGGGAAAAGATGACATACACTTGGTTGTGTTCAACTGTTCCATTAGCACAATTCATTACCAGTTCATCCACCTCCTTCTCATCATCATTCTTTCGGCTGGGGGCAAAGAAGACATATTCCCTATCGCGGCGCACAGGCATCTGACCATCTGCATCATTTTGATAGGGAAGAAGACAGAAAGCCGTATGATTCTCATCTATTAAGTAGATAGCCACATAACCATCTACCGGTGCACGAAACTGCATAAACATATCATCACCATCGCGGAAATGTGTATCGGCAAAACGTGCTTCGATTCCGTTCCGCAATACTTGTGCCTCAAAGTCCACTGCCTCGTTCGACACAGCTCGCGCTTTGCCACTGACTTTAGCCTTTAACACCATCATATCAGTTAAAGCCTCAACCACTTCACATTGTGGCTCCGCTGTATCTTCCAGCCATTCACCTTTCACTTCCGACGAACTAAGTTGCATGAAGAAATTGCTTTCCTCTCCATCAACTGATTGCTCCATCTGCTCCGTGCTTTGAGAAATAAACGTACCAAATTCGTTTGCAAGTGCTTGCAAGCGAGCGTTTTCGACAGCTGACCGTTTGGCATCATTCAGCGACATAGATGCATCAGCATAGTAAACAAACTCACCACTTACGCTTTTCACCTTCTGAGCATAACAGGCAATGGATATAAATAAAAACAATACGAACAAAGCAACCTGTCTCATGTCGTTCTTACGATGTGAGCCTATAGCCTCCCTGATTCGGCAGTTAATGAATAAAGTTATAAAACAAAAAGACGTGGGAGTACTCTACGGTGTCCGCCTATCCCGTGTGTGGGCTCTCGCATTGCCTTGTACCAGGATAAGCAACTCGAGTTAGCCCACGCCGTGATATATTATACAACAACCCACACCTTCATAATAATATAGATGTGGACAGGATACAATACATCCCACGTGGACGTTACGGTTGCGCATCTTTCGGTACATTGAATTTGCGAGATTCACACACAAAAGATAACGTTCGTAAACGTCCTTTACCAAAATGTCATGACCTGTCGCCCCCTTGGAGCTAACCGAGTCGGTGGCAAATGTACGAAAGTTTTGGGAGAGCCAAAGGATTTTTAGCGAGAAATCATTCATAATGCAGGAAAAATGGGACAGAAGGAGAAATTTTGTCGTATCTTTGCAAGCACAACGAAGAATGAGAAGAGGAGAAAACGGAAAAGAATGAAGAAGATACTATTTGTATGCCTCGGGAATATCTGCCGTTCGCCGATGGCGGAGGCTGTGATGCGGAAGCTGGTGAAGGACAGAGGGCTGGAGGCGAAGTTTGAGCTTGACTCGGCAGGACTCATCAGCTACCACGAAGGCGAGGGGGCTGACCCACGGATGAAGTCGCATGCGTATCGGCATGGGTACAATATCACGCATATCTCGCGCCCTGTGAGGGAGCTGGACTTTGAGGTGTTTGACCTCATTGCCTGCATGGATGACAGCAACTGGGACAGGTTGCATCGGCTGGCTCCGACGGTGGAGGCGGAAGGGAAGATTGTGCGGATGACGGATTACTGCCGAACGCACGTCATTGACCATGTGCCTGACCCTTACTATGGCGGTGCGCAGGGATTTGAGAATGTGATTGAGATACTGGAAGATGCGTGTGAAGGGCTGTTGGAATCGCTAACCGTTGTACACGAAAAAGAGTAGAGACATTGATTTATCCGAATACATACGAACAGAAGATTGGGTTCGACCAAATCAGGGAACGACTCACGGCATTGTGCCTCTGCACGCTGGGCGAAGAGCTGGTGCGCAAGATGGCGTTCTCGGTACAGTTTGAGGACATCCGCCGACAGATGAAGCAGACGATGGAGTTTGTGCGCATCGTGCAGGAAGAGGATTTCCCCGACCAAAATTTCTTCGATGTGCGCCCGTCGTTGAAGCGCATCCGCATCCAGAATGCGTGTCTGGAAGTGGAGGAGCTGTTCAACTTGCAGCGGTCGCTATCGACGATTCACAACATCGTGACGTTCCTCCATCGCTGCTCAGACGAGGAGAACACCGTCCCGACGTTCCCCTACCTCTATGCCTTGACCACCGACGTGAAGACGTATCCTCAGATGGTGAAGCGCATTGACCAAATCTTGGACAAGTACGGTCATGTGAAGGACACGGCATCGCCCACCCTGCTGATGATTCGCAGGGAGTTGGCATCCACGGCTGGCAGCGTGTCGCGTGCTTTGCAGAACATCCTCAAGTCGGCGAAGGGCGAAGGGCTTATCGACAAGGACGTGTCCCCCACCCTTCGCGACGGTCGTTTGGTCATCCCCGTGGCTCCTGCCATGAAGCGAAAGATACGCGGCATTGTGCATGACGAGTCGGACACGGGACGCACCGTGTTTGTCGAGCCTGCCGAGGTGGTGGAGGCGAACAACAAGATTCGCGAGCTGGAGAGTGAGGAAAGGAAGGAAATCAACCGCATCCTGATGGAGTTCACGCAGACGGTGCGCCCCGAGGTGGAGGATATGCTGCGGAGCTACGAGTTCTTGGCACAAATAGACTTCATCCGTGCCAAGGCGAAATTCGCCATCATCACGAACAGCACCGAGCCGCGCATGGAGAACAAGCAGGTGATTGACTGGTCGATAGCCGTGCATCCGCTGTTGGAACTGAAATTCAGCAAATACAACATGGAGCATCGGGAGGAGGAGCCAAGGAAGGTCGTGCCTCTCGACATCACACTCACGCAGAAGCAACGCATCCTGCTCATATCAGGTCCGAACGCTGGCGGAAAGTCCGTCTGCCTGAAAACCACGGGATTGCTCCAATATATGTTCCAATGCGGCATGCCAGTGCCCGTGGCGAAGAGCAGCGTTTTCGGCATCTTCCGCAGCATCTTCATCGACATCGGCGACGAACAGAGTTTGGAGAACGACCTCTCCACCTACTCTTCCCACCTGCTCAACATGAAGAACATGATGAAGCACTGCGACGGGGCGAGCCTCATCCTCATCGACGAGTTCGGTGGCGGCACAGAGCCTCAGATTGGCGGTGCGATGGCGGAGGCGATGTTGAAGATATTCAACAAGAAACGCGCCTTCGGTGTCATCACCACCCACTATCAGAACCTGAAACACTATGCCCAAGAGACAACAGGCATCGTGAACGGCGCGATGCTCTACGACCGCCAGCTGATGCAGCCACTCTTCCAGCTCTCCATCGGCAATCCGGGCAGTTCGTTCGCCATCGAAATAGCCCGCAAGACAGGCATCCCCGACGAGGTAATCCGCGATGCCAGCGAAATCGTGGGCAAGGACTACATCAACTCCGACAAATACCTGCAAGACATCGTGCGCGACAAACGCTATTGGGAGCAGAAGCGGCAGAGCATCCACCAGCACGAGAAGCAGATGGAGCAAACCATCCAGCGATACGAAGAGGACATCCAAAGGGTACACGACGAGCGCAAAGCCATCATCGCCCGTGCCAAGGAAGAGGCAGAGCAGATGCTCAAGGAGTCGAACGCCAAGATTGAACAAACCATCAAGGACATCAAGGAGGCACAGGCGGAGAAGGAACGCACCCGCATGATTCGGCAGGACCTTGCCGACTTCAAGCAAGACATCCGCGAGATTGACCCCAACATTGCCGACGAGAAAATCAGACGGCAGATGGAGAAGCTCGTGGCACGCCGAAAGAGGAAGGAGGAGAAGAAAAGCCGAGGAACAGAACCAACGAACAGCCCCAAGACGCAAGGTTTCAGCCAAGCAGCCGCCCCCGTTCGACCGTTGGAGGAAAACTCCTTTGTCCGCCTGAAAGACCAGAGTGCCGTCGGTCAGATTCAGCGAATCAGCGGAAACGAAGCCACCGTCATCTTCGGGCAAATCACCACCAACGTGAAGCTGAACCGCCTCGAACCAGCAGAAGCCCCCAAGAAGGAGAAGAACGTGGCTGCCACCTTCGTCAGCGTGCAGACACGCGACGAGATACGCCAAACCACGCTCAACTTCAAGGAGCAGCTCGACGTGCGCGGTATGCGAGGCGACGAAGCCATCCAAGCCGTCACCTACTTCATCGACGACGCACTCGTGGCACGCGCCTCCCGTGTCAAAATCCTGCACGGCACAGGCACAGGCGCGCTCAAGACCGTCATCCGCCAATACCTCAACACCATGCCCCCCGTGGCTGACTTCTACGACGAAGACATCCGATTCGGAGGGGCAGGCATCACCATCGTAGAACTTGTATAGCCAACACATAGAAACAGACGAATGCGCATGAAAAAGATACTGACATTCATGATTGCCTGTGCCGCCCTAACAGCCCATGCACAGACCGACAGCCTCGCACAGCAGGCACCAACAGCCTTCCCTCGCCTCACCCCGATTTCTTCCCACGAAGAACTGAATCAGGACGTGATGCAGCTCCAGTTCGACAAGGTTGATGCCGCCGTCAAGAAACTCGTCCAAGCCGCCAAACGCAAACGGCAGCCCGTGACGGAATACGACGACATATTGGACATCTGCCGCAAAGGCGAGAACGGCTTGCGCGGCGTTGACCGCGTGGTCATCGTCGATAGCGTGGTGGTCGATAAGAAGAACTTCCTCAGGGGCTATCCCCTCTCAGCCGACCTCGGCACGCTGACCCTCTCCGAACAGGGCGACATCGTGCAGTATCAGACCCAGCTCAACGGCATCGTGCTCCGTCCCGAACGCACAGACAGCACCGACCTTCAGATTGTGCGCCACTACATAGAGAACCACCGCCTCGGCGAAGGCGAAGCCATCAAGGGACTCGGCATCGAGGGTGACATCAACTATCCCTTCCTCATGCCCGACGGACAGACCTTCTACTTTGCCGCACGCAGCGACGACGGCTACGGCAACTACGACCTCTACGCCACTCGCTACGACAGCGACTCCAAGCGTTTCTATCAGGCAGAAAACATGGGCTTCCCCTACAACTCCTACGCCAACGACTACATGCTCGTCATCGACGAAACAGCCAACCTCGGATGGTTCGCCAGCGACCGCTACCAGCCCTCCGACAAGGTGTGCATCTACACCTTCATTCCCAACGAGTCGCGCCAAACCATCGAGTACGAGACCACCGACCTCAGCCAGCTCCGTGTCGCCGCCTCGCTCCAATCCCTCGCCGCCATCCCCATGACCGACGGGCAGAAGCAAGCCACAGCCCAAGCCCTCCAACGCATCAAGCAACTCTCCGCCACAGCCACCACCACACGCCATCAAGACTTCGAGTTTGTCCTCAACGACAGCAAGACCTGCTACACCCTCGACGACTTCACCTCTTCCGAAGCAAAGAAAGCATGCAAGGAATGGCATCAGAAGACCAAGAACCTCGCCACCCTCTGCGAACAGCTACAGCAGACACGAGACACCTCGCCCACTGCCCGTCAGCAGCT
>WFLX010293738.1_pt1 | contig 61762 bp, 50 predicted proteins | sample 4967041 | NCBI WGS metagenome assembly WFLX01 (sample SAMN12857096, study PRJNA449069) | gut metagenome | isolation source: stool from male and female vole | host: Microtus ochrogaster | place: USA:Florida | collected 2017
AGCGAAGGAAATCGACATAGCCAAATTTATTCTGATATTGGGTGTCATAATGATTCATTCCAATATATATTCCGACGGCGGCGAAGGTTTTAGTCGCGGTGGTATGTTGCTTATGAATCTGCTGCCGCGTGCGATTTGTTCAGTCTGCGTTCCATCATTCTTTATTCTCTCCGGATTTTTATACTTTAAGAACGTAAATCAGTTCAGTCTCAANCTTTANGCCGAAAAATCCAAGAGACNGATTCACACTCTGTTGATACCTTATCTGATATGTAATGTTATAGACTTGATANTATTACTTTTTAAAAGCACGTTGTTATCTTACCCCTCTTTCGGAATTATTANTAATCACGGCATTNATATCTTCNGGATTTTTGAGGGCTTTTGGGCAATTCAGGACGGTTATCCGTTTGCTTTCGCATTTTGGTTTATACGAAATCTCATTATAATCTCGTTACTTTCGCCCATCGCTTATCTCCTGGCAAAGAGACTGGCACTTTTCGTCCTGACCCTGCTTCTTATCTGCATATTTGACATATCGCTGTATGGCTTTGAATTCTTCATGATAGGAGCTTTCGTTGCCATTCACCTCCATGAGATACGTCTGCATAAAAAATGGGTGGCTATTCTTTGCGGCGCGCTGTGGATCTGTCTTTCGCTATTATGGGCTCTGACTGATTATTGGTGCGAGACTCTGCGGGCCATAAGTTCCGTCGCGGCCTGCTATTCAATCCTTTATGTGTCGAGTAATATGAATTTAAGCAGTAATCGCTTTGTGCAAACGTTGCTGAAATCAACATTCTGCCTTTATGCTTTCCACCAATTCTACTGCTCGATAATACGTCACTTCTATGAAGGCGTGTTTGGTGTCAACACTTTCTTGGGAGTAGCTGCGGCGTTTCTATCTTCATGGCTCACGTTAATAGCCCTATCCTTCATCATTTGGATGCTCTTAGATAAAATTGCTCCGCGATTCATCGCCATATTATCCGGCAACCGATCGAATCTTTTGCAGAAACAACCTCAATAAAGAATAGACCGCCTCAACAGCCAATAGAGCTGGCATTTACCTATACGGCAAAGCTCAATCAGGAGTTGTTTTTAAGCCACTGAAGACGGCGCTGGTCGGGCAGATGCTTCACCAAGAAGTTCTCAAACCTCGCTCTAAAGCCGGCGCCGTCGGGACATGCGCCCATCAAGCCGACTTTCATCGGAATGTTATCCTGCATCCAGGCGTTGCGCATCAGCGTATAGTTCACATCATCAAACGAATAGAAGATTTCAACAGCGTCAAGTCGACGAACGGCCTTTATCCATACGTATGGCACCGGCTGATCGAGGGTAATTACACTCCAGTCAGAGGTATGATGAGTAACTACAGCCGAAAGATTGTACTTGCCGTCGACATATTCGATTCCTGCTTTGATATAATTCTCGTTGTCGATACGCAGCATCAGTCCGGCTTGATCGAAACGCGCCTTATATTCTCCTGAGATTTTCACCTTCGCCTCGAATTCTCCGCCATATTCAGCCCAAAAGAACGGAGCATCGTCGACCGTGAAGCCGTAATGGGAGATTCGCCAATAATCGCTTTGAGGGGTCACGGTCATTGTCAGTGCACCTCCGTCAATAGCCCATTCCGCCGGTTCATTAAACCAATTCATCTTTTCAAGAGTCTGTGCGTTGCAGACATAAGCTGCCATAAACGNGNAAATGGCAATNAGTNTTTTATTNTTNATCGTCATATCAAATATACGTTTTGTTTCAATACTCTGATTTCTTTAAATAATCCTTAAGAGCGGAGCCGCTCCCGGCCAATCCCTCGGCGATACCTGCCGCATTGAGGCGCGCGCCAGCCAGCGACGAGTGAGTATGATCTCCCTTGAAGTAATGTCCCGAACACTCTTCCCCAATATCCTGCAACTTACTCCCGGTAATGGTATTCAGGTCGATAAACTCCGCTCCGGCTTGCTCTGCCGCTTCGCGAGCCCATAGCCCGAAGCTATCTTTATTACTTTCTATCACCCCGTTTTTCCATTTGTCGCGCGGGGTGTGGCTCACGATGATGGGAAACGCGCCTTTTTCGCGGGCATCCATAATGAATTTACGCAGATACCAACCGTAGGTATACACAACCTTATATCTCCCGGTCGCCTCCATTTTATAGACCTTACTCTCCGGGCCTGAGCCATGCAACTCTCCGCGGGCCTTACCCTTGTTTATGTCGCCGCCGTCGTTGTGGCCAAACTGTATCAACACAAAGTCGCCCGGACGCAATGCATTATATACCTTATCCCAGCGACCATCGTCGAGAAAAGTGCGGGCGCTCCGGCCGGCAATAGCGTGGTTCTCAACCGAGATGCGCGCTGTATCCATTCGCTCGGCCAACACGCTGCCCCACCCCCAGGGCGTATACTCGTCTTTATCGGTATTCTTAACCGTGCTGTCGCCGACTATGAAAAGGACGGGGCAACCCGGCTTGCGCGAACTGCCCGTGACGGTGTCGGTTTCTTCGGGCAGCAGCCAGTCTTTAAGAGGCACATCGGCCAATCCTTTCAGACCCTCCACAGCCGACTCGGCATTTACGACAGCTCCAAATTCAGAGGTATGGATTCTATCGCCGTAAAACATTGTCTTGACCTTATCTTTACCATATCGCTCGAATTTGCGGGCTGTGATATCATTCAGGTCGACAAACGGGACATTCTCGGCTTCGGCTACCTGCTTAGCCCAAAGGCCAAAGGTCGAATCGACTCGGGTCACTCTGGTGCTGTCGACATCATCCCAGGCGCAGCGCGGCGTCAGCGAGAAGAGTATCGGATTGCCCCCCTTAGCCCGCGTGTCGCGAATGTAGCGGCGCATATATTCGCCGTAGGTGTAGACTGCTTCCCTCTCCCCGGTCTCCTGTATCACGACATTGAGAGAGTCGATGCCGACGCCCGGAATCGACGAGCGGGCGCGCCCGCTATCGTAGGGGCCATTGTCGTTATGCCCCAATTCAATAATAACCCAGTCGCCTGGACGAATACCGGCAACCACTTCGGGCCAAAGCTTGTTGTAGAACGTGCGGCTGNTCATGCCGCCGAGGGCANGGTTTTCGACAGTCACTTTGCTACTGTCGAAGNAATCGGGCATGANATACCCCCAGCCNCACTGTNCGTTTTTACCGTTACCGAGTGTCCCGGTGCGCATCGTGGAGTTGCCCACCAAAAAAAGCACCGGGTTATCCCCTACCCTCGTCGACCCCGCTACCGGGCGAACTGTGCGGGCCAAGTTCAGGCTGTCGAGAGTATTGTCGACAACTTTGTTGACATCCTCCATCGGGGACGCTACTTTATTCTGACTCCACGCCGCCAAGGAGCATCCGGCAACTGCAATGGCTGCTAAATATTTCAGTACTATCATCATTTAGTGTTGAGTTTAAGATGGATTGCTTTACCGTCTTCAGGGGTAACGGTGAGAACGACGTTGCCGGGCTCTGAAGTGGAGCGGAGTATCACCGACGCTTTCCCGGCATAGAGCCGACGCGTATTGCCCGTAAACATCTCGTCGCTGCGCATATCGCCGTTTGCTACCCCGACAATCTCTGCAGGGCCTTCGACGCTGAATGTGAGCTTAGCGGAGGCATCAGGCACTACCCGGCCTTTACTGTCGACCGCTTCAATCGTTACATACTGCAGATCCATTCCGTCGGCCTGCCAGCGGGGGTTATCCCCTTCAGCCCGTAGGCGCGCCACGCTCCCTGTGGTTTCGATCTTGTGGCGGGCAGCGGGCTTCTTCTCTCCTTTGCGCCACGCGAGGGCTTCAAGCGATCCTGCCGAGAAAGGAATGTCGGTCCAGGAGATTTTATTGCGCGATTTAGGGTCGTTGACATCATTGGTTTTGCGTCCGAGGCTTTTGCCGTTAAGAAACAGCTCCACTTCGTCGCAGTTGGTGAAAGTATATAGCTCCAGACTACTCCCGGGAGTGCGATTCCAGTGATCCGACAAGCCTTTTGTGCCGACTTTCACGTCGTTCCATACCGTATTATCCTCGCTATCGACGATCGCGATATGCACTATAGGCTCCTCCGGCTTGAAAATACTGCGCAAGAACCACGCATTCGGTTTAGGTTGGAGCGATATGTCGAAAACGCCCTCTGTCCACCCCTTTGCGGGCCACCCCTTTGACTCTCCCAGATAATCAATCATTCCCCAATAGGCCAGACCCACTACCTTGTCAAGCTCCATTTCGTAATAATTGGGGCCCATGCCGGAGGTGTTGGCCTCGCTCTGGTAGAAAATCATATTGGGGTAACGGCGGCGATCGCCGGGGAAGTACATATATCGGTAGTTGTAGGCGGCAATATCGGTTTCGAGGGCGAGAGGCGCGGGAATAGAATCCGTCGCGAGCGAGCGACCGCGGGGATGCATCGCGACAGTGACCGGGCGGGTGTCGTCGTATCGGTTAAGCAGTGTTTTCTGAAGCTTATACGGAGTCACGCCCCAATCGGCGTAAGGGAGGTCCCAAAGCAACTGCAATTCGTTGCCCAGACTCCACATCACTACCGACGGGTGNTTTCTATCACNCTTAATCCATTCAGGCACANCCNTAGGCCACAATTCCATCCANTCTTTGCGCCCACCAGCATATTTTTTAAGCCATTTATCGTACAGCTCGTCGACAACGAGTATGCCATATCGGTCGCAAATATCCATAAACTCCTCGCTGTAAGGATTATGGGATGTGCGTATATGATTGAAGCCGAAATCCTTAAGCATCTTCACTCGCTTCTCGNTCGCAGCGGGATAAGCCGCCGCGCCGAGTGCNCCGAGACTATGGTGANTGGCAATGCCTTNGAGANTGNTCTNTTTGCCGTTGAGCTTTAATCCGAATTCGGGAGAATACTCTATCGAGCGGATACCGAAGCGGTCAGAAACCTCATCAAGCACTTTCCCGTCGGGATCCATAATCGCCAAATCTACGGTGTAGAGATGCGGCGAGTCGCAATCCCAGAGTCGCGGATTTACCACGGTGATACTGTCAACGAGATATTCGTTGGTTTTCTGCTTACGGTTAAAGGGAATATTCACTTCTCGCTCATACACGCTATTGCCGTCGGCATCTGCGATTCGCGTCATCAACCTGAGCTCCTTTCCCTTATACTTTGGGGCGGCGATTTCAGCTTGGATTCTTACTGTAGCGAAGCTGTCAGATACGACCGGAGTGGTAATATAAAGCGGATGGCGTGTGAAATACATTTCGGGGTCGTTCACAATAAGATTAACGTCGCGATAAAGGCCACCGCCGGTATACCAACGTGAATTTTCCGGCTCGCCCGTGTCGGCTCTTACGGCTATCACGTTGGGCTTGTCGTAACGGAGCTTACCTGTAACGTCAACCTCAAAGCCAAGATAGCCGTAGTCGGTGCCTCCGATTCTGCTTCCGTTGAGATACACGTCACCCACGAGCATTATACCCTCGAAGTCGAGAAGCGCGCGCTTCCCTATCCATGCCGAGTCGGCTTTAAGCTCGCGGCGATACCACCCCTCGCCCATCTCCTTGAAGCCGCGAGAGCTCAATCGCGAAGCCACGTTGGCGACCGCGTTGTTTTTGTCGGCTTTCTCATCCGCTTCGGGAGCCACCCATGGTTGCTCAATCTGGAAATCGTGGGGAAGATTGACCGTGCGCCACCCGCTGTCATCAAAGTCGACCGCAGCGGCTTCAGATAATTTCCCCGGAGCGAAGCGCCAACCCGTATTTAAGTTCTGAACGATGCGCGGCGAAGCAACGGTCGCGAAATATAGCGTTATCCCGGCGGCAATGCACGCGCTTAATCTCTTTTTCATGGCAAACTATTGAGGTTTTAGTGGCTCAAAGTTACTAAATAGTTTGCAATACGCCGCAATTACTGCCTATAATTCTCGCCCCCGGCTGCCGCTCAGTAGCTGCGTTGGAGGTTGCGGTTGTTTACCTTCGACTGCTCGCGGCAGAAGTCGCGCCAAGATTTCTTCTGCTTTTTGCGATGAATAATGCTGGAGATTCCAGTCATCTCTTTCAGCAGGTTGAAGGCGCGCGTCGGGAAACTGAAATTACGGTTTTTGGTCTCGTATCCGATATTAGGGTCGACTTCTGCCGCTAATCTGATGTTCTCGCGGTCGATATTGTCAACGCGGGCAATCAAGGCTTTGATCGACGGCTGAAGATCAGGCGCTTCCGCCGGCTCGATAATCTCGAAATCCTCGGTTGAGACTTTAAGTTTCTCCCATCGCCGCGCTTCTTTTACCGTAACGTATTCCTTATCAACGATATATACTTCGGCGTATGTGGTTACGAAAAACGGCTCGTCCCTATGGTTGAAACGAAACATATCGCGGCCGCGACCCCGCGACTCGATATTGTATGTGAAACCTACAAGGTCGGCGGGAGTCACCTCGCCGTCGGTCACGTTGGCGTAATTGAATCTCAGCCTGAAATTGTCGAAGTCAAGATTCTTACGGAAAAAATCGTTGAAATACGGTGCCCAACGGCGACTCAGCGTGTCGGCGAGCACATCGACCATTACCGACACTCTATCACCGCTCCGCTGCCATATCTCCGCCGCTCCGTAGCGTCCGAAAACGCTATCGGTGGCCGAGTCGGCATCAATCAACGCTCTCGGCATCTCTGCCGTGCCGTTAACTCCAATCCAGTCCGACCACGAAAAGTGATGATTACTCACATCGCTCACGCTATCTACACCCTCGCTGTTGGTGATATGATAATACGACTTCGATTTCAGAATCCTCGGGCGGCTCCAGCCTCGATATTTGACCCCGGGCTCTGCGACGGCCATGAAATCGGCCATTTTTTCGCGGAACATAAACACGGTGTCGGTATAAGTTGAAAGCGTCGAATATTCCCGTATGTATGCCAGAAGATGAAGCACCTTGTGCTGTCGCGACTCGACAACCACTTCGGGCAGCTCTGCCGAAGTCTCAGTCATGAAAATAGTGTCATTCCGCGAATTCGCAACTGTCATCTCCTTATAGCCGAGATAGCGAAGCGTTACGGGATACTCGGCAGGTGAAATATATGGCGCGCGTCCCCTCTTATCGGTCACGCCGACGAAACTTCCGTTGCGGTCAAACACCGACACGCTCATCAAGGGGCTGCGACTCACAGAATCGGCCACAACCACATTCGCGGCCTTCATCTCAGCCCCGAGCACAAGCAGCACACATGCCACCATCGCCGTATATAGCGTTCTTCCGTTTATCATAACGCATCGCGTCACTAATACCAAGTCGTATCTACATAATACATACGCGCATACCCCCTCCTTTGCTTCAAGCATACCCATATTTCATCCCAAGTTATTAAGAGCCTGTACCATAAAATCTGTTAAAACTGAGGCGGTCAGCCATTGAGCAGAGTTGTTCGTGTGATGATGGAGTGTACTCGACGTACACGACTGAAGAACACGGACGAATATGCCAATAGATGGCCGGGGCGATGGTAATATTATACCTTCTAATTGTCTTATATTCAGCTTGATGTTCATTCGAGCGCTGAACGAAGAGAGCCAGCGCTTTTGTTTGGGGTTAAGGAAAGAACAATGATTCACATACCACTAACGTGCCGCTGCGCGGAAAATTACCTCCGTTTCGCATCTCTCGGGCGCTTTTGAAGCCGTCGCTCGGTCACAATGCGACGGCATTGCTCCCTCCCGTCGCCTCCAAAATCACTCCAACATATGCGACCTCAGCGTTAACATATTTTATGGGACAGGCTCTAAACAAAACGAGCGAAGGCGGGAGGTGTAGCTCGCGCCTTCGCTCGATAAGTGGTAATCCGTTTTGGCATTGAACCTAAAGCCAAATTTTAAATTCTAAAAACTAAAATATATCAGCATGGGTGCCGGTGCGAAGCATTAGGAGCGTTAATGTAGTGTCGTTTTGTTCCCATACCAAGAGCCAATCACTGTTTCGCCCATTGATATGACATTCCCATTTGCCGGCATAATTACCGGTTAGCTTATGAGGCCGGAATTCGGTTGGTAAGAAACCGTCAGCCACAAGGAGGCGCATTGCTTCCTGAATTTTAGCAATCGGCAACCCTCGCTTAATGCACCTTTTGAAGTCTTTTTTAAACTGGTTGGTGACCTCAAGTGAGTATTTTGTCATACTTCCATTTCTTTAAAAAAATCTTCAACGGAATCGTAATGCGTGACTCTACCTGCGGCAACATCTTCCAACGCTTCATCGAGACCTGTTTTGCGCTTTCTCGCAGGTCTTGAAATGGTTACGCTGTCAAACTTAGCTAAAAGTTTCTTAATAAGCGCTGCATCTTTAGGGTCGGCTATTGTTAATGTCAATTGAGTCATTGCAGAGAGATTATTGCATTTAAAAAAGGAGGACGTTGGATTGCTCTAACGTCCTCTCGGATTTTTAAGTGATCCGGATGCGACTCGAACGCATGACCGTCTGCTTAGAAGGCAGATGCTCTATCCAGCTGAGCTACCGGACCATCCTTACTCGCCTGCGGCGAATAGTGGGGCAAAGGTAAGGGTTTTGCGCGGTTTTTGCAAATTTATTTTCGCTATCGGCGTTTTTTAAACGAAGTTTTCATATTACTATGCCTTCGCCTTGCGCATGGCACATTTCGATTTTTTCGCAATCTTGTTGTCGTTTTGGCCGATTGGTTGTATCTTTGCGAGCAAAATAACACTTTAAGACATGGCTTTCATACTCACTCTCTACTACTTATACTTCTTTTTGATCGCAGCTCCGCTATTGCTTGTGGCCACATTTCTCGCTTGCGTCTTCACACTCGCCGGCTGCGCTCTCGGGAACGGCGAATTCTGGGGATACTGGCCCGCTAAAATATGGGCTAAAATATTCTGTATCCTCTCGCTGGTAAAAGTCACCGTAAAGGGGCGCGAGAATATCGACCGAAACACCTCATACGTGTTCGTGGCCAATCATCAAGGCGCATACGACATTTTCTCAATCTACGGTTACCTCAACCACAACTTCAAGTGGATGATGAAAAAGGGCCTTCGCAAGATATTTCTCGTCGGTTACACATGTGGTCGCGCCGGTCATATCTTCGTCGACAAGAGCAGTGCCGCGGCTGTGAGAAGGACGATTGAAACGGCTGAGAAGCGGCTGCGCGACGGCATGTCGCTCGTAGTGTTCCCCGAGGGGGAGCGAACCCCCAACGGCCAGATCGGGCGATTTAAGAAAGGCGCGTATCAGCTGGCTCTTGAATTTCATCTGCCGCTCGTGCCTATCACTATCGACGGCTCTTACGACGTGATGCCGCGCTGGCACAAGCTCCCGCGCTTCGGCAAAATAATCCTGACCATCCACAAGCCTATCCCGGCCCCCGCAACAGAAAGCGATCGCGAGCCCGTCATGCAACAGACCCGCGATGCCATTATTTCCGCACTTTAGAGCCTGTCCCATAAAATATGTTAACGCTGAGGTCGCATATCCCGGAGGGATTTTGGAGGCGACGGGAGGGAGCAATGCCGTCGCATTGTGACCGAGCGACGGCTTCAAAAGCGCCCGTGAGATACGAAACGGAGGTTATTTTCAGCGCAGCGGCACGTTAGTGGTATGTGAATCACTCCCTCATCACACGAACAACTCTACTCAATGGCTGACCGCCTCAGCTTTAACAGATTTTATGGGACAGGCTCTTAGCCTTTACTCGTAGCGTATCGCTTCTATAGGATCGAGCGACGCGGCTTTTCGAGCCGGGAAGTAGCCAAACACCACCCCGATAAAGGTGCAAACGGCAAAGCTTACAATAATTGACCATAACGGTATCACAGCCATCATACCGATTTTGTTGGCAATCAGCGTCATGCACCACCCTAAGAGTACGCCGAGTATGCCACCCGACAGGCTGATGATGATTGACTCGATAAGAAATTGCCATGAAATATCAATTCCGCGGGCGCCGACAGCCATGCGCAGGCCAATTTCCTTTGTGCGTTCAGTCACCGACACAAGCATTATATTCATAATGCCGATACCCGCGACGAGCAGCGAAAATCCGGCTGCAACGACAAGAATAATCGTGATAGTGTCGAGCGTAGTCGACATAGTTTCCATCATCTCTTGCTGCGAGCGTATCGTGAAATCGTCGTTATCGGTAGGTTTGAGCTTGTGCGACGCGCGGAGTGTCTGAGTAAGCTCCTCGATTGCGGCGTCAGAAAGCTCTTCGGTAATAGCCGAAGCATTGATGTTGGAGAAAAAGTTCTGCGCGAGGACGCGCTTCATCACCGTAGTGTATGGGGCAATGATGAGATTATCCTGGTCCATGCCCCAGGTATTGTAACCCTTGGACTCAAGCACGCCGATCACACGGAAAGGTATCGACTTGAAGCGTATCGTCTGGCCTATCGGGTCGCTGCCATCGGGAAAAAGCTCGTCGACAACGGTCTGGCCGATCACAGCGACCTTAGCGCTCTTCTTGATATCCTCCTCATCGAACATTTCGCCCTCTGCTATCTCCCACTGCTTGATTTTCAAATAGTCGATCGACTCGCCGTAGAGAGTTGTGCTTGTATTGTTCGCTCCGTTGATAACCTGCCCCGAGGCTGTCACTTCAGGCGAGACATAGGTGACATATTCGCGATTGTCGAGAATAGCGTCGTAGTCGGCCTGCTTCAGGGTCTGCATTTCAGAGGGGTCCTGACGCACTCCTCCCATCATCTCCGCTCCCGGGCGCACCATGATAAGGTTGGTTCCCATCTTGGAAATATTTTTGCGCACTTCGGCTTTCNAGCCNTGNCCNATNGCCATCATNATGATGACNGCNGCNACNCCNATNATGATGCCGAGCATCGACAGAAACGACCTGAACTTATTGTTGGCCAGCGCTTTCAGCGCGATTTTTATGAGATTGAGAAACGACATTCAATAAATATCGATAATATGGTTTAATAAAGTATATAAGATGCCCTCTAAATCTCGTCGTCCTTAGGCAGATTGCGGAGAGCTTCTTCGGCCGACAGGGGCGCGGGATTGATCGTGTCTTCACATATACGCCCGTCGCGAAGGAATATATTGCGCGAGGAGTAATTGGCAATATCAGGGTTGTGGGTGACGAAAATTATCGTTCGTCCTTCGCGGTGGAGTCGTTGAAACAGCACAAGCATTTCAAAAGATGTGCGCGTGTCGAGGTTGCCGGTTGCCTCGTCGGCGAGTATGACGGCAGGGTCATTGACAAGTGCGCGGGCAATGGCGACGCGCTGCATCTGGCCTCCTGACATCTGATTTGATTTATGCTCCAGGCGATTGCCGAGCCCGACATCGCGAAGCGCCTTTATAGCTGCTTCGCGGCGCTGACGGGCGTTGTAGCGGCGATTATACATCAAGGGCAACTCGACATTCTCGACAGCCGAAGTCTTCGGCAACAGATTATAGTTCTGAAACACGAAGCCTATTTTACGGTTGCGCACCTTCGCGCGCTGGTTCTTACTCATCGAGCCTACCGACTGCCCGTCGAGGAGATACTCGCCCGAAGTAGGAGTGTCAAGACACCCCAACTGATTGAGGAGCGTTGACTTGCCGGAGCCTGAAGTGCCTTGAATAGTGACAAACTCCCCGGGATAGATCGCGAACGAAACGCCGCGGAGCGCATGGACAGTCTCGTCGCCTACAACGAAGTCGCGCTTGAGTTTGCGTATCTCTATTACAGGCTTATCCTCGTTATTATTTGCTAACATATTGAGTAGTCTATTAATCTGGGATAAACATTAAGCGCCGTGGGGCGGAGGAGTGTTACCCTCCTTGTTGCTGTCTTTGTCTTTGTTTTTATCCTTGCGTCCGGGAGGGCCGGGCATAAGCGGATTTGAGGGTTGATCGTCGGAGGTGTCTTCGCCTCCACTGATAATCATCTCGGTGATAACCTTCTGTCCGGCACTAAGACCGGATATAATCTCCGTCAGGTTGCCCCCCTGGATACCTGTCTCCACATTAATGCCCTTGATATTGTCGTTATCGAGCATCCACACGTGGGGTCCGGGAGCCGACGGCTTGATTATCGACTGGCCCTCCTTAAGCAACGCCTCCGAGGGATTAAAGCGAAGAGCCTTTGAGGGGATGACAACCACGTTGTTTACCTCGCTGGTAATGATAGTGACATTGGCTGTAAGGCCAGGTTTGAGTTTTAAGTCGTCGTTGGGCGCGGAAATGACTACTTCGTAGGTGACGACATTGCTCTCGGTAGTGGCCTCCTGACGCACTTGGGTAACGACACCGTTGAAAGTATCGTCGGGGTAAGCGTCGACGGTGAATGTCACTCGCTGACCTTCCTTTACCTCGCCTATATCGGCTTCGTCGACATCGGCTATCACGCGCATATCGGTGAGGTCGCGGGCAAGGATAAATAGCGTCGGGGTTGTCATTGCAGATGCTACTGTCTGTCCTTCCTCAACCTCCTTACTCAGCACCACTCCGTCGATCGGAGCCGTGATTGTGGCGTAGCCGAGATTGGTTTTGGCTTTCTGGACGCTTTGTTGCTGAATGGCCACTTGCTGGCGGGCCTGTTCATAGCTGAGGCGGGCCTGCTCGAAATCGTTGGCCGACACAAGCCCTTTGTCGTAGAGCGTCTTATATCGGTTGTAGTTGCTTTGCTGATAGTTGAGGTTGCTTTGGGCATTGGCCAGATTGTGCTGCGCCGACTCAAGCTCTGATAGCAGATTGGTTTTGTCTAACTCGGCTATAATCTGCCCTTTGTGAACCACAGAATTGTAATCGACGTAAATCTTGTCGATTATACCCGACACCTGAGTGCCGACTTCCACTTTCGTCACAGGCTCGATTGTGCCTGTGGCAGTCACCGAGGTGGAGATTGAGCCCATTTCAGCTGTCGCTTCCTCGTAGCTGACCTCCTGTTTTTTCTCGCAGCCTACCAATAGCGAAAGAGCAGCCGCGAACGTCAGTAATTTACGTAATTTCATGCTATGATGTTGAAACTTGTTTGCTTGTTTTATTTAATAATTCCGCGCTTTAATTAATTACCAAAGGATGCCCGGCGTAAAAATTGAGCATAGCCCTATTGAGCACGGCGGTGTATTTCGACTGCAAGAGCTGCTGGTCGGCCTGCAGAAGATTGTTTTTCGCGGTAATGACATCCACAATATCCTTAAGTCCTACCTCAAACTGCTCGCTTACGAGGTTGTAGCTCTCTTGCATGGCGGCAGAGCTCACAATAGCGGCGGCATACTGCTTCTGAGCATTGACAGCGTTAAGCCAAAAGCCCTCAATGTCGCTGTAAAGCTGAGTCTTACGGGCATCAAGCTCAAGCTCCATAGATTCGCGTTGCAATCGGGCGCGGGCCACGTTTGTTTTGTTCTGACGGTTGTCGAAGATAGGGACGCTGACCGTAAGGCCAACCGAGTTGCTGAGATTATGTTTCAACTGCGACGCGAAGCTATTGTCCAGACCGCTGGAATTTGACGTATTTATTGCTCCGCTGAGGCTTATCGAGGGATAATAGCCGCGCTTAGCGATGTCGATGTCCATATCGGCGAGGTCTACGCTGAGCTTGCCGAAGCTGATTTCGGGACGAATGGCAAGCGCCGTTTCGTAGACGTCGAGGGCCGAGGGGAGCATCATCATGATAGCATCGTCATTAATCGCCGGAATCGACACCTCGAAAGGCCGAGACCCGGTTATCTGAAGCAGGCTTTTAAGCTGAAGCTTGAAGTTGTCGAGCTGAGTGCGGGCATTGACTACATTATACTCATCCTGGCTTACCTGCGCCTGCATCTGCGCGAGATCGGCCCGGGCGATCGAGCCCAAATCATACATCTCTTTAGCGCGGTCGCGGAGCACCACGCTCGATTCATATATCTTTTCATTGACCTTGACTGCCTCTGCCTGATAGAGAATCTGCACATATAGCTGCGCTATCTGCTCTTTCAGGTCGTCGAACGTAGCTGTCACGTCGACTTCGGCCTGATTGCGGGCCACGCGGCTGCGCGCAAGCGTCTTACGATTGCGACCGCCGTTCCACACAGTCCACTGCGCATTGAGACCGTAGGTACCGTTATAGTTCACGTCCGACGAGGTTGTGGTAAGCGTGCCGTTACTGATGTTGGCGAACGACTGCGACCATGGGCGCCACGAGACGTTGTGGTTGGTCGCTGCTGATAGACTTGGCAGAAGCGCACCCTCGTTGGCATCGATTTGAACGTCGTTGTCGGCCACGGCAATCTGTTTCTGCAACAGTTGAATATTATGCAAGCGGGCATATTCGATGCAACTTTCGAGCGTCCAAACCTCAGGAATCGAGTCGGGCTGCTGCGCGTAAACCGCTACGCTCGGCAGCGCGGTCGTCATCAAAGCGACGAGACATAAAAACTTAATTCGCATAAATAATTCGTTGAAATTACCATGCAAATGTAAGTAAAAAACCGATAAACGTTGCCGTTTTTCACTTTTTTGTTCAAAATATAACATTTTTTAATCCCGCTTTACCGCGCTTTGAGTCCACCTCTCTAAGAGCCTGTCCCATAAAATCTGTTAAAGCTGAGGCGGTCAGCCATTGAGCAGAGTTGTTCGTGNGATGAGGGAGTGTACTCGACGTACACGACTGAAGAACACGGACGAATATGCCAATGGATGGCCGGGGCGATGGTAATTACCNCCTCCCTNTGTCTNACGCTGACATGTTGAAACGTGGAGCTNTNGNGAAGCTAAATATGCTTTGGCAGAATCATCATGAAGGCCAGCTTCGCCATCNCTGTCGCCGTGGTGNGCAGCTGCTCGCAGTTGCGGCATAATCGGCGGAAACGATCAAGCCAAGCAATCGTGCGNNCGACAACCCGGCGACCCTNCAGNGGNTGGGAGACTNCGACGTGCCGAAATTGGATTTAACGCACCGCATATCAATNGCCATGGCTTGCNTTGCGACCTCGATCAGTTTACCTCTGTAGCCGTTNTCGGNTTTGATTGTCTTGATGTAAGGATGTCGGGCGCCGATGCTGCCAATAAGACGATATGCCGCTTTTGAGTCGCGGATGTTGGCCGTNGTGACGANGACACCGAGGGGCAAGCCGTCGCNATCCGCGGCGANATGTCGCTTAATCCCTTTAATGCGTGCCGCTGCGCGGAAAATTACCTCCGTTTCGCATCTCTCGGGCGCTTTTGAAGCCGTCGCTCGGTCACAATGCGACGGCATTGCTCCCTCCCGTCGCCTCCAAAATCCCTCCGAGATATGNGACCTCAGCGTTAACATATTTTATGGGACAGGCTCTAAGCAGATGAAGGTCAGGTAGTAGTGACTGTCATTTGGCAACGGGAGCAGTCGAAGTCGAGGCGATAGGTAAAGTTAGCGCCGCGTAGATAGAGCGGTCTTTTATCGACAGGGCAAGGATTGTCTTTCAGACACTTACCCAGCTCGCGGCGAAGGCAGTAGCGAGTTGTCATCACTCTGATGCCTTTACCTTTTTTCCCTGAAATCTCAATCGCGTCATCAACTTCCGCGGCTCCGCGCTCCATATAGAATTCACGGGCCAGTCTATTGGCCACATTGTCGTGGCGGTCGATTTTCATGCCGCGGAATAATTCGCTATCAGCCGTGGATTTGTCGCGGAAGCGGGCTATCGATACGGGGGTGACACACTCCAATTCGGCCAGCAGCGCGCCGACAAGCTCACGACGCAGCGCGCTCAGCACCGATGCGGGTACAAACCAGTCACCAACCTCATCTCTAAATCCCGACAGGGAGAATATCGTTCCGCCCAACTTGCTCAATTGCTGACGACGATAACCATCATCTGGCTTTTTTGCAGGCTGTGGCTCGCAAGGAAGCGTCACCGCAACCTCCCCGTAGCCATCAATCTTTCCGCTAAGTTCAATCAACCCAGAGGATCGCACCAGCCTGCACGACATTTCGATCGGTATAAGACGCGTAGCAGTCGATCCGGATAATTTGTCCTCCCACCGCTTATCATACGTGCGATACAGCGCTGTACCTTTGGGAAGCGCGACAGGCTCCTGCAATGATAGTCTCCCACCCTCAGCGCGGTTGACTCGAAAGCCGCCTGAGAGGCCGTCGGGCGTGATATAACTGAGGCCGTCGCCATTAGCGATTTCGGCCGATGGCCTCGTATCGAGGATTTTTCCTTTTGAGGCAACAACGGTGCCTATCATTTCGCCCAAAGCCTTCGGGGTGTCAAATCCCGCGAGCGACTTATTATCCCCTTTCCGCAAGAAATAGGGAGTGAACTCGCGGTTGAACGACTTATTTAACCGCGGAGTAAACGCGACCGCCGAGACTCCGCGCGACGGTCGGCAGTAACGGTCGGGGTTGGCCGCGATGATCTTGTCGAGTGCGCTTCTGTAGGCCGCAACAACATTTTTGACGTACGACGTGTCTTTAAGGCGACCTTCGATTTTAAACGATCTAACCCCCGCGTCGGCCATTTCGGCCAACGACTCAAGGCGGCGCATATCTTTGAGCGACAAATAGTGTTTCCGCCGCCCTAACAAGTGGCCATCGGAGTCGAGCAAATCGTAAGGCAAGCGGCACATCTGGGCACATTCGCCGCGATTGGCGCTTCGCCCATTCTGCACGAAACTCGCTTGACAATCACCGCTGTAGCAGACGCATAGTGCTCCGTGGACAAATGCCTCGACCGGCACCGTCACAGCTTCGCAAATACTCCTAAGCTCTTCGAGGCTCAACTCGCGGGCAACGACAATCTGCTCGAATCCGAGGGAGGCGAGTCGGCGCGCCTTGTCGGGCGTATGCGTGTCGCATTGGGTCGACGCATGGAGAGGTATAGGGGGAATATTCATCTTCAATAGCGCCATGTCCTGCACGATGAGCGCGTCGACCCCTATCTTATACAGCTCTGTCACCATCGCCTCCACATCCTGAATCTCGTTGTCGTAAATAATAGTGTTGACGGTGACATAGATTTTCACTCCGTAAGGTCGGGCAAAGGCCACAAGCTCGCGAAGATCGTCGATAGAGTTTGTGGCTTTGCTTCGCGCACCGTGGCTCGGGGCACCGATATACACCGCGTCGGCGCCATGAAGTATGGCTTCTTTGGCTGTAGCCAAGTCGCGGGCGGGAGCAAGAAGTTCGAGTGACTGTAAGTTCATTTCATTTCATCTAAGATTGAGAACGCCATATCGCGCCCGGCGTCGATAAGCGCCGGAACGTGCGCGTCGCTGTTGACCAGTATCGTCACGCCGCTGTCGAGCAATCGCTTCCAGTATGCTCTGGAAGGGAAATATCGCCCCATGTCCGCAGCTATCTTCGTGTTGATTTCAACCACGTAACCTGCTGCTATTATCTTATCGATCAGCTCATTGACAAGGGAGAAATACCAACCCTCGTCCTCTATGCCCGGGGAATATTGAGAGGCGTTGCATCCTATCTTATCAAGATGCCCCACTATATCAAATCCGCCCTCCTCAACCATCATTATCGACTGCTCGTAGAATTTCTCTACCACATAGCGAATATCGTCGCCGAAATAGCGGCACATTTTCTCCTTGAACGCCGGGAAACGTCCGTCGACATCGATAAATCGGCCCGACCGATCGGGCACGAAATGCACCGAGCTGATAGAGTAGTCAAGGTTGAGCGACGCGAAGTAGTCATTCGACGCGCCCCACTGCTTGCCAAGATAATCTATCTCCATGCCGCGGTAAAAACTGCAGCGGTCACCATACTCGTCGCGTATACGGTAAAACTCGCGGTCGTAGTCAGCGACATGGCCGCGGGTCATATTGCATGGCGACTCTATTGGCACAGGGCTATGGGGCGTGAAGCCATAATGGGTGAATCCGCGCCTGAGCACTTCGCGCGCNAAAGCNTCNATCTNTNCGCNTCCGTCNNAAAACNCGGTATGGGAGTGGAANNTATNTCGTCGGCTATCGCNTAAATCCTTTATAATTTCAATCATAATGATTTCACAACATTATTACTCAATTCGCGAAGCGCGGCGCGGCCATTCTCCACTCTCCGCTCAAGCTGTCTGATGTCGCCCGCGACCGAAGTGTCGCCCGAGCCGTAAGCCTCGCGCAGCCGCGCAAGCTCGCTCTCGAGATCCTGAAAGTCGGCGAGCGCGTTGAGATACGTCGCCATAGCGTCGCGGGCCGAGTCGGGAAGTTGGTCGAAGTTTTTAGCCACTTTGCCGTCGGGCATCGTGAATTCAAATTGAGTTTCCTCAACCATCGCCGCAGGCTTCACCGCGGCGATTTTCCGGATATATTCCGTGTAGTCTTCATCGTCCTGCGTGTCGGCGATCGAAGCGATGCGCGCCCGGCTCATCAGGTCGGGGCTGTCAATATCAATGTTCTTTCGCAGGTCGGATGGGATAAACATATATATCGTCACCATTCCCTCTATCTGATTGCGGTCGGTAGCCCACCAGCCTATGCCGGTGGTTTCATCAATGGCGAGCATATAATCATTGAACGGCGAGTTGTAGGGCATACCGATATTCTGAGGGGGGAGAAAACCGTCGCCGTTGTCGCGGGTGATGAATATGTCGTAGCCACCAAGCGACTCGTCGTTGTCGGCCGCGAAATAGAGCGTCTGACCGTCGGGCATTAGAAACGGATAATTGGCCACGCCGCCGAGGCTGAGATTGTCACCGAGGGGTTGAGGAGTATCCCATGTGTCGTCGTTAAGCCAATGGGTGACAAGCAGATTAGTGCTTCCGTCGGCAGAGGGGTCGTAGTCGGCATAGATGAGCGTATGGCCATCCTCGCTACGGAAAACCGTTCCTCCGTTATCCTCTATATCCATCGGAAGATCGGTCAGTGGTCGTATCGATCCGCTCTCAGGCGTAAGGCGGTAAGCCTTGAAGAAGCTTTCGGCATCGACATTTATCGAATCGATAATCACTATGTCCTCAACTCGCTCAAGCATAGTGCGCATTATGCCTACTTGACGCCCTACCTGAGCGGCAAGTGGATTGTCGGCCGAGCCTTTCGCTTTAGCCTTAAGGGTCTTGTATTCATTGACAAGCGACTGAGCCTCATCTGGGCGGTAATCGAGAATGGCAATCTCGGCGAGCGAAGCGGCCGCGTCGGGGTTGCCTTTTGACTTAGCAAGTTTGTAATACTCCTTTGCCGCGGCTTCGTCGCCGAGCATATCGCGACAAATAGCGTGGAGATAAAACATCGCCGAATTCTTAGGCTGGGCTTTGCATATTGAGTCGGTCAGCGAGGACGCCGCCTCGATTTCTCCATCGTAATATAGATTCCAGGCGTCGTCGGCCGTGCGAGCGTTTATCGTCAACGCACTCAACACGGCTACAATCGCCGATATGCAGTTTCTGAAACGGTTCATCTTACATGAAGGTTGATTGCTTGTTATTAATCGCAAAATTAGTTATTTTTCCGTTATTAAGAAAAAAATTGCACAAAATGCTCGTTTTTGTGCAAAATTCTCGATTTTTTATTAAATTTGCGTTTGAAAAAAGACCATGAAAAACGTGCAGCGTTCACGCTGACCTGAACTACCTTACACATCGTAGCCGATCGGCGTAAGCCGCACCAAAAACTATTAGCAGGATATGGAAAAAGTTAACAATTTCGCAGAAATGATCAGACTGCTGCGCAACCGTGACAACCGCAAGAAAGTAGCTATCGCATGGGGATCCGACGCCTCGACCCAGAGAGCGGTGGAAATGGCTCTTGAAGCCGGCTTCATACATGCCGTGTTCGTGGGCTGCGAGGAGCAGATACGCAAGTTGCCTCAGCTCATGCAGTATGCCGAACATATAACTTTCGTTCCCGCCTCTGACCCCGACGACGCCGCCATAAAGGCCGTCGAAGTCATCAAGAAAGGCGAAGCCGACATCCTCATGAAAGGCATGATCAACACCGACAACCTCCTGCGCGCCATCATCGACAAAGAGCATGGCATTCTCCCCAAAGGCTCCGTCATGACCCACATGGCTTGCGCCGAAGTGCCGGGCCACAAAAAACTTCTCATATTCTCCGACTCAGCCGCTATCCCCTACCCCACTCCCGAGCAGCGCGCCGAGCAAATACGCATCATGGCATACATTATCAGAGGCTTAGGCGGCACATTGCCGAAAATCGCCCTCGTTCACTGCTCGGAGAAAGTCAGCGAAAAGCACTTCCCCTTCACTGCCGACTACCGCGATAAGGTGCAGCAGGCCGCTGAAGGTAAATTCGGCGATATACTGCTCGACGGCCCCCTCGACGTGAAGTGCGCGTTTTCGTTCCATGCCCTTGAAGCCAAAGGGCTCCACTCTCCCCTTCAGGGCGACGCCGACGGCGTCATCTTCCCCGACATCCTCGCCGCTAACGCTTTCTACAAGACCCTCACCCTATTTGCCGGAGCGCAGATTGCCGGGCTGCTCAAGGGCGCGCTCGCATCGATTGTGCTCCCCTCCCGCGGCGACACCCACGAATCCAAGTTCTACTCCCTCGGGCTCGCCGCTCTCTGATTTTTCCGGATAGAGGGCAACGCCTTCCGCTCCTTTCTCCAGGCCATTTAAGTATCACAACCCGACAATACTTACTCGAATGTACAATATATTAGTAATAAATCCAGGCTCAACCTCAACCAAAATCGCCGTTTACAACGACGAGAAGTGCCTTTTTGTCAAGTCAATTCCTCACACCGCCGATGAGCTGAAGCAGTTTGTCCGCGTGGCCGACCAGTATGAGTACCGCAAAAATCTTATTCTCGATGAGCTGAAGGCCAACGACCTCGACATGGACTTCGACGCCGTTGTGGGCCGAGGCGGTCTCGCCAAGCCTGTCGAGGGGGGCGTTTACCGTATCAACGAGCAGATGAAAGAGGATATGCGCAATGCCGAGCACCAGCACGCCTGCGACCTCGGATGCATCCTCGCCCACGACATCGCCGCCATTAAAGGCGGTTGCCCCAGCTTCGTGGCCGATCCAGGAACGGTTGATGAGCTTTGCGACTACGCCCGTATCAGCGGCTCCCCGCTGATGAATCGTATATGTATATGGCATGCGCTCAACCAGCGCGCCGTGGCTCGCCGATACTGCAAGAAAATTGGCCGTCGCTACGAGGATATGAATCTTATAATCTGCCACCTCGGCGGAGGCATCTCCGTGGCAGCCCACGACCATGGCCGCGCGATCGACGCCAACAACGCGCTCGACGGCGAAGGCCCCTTCTCGCCCGAGCGCGCCGGTTCGCTCCCCGCAGCCGACCTTATCCACCTATGCTACTCAGGCCGCTACACCGAGGAGCAGCTTCTTAAACGCATCGCGGGAAAAGCCGGCCTCACGGCGCATCTCGGCACCAACGACGTGCGCGAAATAGAGCATCGCATTCAAGAGGGCGACGAGAAGGCGAAACTGATCCTCGACGCCATGATTTACCACGTTGCGAAAGCGATAGCCTCGGAGGGAGCGGTTTTGTACGGCAAAGTGGATGCCATTCTCCTTACCGGCGGCATGGCATATTCGCAGTACATCACAAGCAACCTTATCGAGCGTATCAAATTCCTGGCTCCGGTTCATATCTTCCCCGGCGAGGACGAGATGCTCGCGCTTGCTCAAAACGCTCTCGGAGTGCTCCGCGGCGAGCTCGTCGCCCGCGACTATTAATATCGTCTACATACCGCGAAAATTTCACGCGGATAACCTGCCTTAACATCCCGACAACGCTCTGAAAAAAATCAGAGCATTGTCGGGATGTATAATATACAACTCCATTTGCGCCTATTTTTTCTTTTGCATTTTCAAAATATAATCTTTATCTTTGCGCATAAATGTACCGCAAGAGTGCGGGCCAATTATCTTTCACAGCATCACGTTGGTGCTTTAGAAAGAGTTATTTTATAAGCGTTTCCCAAAACGTCATCTTCTTTCATCGAAAACCTGAGAAATTTTCTAAGCACAAGAAGACAATGGCGGTCGAAGCGCTCCGGTAGATTATTAGTCAACAATGCGAAGTAGTGTTGCAACTGCTTTACGTTTACTATAGTCTAATACGTGGGCTTAAGACTGCTTATCTTAGTGCATAGGCAGTCTCAGGGCCTCGATGATAAGATAAGCGGGGATTGTTGCCCACGTTTATTTCATATCTACCAACAAGCGCATTCGAGACTTTGAGAGCAACCATTGACCCACTCACTGCGCTACATAATTATTTTAAAACGATGAAATTTCAAGACCCCTCAATCAAGAAATTCAAACTTCCCTTCAATCAGAACATCAATCAGGCCACTCTTCTTCAGATTGCTAAAGAAAAATTCCCGGGATATGAGTCATACACTCAAAATAATCTCGGAGGTAAATTTGTATGCATCAATAGGAATTCACTGTTTCGTGTCATGGTAAAAGTTAAACATAAACCGGCTAAGAACGAGTCAGTGGTGAGACTGGTGCTTAATTGCACTTTTCTCGGCACGCTATTGTCAGGACCGATTTGGGGAGCTATAGCTTACAAGGATTTTCTTGCAGAAACAGCAGAAACATTCAGAAGNGNANNAGAACGTCTTAACTGACATTTGATCATATCAAAGNCAGCTANGGCGCNTACNAGACGNTGANGCCATATCNCTATACTCCAGACACATCTCAAAGGATGGATACAACTCCTTAATATCTTTAAAAAATCATAATCGGAAAAACCTCTTTTGAGAGTTTTTTGTTAAATTTGCACCCGGAAATGGCATGATGCGTTTCCGGGCGCTGATTTTTTCATTTCAGTCCTCCAGTATGGCACAATAACTCTTACAAGCAATTTCAATTAAAATCTTACATAAATGGGAAAAAAAGCTTTGCTGATGATCCTCGACGGCTGGGGAATCGGCAACCACACTAAAAGCGACGTCATCTATTCAACCCCTACCCCTTATTGGGATTATCTTCTCGCCAACTATCCCCACTCTCAGCTTCAGGCATCGGGTGAAAACGTAGGTTTGCCCGACGGTCAGATGGGCAACTCAGAAGTAGGCCATCTTAACATCGGCGCAGGCCGAGTGGTGTACCAAGACCTTGTGAAAATCAACAAAGCCATTAAAGAGGGCACAATCGCCCAAAACCCTGAAATCGTCAACGCGTTCTCTTACGCAAAGAAAACCGGCAAAGCGATCCACTTCATGGGTCTTACATCAAACGGGGGCGTACACTCTTCGCTCGACCATCTCTTCGCCCTTTGCGACCTCGCGAAACAGTATGGTCTCGAAAAGGTATATATACACTGCTTCATGGATGGCCGCGACACCGATCCCCGCTCAGGCAAAGGCTTCATCGAGGAGCTTACAGACCATTGCGAGAAATCGGCCGGAGTAATCGCCTCCATCATCGGCCGCTATTATGCCATGGACCGCGACAAACGCTGGGACCGCGTGAAAATCGCATACGACCTCCTCGTTAACGGCGAAGGCAAGCAGGCTACCGATATGGTTAAAGCCATGCAGGAATCGTATGACGAAGACGTCACCGACGAATTCATCAAGCCTATCAACAACTCCACTGTTGACGGCACTATCAAAGAGGGCGACGCCGTGATTTTCTTCAACTATCGCAACGACCGCGCCAAAGAGCTTACCATCGTGCTCACTCAGCACGACATGCCTGAAGAAGGTATGCACACCATCCCCGACCTTCAATACTACTGCATGACCCCCTACGACGCGTCGTTCAAGGGAGTGCACATTCTTTTCGACAAAGAGAACGTGAACAACACCCTCGGCGAGTACGTTTCGTCGCTCGGTCTTAAGCAGCTCCACATTGCCGAAACCGAGAAATATGCCCATGTCACTTTCTTCTTCAACGGCGGTCGCGAAGCCCCTTACGAGGGAGAGGAGCGTATCCTCGTCGCTTCGCCCAAAGTAGCTACCTACGACCTTAAGCCCGAGATGAGTGCGTTTGAGGTTAAGGACAAACTCGTCGAGGCAATCAAGGAAGACAAATACGACTTCATCGTGGTTAATTACGCTAACGGCGACATGGTTGGCCATACCGGCGTCTACGAAGCCATCGAGAAAGCGGTTAAAGCAGTCGATGCCTGCGTTAAAGATACGGTTGAGGCAGCTAAAGCGACGGGCTACGAAGTGATAATCATCGCTGACCACGGCAATGCCGACAACGCTATCAACGCTGACGGCACCCCCAACACAGCCCATTCGCTCAACCCGGTGCCCTGCGTATATGTGACAACCGACACTAACGCTACCATCGAAAACGGCAAGCTTGCCGACGTTGCCCCCACCATTCTCCACATCATGGGACTTAAACAACCGGCTGAAATGACAGGTCATAACCTCATCAAGGGGTAATTTACCAAGAATTCCTGAGGATTTAATCCCTATTTGCTGAATCCTTAACAGATAAAATCGCTAAGAGACTGCGTCGTAATCATCTTCTTTACGCCGCAGTCTCTTCTTTCNANCTNANTATCAGGNATATTTATCGCGAAAGTCGACCGCTGATTATNGCATGGTTGGCCACAAAATCTTATCTTTGCAATGCATTGCGGCAGAATCAATGTTTGCAATGCGCAATCNATAGCGATNTTTTATTACAATTTTAACGAGTTTCCTNTTTGCAANATTTTAGTNTAACATTCATTGTATGATAAAATCAAATGATCTAATAGAAGCTCTGCGTATAAAGGCTGCTGAAATCCTTCCTAAAGGTTCCAGAGTCGCTTTATATGGATCAAGAGCCAGAGGGGATGCCCGACCTGACTCCGACTGGGACTTACATATATTGATTCCCGGCGATGAAAAAATCGCTTGGGATTTATGGGATGTATATGCTTGCCCGTTTTCAGACGTGGGTTTAAAGTATGGACAAATAGTTAATCCTCGTCTTTATTCCGTACTTGGGTGGCTTAAAAGAAGGTTTCTCCCATTTTATAAGAATGTAGAAAACGATGCTGTTATCCTTTTTCAAAACTAACATATGACACTACTATCGTCAGAGAAAAAAGACATAATCCAATATAGGGTTGAACGAGCTTTGCAAACTCTTAAGGAAGCGAAAGATAATGCTTCGCTCGGCAATTGGAATCTATCTGTCAATCGCCTCTATTATGCGGTTTTTTACATGACATTGGCTTTGAATCTGAAAAATGGCGATATTGCAAAGACACATAATGGCGTATACAATTTATTATGCAAAAAATATATCGCGACTAATCTGTCAGGAAAAGAAGATAGCGTATTATATAGGCGCTTATTCTCTATGAGACAATCCGGAGACTATGATGATATGTTTGACTGGACTGTGGACGATGTAGCCCCTCTAATTCCCAAAACGGAGACTCTCCTTAACTCAATAAAAAAATTAGTCGATCAATCTCCGACGTAATGTAAGCAATTATTTTACTCAGGATAAGTAATTTATGAAACTGCGGAATCACGATAGCCATTTTGCAGAATTCTTTTTTCGCGTTATTCTCCTAAAGGTAGGCTGATTATTGCATGGTTGGCCACAAAACCTTATCTTTGCATACTATTAAGGACTCATCACAAAAAGTCTTGAAAAAGATATGGCCAATTTCAGAATCAATATATTAGGCTGCGGATCGGCGACACCTTCGCTTCGCCACCTCCCCTCATGCCAGGTTATCGACTACCGCGACAAGCTTCTTATGATAGATTGCGGCGAGGGCGCACAGCTTTCGATGCGTAGAATGCGCCTGAAGTTCTCGCGCCTTAACCAAATCTTCATCTCTCATCTTCATGGCGACCACTGCCTCGGCCTGCCGGGACTCCTCTCAACGCTTGCGCTTCAGGAAGCGGGGGGCGAAGTGACAGTCCACACTACCGCCGACGGGGCCGAGCTATTCCGCCGCATCATCAACTTCTTCTGCCGAGACCGCAGCTACGACCTGAAATTTAACATCATCAAGCCTGAGCACGCACTAATCTACGAGGATAAGGCGCTTACGGTCGAGACTTTCCCGCTCTATCACCGTGTGCCCTGCTGCGGATTCATATTCAGAGAGAAGCCTAAGCTGCGCCACCTGCGCCGCGATATGGTCGACTTCTATAATATTCCGGTTGCCGAACGCCATAATATAAAAGAAGGAGCGGACTACGTCACTCCAGACGGCACCGTCATCAGCAACGAGCGACTGACCACTCCCGCCGAGCCGGCCCTCAGCTACGCCTATTGCTCCGACACAGCCTACAATCCTAAAGTCGCCGAAGCTGTAAAAGGGGTCGACGTGATATACCATGAAGCGACATATATCGACGCTGACAAAGACAAGGCTCACCAACGCGGCCACGCCACAGCTTCCGAAGCAGCTCGCATAGCCGTCGCGGCCGGAGCGAAGCAACTTATTCTCGGCCATTACTCAAAGAGTTATATCAATGAGGACCAGCATCTCGCCGAGGCCATGGCTATCGCCGCCGAAGCGGGTGAAAACGCGCCGCAAATAATACTCGCCAACGAGGGGCTTACCATCGACCTAATCTGAAAGGCTACCATGAGCGCGCAAAATTCAACCGCTGCTGAGCAGGACATTAAATACATGAGGGCCGCACTTGAAGAAGCCCGCTCAGCGCTGGCCAAGGATGAAATTCCGATCGGGGCCGTGATTGTGNCAGNCGACCGTATCATCGGCAAAGGACACAACANGACCGAANCGCTCAACGACGTAACGGCTCACGCCGAAATGATAGCCCTCACAGCCGCCGAGNAGTATCTCGGCGGGAAATATCTCCCCGAAGCCACGCTCTACGTCACCGTGGAGCCATGCCTTATGTGCGCCGGAGCGATAGGATGGAGCCAAATAAGGAGAATTGTATACGGCGCGCCCGACTCCAAGCGAGGGTACTGCACTTTCACCTCCCGCACCCCTTTCCACCCCAAAGCTACTGTCACGTCGGGAATACTTGCCGACGAGTGCGCCGAGCTAATGAAAGATTTCTTCAAGGGCAAGAGAGGAATAAACAAAGCGCGTAATTAAAAGATCAGCCAAATCCATGAACCCCTTCTTCAAACANCTGTNTNCANGCANCTCATACTTACTCAANGCCNTTGCGGCGGGATANGTANTGATTTTGGCATGGGATATACTTTGGTNCGCGCAAACCACGTTCCGAGCCATGTCGTTTACCGGCACATACCTCAACTCGCTGATTATGGCAATGATTATGGCCCTCCCCTCGCTTTTCACCCGAAGGGTATGGGTGCAGACAGCAACCTGGACAATATTCGCTATATGGCTTGTCGCCAATCTGATGTACTGCCGCACATACCTTTCAATTATCCCGCTCGTCAGCTATCTTTTGGCCGGAAATCTAACGGATTTCACGGCGAGCGTCGTAGATTCGTTAAGGTTGATCGACCTAACTGTTTTCATAATTATCATCGCAGGCACGATATGGTTGCGAAAAAGCCGAAGGGAGAAGCCTTCGAGAAAATTTTTCGCGGTCACTTTTCTGTCGCTGATCGCGGTTTCGGCTATCAATGGCGCCTATAATGGAGGATTGGTCGCTCACGTGGAGCATCTTTCGCAAGAATGTTACTACGCCTCTACGCCTCCAGTAATCTATACCCCAGCGGGCACATTAATCGGCGAAGCCCTTGCCGACGACGACAATTTAACTCCCGAATCTGAAGCAAAGTTGGCCGCATGGATGAAGGAGCAGCAACGCCGTCTCGACGCTTATCCCGAAACTCCCCGCACGCATAGGAGCAATCTCGTAGTGATATTCTGCGAATCGCTCGAAAGCTGGCTAATCAACGCTAAGGCCGACGGCGACAAGCCCATAACGCCCTATCTCAACAGGCTTGCGGCTGACTCTACTACCCTGTTCGCGCCGCACGTGAGGTCGCAAGTGGGTAGCGGACGCTCAATCGACGCGCAGCTCCTTATGCTTGCGGGAATGTACCCGCCGCCCCGCTTCGTATGGAGCATGAAATATCCGTTTTATCGTTACCACTCGATTGCCGAGGCGATGAAGAACGCGAATCCGGCAACAAAGTCATATCTGCTCACTCCCGACAAGCCTATCACGTGGAATCAAAGCCACGCGGCTAAGGCTCTGAGCATCGACACGCTTCTTTCGCGCGATAGCTGGCGCGAAACCGAGATGATAGGCAAGCCTGCCAAGCTCAGCGACGGAGCGTTTCTCTCGCAAAGCGTCGATAAGCTGCGCAGCGGCCAGATATGGCCCGCGGGTCAACAGGCTTTCACCATGCTTATCACCTATTCAGGCCACAACCCTTTCAAACTGCCCGACAACCTCAAGCAGATTGATATTACGGGCGACTATCCAGCCAAAATGACCGACTATATGACGATGGCAAATTACACCGACCGCTCTCTGGCCACTATCGTGGAATACCTCCGCTCGCGCCCCGACTGGCCTGAAACGATGGTAATGATTGTCGGCGACCATGAGGCTCTCGGCACCTACCGCAAGGAGTGGCTCGCCAACCCGACGGCAGCAAAGATATTGTCGGCCGAATCAGAGGTGCCGCTTTTGATACTCAACTCACCCGTAGCCGGCCGATTTGACAAAGTCATAGGCGAAGTCGACGTTTACAACACGGTCATTGACCTGATGAATCTGCGCGCCCACGCATGGCCCGGAATGGGCGAATCGCTCCTCAATCCGGCAAAGGTCGACATAACCACCCCCGACGCCCACATCAAGTCGGCTCCTGAAATGAGCCGCGCGATAATACTAAGCAATCCTTTATAATGACGACCTGATTGCGCGTTTTTTCACAGAAATTGGCAAATTATACGGTAACATTTCTCGCAATGGCCAACTTTTAGTAATTTTGTCGGTATATTATCAACGCTAATCGGAGAATAGTGAAAATAGGTAACATTGACTTGGGAGAACGCCCCGTGATGCTTGCGCCGATGGAAGATGTCACCGACGCGTCCTTTCGCCTGATTTGTCGTGAATTGGGCGCTGATATGGTGTACACCGAATTTGTGTCGGCCGACGCATTGATAAGGAATATCGCCTCAACCACCCGCAAACTCGAAATAAACGAGGCCGAGCGACCCGCCGTGATCCAGATTTACGGGCGCGAGGTTGAGCCTATGGTCGAAGCGGCCAAGATTGCCCGCGAGGCTAATCCCGACATTATCGACATAAACTTCGGATGCCCCGTGAAAAAAGTCGCAGGCAAAGGCGCCGGCGCCGGACTCCTGCGCGACATACCGAAAATGCTCGAAATCACCCGCAGCGTGGTCGATGCCGTCGATATCCCCGTCACGGTAAAGACACGCCTCGGTTGGGACCACAACTCTAAGATAATCGTCGACCTCGCCGAGCAGCTGCAAGACTGCGGCATAAGGGCGCTTACAGTGCATGGACGCACCCGCTCACAAATGTATACCGGCGAAGCAGACTGGCAAATGATCGCGAAGGTGAAAGCCAATCCTCGGCTCCACATCCCTATAATCGGCAACGGCGACATAACCACTCCTGAGCGCGCGGGCGAAGCCTTCGAGCAGTCGGGTGTCGACGGTATCATGGTAGGACGAGCGTCGTTTGGCGCACCGTGGATATTCCGCGACATAAAGCAGTATCTCACCACAGGGTCATACACCCCTCTGACTATCCACGAGAAATTCGCCATAATCCGCCGTCAGATTTCAGAAAGCATTGACCGCATCGACCAATACCGCGGCATACTACATATACGTCGTCATCTGGCCGCTTCGCCGCTTTTCAAGAGCATACCCAACTTCCGCTCCACCCGCATCGCCATGCTGCAGGCCAACGACGTCGACTCGCTTATGGCGATATTAAGCTCTATCGAAGAGCATCTTGTCACCGATANACNATNTAATTAGCATTAAACAAGTATTATGATCAGANGAAATANACTCGNATTACTACTGATTTCAGTTATCGACATNATATCAGCCGACGCGCAGCGTAAATATATAGTGAAAGTCAACGATTTCACTGAGCTCAGCGTTGAAAATAACATCGCTGTCGACTATTTTTGCCACCCCGACTCAGCCGGGTTTGCCGTAATCGACAGTACTTCCAACCCCGAGCTGCTGTATTTCAGCAACAACGACAAGGGTAGACTTGCCATACAGTCGGCCCCCGACACCCCGATCAACGCCACGTTTCCTCACGTTACCGTCTACTCAACAACGCTCTACAAAGTCATTAACAGCGGCGACTCGCTCGTAAAGGTATTCGACGTGCCTAAGACAAAACGCTTCAGTGCGCATCTTATAGGCAACGGTCGGCTTGTGGCCCACGGCATCGAGGCCGACAAAGTCGACGCCTCGATCGATTCGGGCAACGGCCAGCTCGTCATATCGGGAGAATGTGACAACGCTCAACTTCGCAACATAGGCAAGGGCTTAATACAGGCCGACGGGCTCGAAGCGAAGAATGTGAAAGCCTCCGTTTTCGGCACCGGCGACATAGGTTGCCACGCGACCGAGACGCTTACCATTATCGGCATGGGCTCAGGCACGGTGCTTTACCGCGATAAGCCTGCGAAAATCAAGAATCGAGGCATAGGAGTAAAATACTCTCAGCTATAACTCATTATATGGCAGATGAATCGCTGAAACAACGCACGGCCACTTCGGTGAAATGGAATATCATCGACCGGCTCTCCACGCAGATTCTTTACGCCGTGACCGGGATTGTGCTCGCGCGCGAACTCTCGCAGGAGGCTTTTGGCCTTGTCGGGGCGATTCTCGTGTTTCAAGCCTTTGCCCTGCTTTTTGTTGACAGCGGATTTTCTTTCGCGCTGATTCAGCGCAAACGCCCTACCGAGTTGGGCTACAGCACCGTTTTCTGGTTCAACCTGCTGACGTCGCTTATAATCTACGCCATTCTTTGGGTAGCGGCTCCGCTGATCGCCGATTTATTCGGCGGCGACAATCGTCTGATAGCTCTGAGCCGCGTGATGTTTCTGTCGTTCATAATCAACGCGTCGGCGATAGTGCAAACCAATCGCTTAGCCAAGCATATGGATTTCAAGCCTATAGCCATTATCAACGTGATCGGGTTGTCGGTCGGGGCGGTGGTGGGTATCTGGATGGCCTGCACAGGCTGGGAAGCATGGGCTATCGTGTGGCAGACCATCGCTATCAATGCGGTCAAAAGCGCTGCCTTATGGATATATTGCCGATGGCGCCCGCTATTCGCGATGTCGAGAAGTGAGTTAAAGGGATATTTCAAAGTAGGCAGCGGCATGATGATGACCTCGTTTCTCAACGTGCTGTTTCAAAATATCTACTCATTTTTCGTGGGCAACCGGGTGGGTCTTGTTCCTCTCGGCTACTACACCCAGTCGGATAAATGGAGCAAGATGGGCGTTACGGCCGTAACCCAAGTGCTGACCTCGGCTTTTCTCCCGACGCTATCAGAGGTGCAGGACGATGCCGAGCGTTTTCGCCGCGTATCGTCGAAAATGAGCCGCTTCACCGCCTACATCCTCTTTCCCGCCATATTATTTCTTATGGCGATGGCCACGCCGGTGTTTCACACGCTTTTCGGCCAGAAATGGGATCCATCGATAACGCTGTTTCAGCTTCTACTGCTCCGCGGCATATTCACGGTGCTCAACACTCTATACAATAATTATATGCTCGCGCTCGGCAAGTCGCAGCCTATTTTCCGACTTGAGCTTCTCCGCGACATAGCGGCCATAATCGGCATTATCGTCACTATGCCGTATATGTCGCTCACGAGCCCCGGGAGCGTGGTCTATGGCCTGGAGATAATGATGTGGGGGCAAGTGGCGGCCTCGTTCATCACCTGGGTGGCGACGCTCGCCGTCACTTCACGGGTCACTCACATCCCCGCCTCGCGCTTTCTGCTCGATCTGGCCCCCTACGCCCTGCAGGCCACTGTCATAGCCGCCTTGATCTATCCGCTCTCGCTCACGGCATGGCCCGCCTGGTTTGTTCTGACCGTACAAGCTGTCGCGGCCTTGGCATTGTATCTGATCGCTAACGCTATCCTATCGTCAAAAATCCAGTCGGAGGTGCTTTCTTCGCTCCGAGGGAAACGGAGTAACCCTTAAAAATCAACGAAAATCGCGGTCTACTTGAAAAAATCACCGAAATATTTGGTGATTTCGAATCGCTGCGCTACATTTGCAGTGTACTATTCAACTAATACACTATGATAGCAATCGAAAATCTCTCATTTTCCTACCGACGCAAAGGTAATCCCGTATTCTCCGACCTATCGCTGAAAATAGCCGAAGGGGGCATATATGGACTTATAGGCAAAAACGGCACAGGAAAGTCGACTCTACTTTACCTCATCGCCGGGCTGCTTACCCCGAAAAAGGGGCAAATACTCTACAACGACATAAACACGCGTCTACGCCTGCCGCAAACCCTCGCCGACATATTTATCGTGCCTGAGGAATTCAACCTCCCCGCGCAGCCGCTCGCAAGTTTCATAAAGTCAAACGCGCCGTTTTATCCAAAATTCTCATACGAAGACCTCAATCGCAACCTCAGCACGTTCGGCATGAGCCTCGATGCTAATCTCGGCGCGCTCTCTATGGGGCAGAAGAAAAAAATATTCATGTCGTTTGCCCTCGCCTGCAACACATCGCTGCTGCTTATGGACGAGCCTACCAACGGCCTCGACATCCCTTCGAAGGCAGGCTTCCGCCAATTCATCGCGCAGAGCATGACCGAAAACCGCACCATTATCATCTCCACCCACCAGGTGCGCGACATCGACAGCCTTCTCGACCACGTCATCATAACCGAAGGGGGCAAAATACTTATCAACGAATCGGTTGCCAATATCCTCTCTAAACTCAATTTCTTCACAACCTCGCAACCTGAAATCATCCAGACGGCGCTTTACAGCCGCCCTTGCCTGCAAGGCTTCGAGGTAGTCACCCGCAGCGAAGACGAGCGCGAAACGAGTTTGAATCTTGAAACTCTATTCGAGTTCGTCACCTCACAGGCTGAAAGAATACGCGACATTTTATGATATTTCACAGCAATTAAATAACTAAATAAACTCTATACCCTATAACGATGAACAAAAAATTTAACTTCGGCCGATTCTGTCTACTGCTGAAAAAGCATTTCATCGACTCATGGAAATGGCTGCTGCTCTGCTACGGGCTTATCGCGGTTGTAATCGCCATAGTGCTTCTCATCGGGGCAAACGCGATCGATAGTAGCTACATCACCCAGCAGGAGTTTCAATACGCAATCAAAGAAGCGCTGATGACCTCGTCGGCGATTTTCGCGTTTCTGTTCAGCTCGCTCGCGGCCGGATCTGCCACCAAAACCATGCGCGACCGATCGACCCGACTGGCTTATCTGATGCTCCCCGCCTCGCAGCTTGAGAAATTCTGCGTATCGGTGGTGTTCGCTATTCCGGTATTTATCATCGGCTATACCGTGGCCATGTATATCGGCCAAATTTTCGCCGCACTGCTATTTCATGCCTTCTTCTGGAACACTGAGCACCATATGGTCATAACCAATTGGCTCTTCGACGTGTTTACCGACACCGATTGCAGCGCGTTGAATTGGATATTGCTCACAATGCTCGTCAACCAGTCGATATATTTCCTCGGAGGAATAGTGTGGGGCAAAAACCCGTTTTTCAAGACTACTGCAGTTATCGCAGCCATGTCTTTTATATGCTCCATGATAGTGGCGATTGCCGCAAATGTTCTATTTGACATGAGTAATTCCACTTTCGGAATCAACGACGACTTCTTCTCCGAGGAAACCCTCGTCACAGTTGGGGCAGTCTCTTGCTGGATAATCATCGTCTTCAATTATTCGGTGGCTTATCTACGCCAGAGGGAACTTGAGGTAATCAACCGTTGGTAATCACGACTATGGACAGCAATATCAACAACAAAGCGATTTACCTGCAAATTGCCGACCGAATATGCGACGACGTGATGCTCGGCGTGACGCAGCCCAGTGAGCGCATTCCATCTGTGCGCGAGACTGCGGCTCAGTTGCAGGTCAACCCCAACACCGTAATGCGCTCCTACGAGTGGCTCGATCGCGAAGGCATCATTTACAATAAGCGCGGAATAGGCTATTTCGTGTCAACCGAAGCCCGGTCGATCATAACCGCCCTGCGAAGAGAGCAATTTCTCAACAGCGAGATAGGCTACTTCTTCAAGCAGCTCATGACTCTCGACATAACTCCCGAGCAGCTATGTATCATGTATCAGAATTACCTCACATCCAACAACAATAACAAGAAATGAAACTATCATCATACCTAATAATCGCGGCGGCGGTTGCCCAAATCCTTTTCTCGGTGGGAGCCGTATGCTTCGTCGGCATATTCATGCGCAGCGATTTTGACACCTTACATATTTCCCACAAACTCGCGACCCGACCCGTCGGCAAGTTTTCATCGGTAAAGTTCTCTATCAAGCGTGATGCCGCATCGAGATACGCGTTAAACTACAACGATTTCGATTGCACCATCACCGAGTCAGACTCAATAGCCTCCCCGACCATTAGCTTCAACGCCGAATTGGAGAAGGCCATCTCATTTAAAATAGTCGAAGCCACGCTAACCATCGAATTTGACTACGCCAAGCTAAGCGACCAGCCTGATAAATTAATAGCGATCGCGAGCGATTCAGATGATTTGCTACCGATATGTCTCACCGTGCCCCGCGGTATGCTCAAATCCATCGACATCGCCTACTTAGCCTCGCTATCGATCCATGACATGATTGCCGCCAATTTCGACATCTTAACGACTTCGAGCGAAGTTTATCTACAGAACTGCCGCATTGCAAATCTGCGCGCATCGCAAGACATCACCCTGCTATCACTAAGCGGCGGCACGATTATCGACAACTTCACGCTAAACGACACCGATAATAACGATGCAAACGACTTCAACCAGTGCACCATCGACTGCTCCGACGACTCCAGATTCGGCACTATAGTCATCGATGGCAATCGCATTTCCGCCCTCAACCTCAGCGGCGCTAATTACTCCACCGCTCGGCTCGCCAACGCTAATGATAATATCTCAGTCAAGCTGACTTCTGACGTGGTAATAAATAAAGCCAAATAGCTTCCGTAATTAGACAATAACGACAGAAGAGGCCCGCACATCTAAGTTGCGGGCCTCTTCGATTATTGTAAGCTATTGTTTAATCTGCTTATTTGCGGATCAACTTCTTGCTGTTTTGGATTACGATACCGCGATACGACTCGTTGACACGCTGGCCAAACACGTTGTAGCACGGAGCGTTACTGTCAAACATCTCGTCGATGAATAGCTTCCGTAATCAGACAATAATGACAGAAGAGAATGACAGAAGAGGCCCGCACATCTAAGTTGCGGGCCTCTTCGATTAATGTTAGCTATTGTTTAATCTGCTTATTTGCGGATCAACTTCTTGCCGTTTTGGATTACGATACCGCGATACGACTCGTTGACACGCTGGCCAAACACGTTGTAGCACGGAGCGTTGCTGTCAAACATCTCGTCGATGATCACGTTCTCGACGCCGGCGAAGTTGCCGTCGGCATCAGAGATCTCGAGAGCGTTGATACGGATACCGCCTGAGATAGTCGGAGCGGAAACCTTGATCATACGGGTTTCGGGATTAAGGGGCAAACGACCGTAGAAGGGAAGATCCTTAGCCGTGAAGGTGCGGATCGTACGCCATCCGGGAGCGACGTCGCAGTTGCGCGACTCCTGAACCTTAAGCACGAAATCGCCTTCGCCTTCATGCTCCATGTTGAGGAACACCTCTTTTGACTGTCCGTCCCAGAGGCCCATTATCTTATCGTTTTTGGTAGTAATGGTTACGTGATCTTCAGTAGCCTCGCCGGGGATGTCGGCGGTTGTTGAGTACTGAACCCAGTGGGGATAGTCATTGGCTTTGCTCTGCTGCTCGCCGTTCATCTGAGTGAAGAGTGCGACAGTGTTGAAGGGAGCGAAATCCAATGGGAGACCCATAGCCTGCTTGCCGTAGTGGGTTTCGCCCGGAGCTTTCGCGGGGCCGAAGTCGGCAGTGTTGAGCTTCAGCTCGCCTACAAACGACTGGTCGCCCTTAAGATTGGTAAGCACACCGTTGGCAAATTTCACAACATAGTTGGTGTTGACGTTAAGACCGTCGTACGAAACGGTCACTTTGTTGCCCGAAGTGGTCACGTCGATGTTCTCATACTGGTTGATGCCGCTGATCGCGGGAGCCGAGTTGAGTTTCACTTCCTGGTTGAATGTAAGGGTCATCGAGCCGTCGGCATACGAGAGATTATCGTTCACGAGATTGCCCTGAGTGAGTTCGAGAGCAACGTCGCCTTCGGGAGCTACCCAGCGCTCGATAAGCACGTCGTTAACGTCGAATTTCTTCGCGTTAGCGTCGATTTTAAACTGTACGGGGCCTGAGTTGGTGTAAGTGATCGTGTGCTTGAACACGCGCTTCTTGGCGCCGATAACGAGATTCTGCGTAGTCTCCTCGCCGCCTGCCATGGTGATGAGTTTCACTGTCTGCTGGCTTGTTCCAGGGTTGCCGAGCCAGAGGGTGAGAGTCACGGGGCCTTCAACTTCGGGAAGAGTCATGTAGCCTCCGGCCGAGGTGGTATTGAACTGGATAGCATAGGGAGTGGCGCCTGCGTCGTCGGCAGTCGCGGGGCCGTAGTCATTGTTAATATTATCTGAGCAGAGACCGGGCATGATAAGCACGCGAAGCTTATTTTCGCCTGAGCCGATAGTCATTCCGGCGCACTCAACGCTCTTGTTAGCGGCGTTGAAGAGGTCGGTGTTGCCTGAGATATTGCCCCATTTAGCTGCAACAGCTTCGGGCTGCGTGTGGAAGTCGGTGTAGAAGAGCACGCCGCCTGCGGTGGTGTTGAAGTTCCAAACTTCGCCTGCGGTAGTGCCTTCGTTGTTCTTCGCGTCAACGCGCCAGTAGTATGTCTTGTAAGCTTCGAGCTTATCTGCCGCGATTTTATAAGACTTAGCGGTGATTTCAGTAGCTACGGCTGTGAGGTTGTCGGCATCCTGGCCTAAGTAAACGGTATATTTCACAGTGCCGAAGTAATTCTGCATCTTGTTGTCCCATTTAAGCTCAATGCCGCTTGCTATGCCTTCCTTAGAGCCGAGAGCGGGAGCCACGAGGGTCGATGCGTAGGGAGCCATCGGGTCGGTGGTAGTCTCGGTGGCTACCTCATTGGAGTAAACCGAGTACACGCCTTTACCGTCAGCGGCGCGGAGGCGCACCCAGTAGGGAGTCAGCTCGGCGAGGCCTTCGATGGTATAAGCGGTAGTTCCGGCAGCGACGTCGGCAACCTTGGTGAAGTTCACGCCGTCGGTTGAGATTTCAATCTCGAAGCCTGCTTCGGTATTGCCGTTGAGATCCCATGATATTTCGAGCGAGTTCTTGTTTTGCTTGGTGACAGCGAGCGATGTGGGCTTCTTGATGTAGGGGAAAGCCTCTACGATAGAGTTTGCCCAGTTCTCGATGTTGGCGTAGCCGTTGGCCGCGATGAGGGTGGCGTCGCCTGCATCGTTGGGGTTGAGGCCGTTGGCGATTTCCCATTCGTCGGGTATACCGTCGCCGTCGCTATCGAGCGGCTTCGCGCCTTCGCTGAGGTTGCACACGCCGCGGTGGGGGAAGATTTCAGCCTCCGATGAGTAGCCGTTCTTGGGGCCGAGTGTGCCGTACGACGTAAGCTCGTCGATAATCTGCTGGTCGATATTGTCGCGGGCGGGGAGCACCGGACCGACGTTGCCGATTATCCATGTGAGCGCATCGTTGGCCGACATCTTCACCGAAAGCTCGGGGAAAAGGCTGATTTTCTCGCTCGAAGTGGTGTTGTACTCGGTGATATTGGCGTTGAGTGCTTCGAGGCTCGGGAAGGGTGTGCTGTAAGGCGACGTGCCGTTGTATGATCCCAACATCTCCTCTTCGGTAATCTGAACGCCGTCGAGAACGCCGTTAACCGCATTGTCTACCATGTTGTCGTTGCCGTAGAAACGGAATGTGCTGATACCGCGAGAGAAGGGGGGCACTGCAGGCTTCCAGGGGCCCTTGATGAAGTAGTTGCCTTCGAGCTGAGCCCAGGAGTCGCCTTCAGAGTCGCTCTGGATGTATGCGCCGCCGTCGCCCCAGTTGTAAATCACGTTGTTTACGAACTGGTTCAGACCTTTAGCTTTAACATTACGGGTCTTGTTGTCGATGTAAAGGTTGCGATAGATAGTGACGCCGCCTGTGGTCTGGATAAGGCCGCCGCAAGAGTGAGGCTGAAGGCCCTGGCCGATGATTGAGTTCTGGATGGTGATGTCATGGGGTTTGTCGCCCTTGTTGTCCCAGTTGACTGAGAAGTTCTCGTCGCGGCCCCACAGCACCGACAGGTGGTCGAATATCATATTGCCGCCGTTGGCTATACCGCAAGCGTCGGCGCCGCTTGTGCCTTTAGAGCCCATGCGGAAACGCATATGGCGCACGATAAGGTTGTTTGCGCCCGAAAATGAGATACGGTCGCCCCACACGTTGACACCCTCGCCGGGGGCTGTCTGGCCGAGGATCGTGTTATTTCCTTTTACTACAAGGGCAGATTTCAGTTGGATATTACCGCTGACATCAAACACGATGATGCGGTTACTGCCGCTAACCGCGTCGCGAAACGACCCCTTACCCGAGTCGTCAAGATTAGTCACATGATAGACTGTGCCTCCGCGGCCACCGGTAGCGTATCGGCCGAAGCCTTCAGCGCCGGGAAACGCGAGAAGTTTGTCCTGTGCGGTCATGGCTCCGGCGCCCAAAAGCACCGCAGCGGCTGCTACCGCAAAACTTTTAAGGATTTTCTTCATGGTTATTTAATTAGGTTAAAAATCATTGTTTTTCAAGCCAATACGCGAATCTCGCAAAAGCCCGAATTTCGTCACAAAGATATTAAAAATTTCCGAAAAATCGCATTAATATTCATTTTAAATCAGTGCTAAACCGCATATTTGCGACTATAAACCGAAAATTCCCGTCATATCGAGAAACCGAACAATGTCGCGACTCGACTTTCCCCTTCGCGCCGAGCGACGAAAAGCCCCGGCTCGATTGGGAGCCGGGGCTTTATCTGGTTAGGCAATCGGCCGATTGCCTACGTTATCAGCTATGATTAGCGAAGGATATATTTCTTGCCGTTTTGGATAACGATGCCTTTGTAGTTCTTAACGTCAACGCGCTGGCCGTATACGTTGTAAGCGGGAGCGTTAACTGCGTTAAGGTTGTCGATGTTAACGTTTTCAACTGCGCCGAAATCAAGAGCGTAGTCTGCGTTTTCGCCATTGTAGTTAGAGTCGAATTCTACGTGGTAAACGTGGATTTCACGTTTTTTAGCCCAAATACGGAAAGAAGCTTTACCGGTACCATTGAAAGTAACTTCTTTCTTGTAGTAACGTTTGATAGTGAACTCTGCATCATCAGTCACTTTCATGAGATCAGTTTCAGTGCCGTTCTGAATAGCCTGCATGTTCACGAGGNGGNTGGGAGCGTATTTGNCNCCTGCGCTACCTACATAGTAGGTTACTTTGCANGNAAGNTCAACNTCNGGGAACTGGATGTAACCNTCGATAGAGCCTTCGCCCTGACCGCAACGCTGAAGTGAGATTGCGTGTTTGGTAGCTACCCAATCTTCTGCGGTAGCTGCGTTGTAATCACCGTCAACCCATTCATCCAATGAACCCCATCCGGGCATCCAGAGAGTACGGCAGGGGCCGAGTGATTTGCCATCTTCGCCAGCCTGAGCCCATCCAAAGAAAGGATGATTGAGAGTTTCCTCGTCAGAGCCGGGGAATACCTCATAGTTGTTCTCAATTGCAACTTCGTCATCTGCTGCTGCCTCATGCATGAGATAGGTAGCGCCATCGTAGAACGAGATGATACGGTTGTTCTTGCCATAGTTGGTGTTGTATGCTGCACCGGTTTCTGACTCTTCTGCGGGAGTCTTGATAGCTACTACCATTTGCTCTTTGTCGGTGTTTACTGAAGCACCGTTTTTGTCGATAAAGTCGTAGTTGCCAGAGCGGAATTCCATTGCGTCGGGATCCTGGAAAAGGGCAAAGATACCATGGGTGTTGAAGTCCCAAGTCTTAACGCCGGGAACATCCTGAGCGTTTACTGCGCACGCTGCAGCGATAGCTGCTGCTGAAAGAAGTAAAGATTTTTTCATTTGGTTNAATAAATAACTTAAGGTTATTATTAGGGTTTGATTGTTCTTTGATTTGGAAGCGAAAAGTTAAAAGTTAAATTTCAGTTTCTGAATTCTTGATTAGTAAAAGCGAAAATTTAACTTTTAACTTTTCGGATTAGTTTTTAAAGATAACCGGGATGCTGTGTAAGGCTCGGGTTATCGATCATCGGGTGACCTGCAGCCTTGCAAGCGAAGGGGAACAGCTCGGTCTTGTTTTTCTGATAGCCGTAGAAGAGCTGATCTACGAGCTCGGGGTATTTGCCGTTGTTCTCGGCTTTGCCTATCGGGTGGAGATACGAAGCGGCACCGATCTGAAGCGTAGAGTTCATGTCGTTGGAGAAACCACCCGTAGCGCGACGGCAGTTCTTATTGTACGTGCTGCTCCAGCCTTCAAACATATTCATGATGTACCACGTACCAGAAAGCCCAAGGTCAGAAATCATGGCCTCAAATTTGGTTTTGAAGGTCTTCATCTGGTTGGTGTTCTTAGGAGCTGTGGTGAGGAAGTCATACTTCGCAAGTATATCGGGAGTCACGTCGACATAAGGAACCGCGAGGAAGTGGTCGCCGTATGCCTGGTCGTTCTTCTCGTAGCGATAGAGACGATAAGTAGCCACGTCGGCATATTTGCCTGTATGGTCGGAGAGCTCTTTNATATCNGCNTTGCNTTTGGCGATCTCGTCGTCGAGGNGATTCATACGGATAAGGTNNCCGCNGAGAGTGANCTCGTCGCCCNNCNCCCACTGACGCTCCTGCATGATAGCGCGCTGGAAAGCGTCCTGTCCGTCGGGGATAGCCATCGAGCCGATGCCGGCGCGGTTGCGCACTTCCTGCATGCACGCTTTGGCGATGCCTGTCGGGCCGTTGTTGAGGTAGTTCTGAGTCTCGGCGCGCATAAGCAGCACGTCGGCGTAGCGGAGCACGGGGATGTCGATATTACGCTTTGCGGCCTCGCCTGCGGGGCCTACACTCCACTGGATACGGAATTTACCGCCCATCACGCAAGAATAGGTTGTACCCACGTTGCACCATTCGTCGTCAATCGAGTTGGTGTTCTTAAACGAAACCGAATAGTTGCAGCAAGTAACGTCGCGGCGGGTATCGTTTTTGTCAAACGAGAGGTAGTAGGTCGGAAGCTTTGACTGGAGGGTTTTACGCTGGCCGTAGAGACCGCCTACCGATCCGGGCTGGGTATAAAGGCCGAATTCAGAGTTGGTGGTAGTGCCGTATTCAGCGAGCTGCCAGAGGAACTCCTGAGAGCTTACCGAATAATTACGCTGGCAATAGTTCCAGAAAAGTGTCTGGAACGGGCTCATGCCGTCGGTGCCGGCTGTGAGAAGCGAGTTCTCCCCTTTTTCCATCACCTTGGCGAGAGCGTCGTCGGCGATCTCATAAAGCTCGCGGACGCGGGCAGCGTCGTCGCGGCGACGGAGCGAAACCGAAGCGGGGTCGTTGGTCGCGAGATCCCAGCGGAGCGAATAGCCGCCGGCGTGGAGGCAGATACGGGCGAGTATGCCGTAAGCGCCCTGGCGGGTCAGACGCTCAGGAGCGCTGCCGTAGTTGCATTCTGAGAACCAGGGGAGGTCTTCAACGTGCTCCTGAACGTCGGCGATGATATGATCGTAGATCACGTCGCGGTTGGTGCGATGGGGGTAGAATGTTTCAGTGTCTTCGGGATCGAGCTTAGACAGGGGGCTCCACACGGCGGGTACGTCGCCGTAAAATCTGATAAGATTGTGGTAGCAGAATGCTCTTACAGTGTAGACCTCGGCCAAGAGCGCATTACGCTTGGGGCTCTCTTCCATAGCCGAGAGGCGGTCGATAGCCACGTTGCACGACTCGATGATACGGTAGCTCTCGTTGTAAGTGGTGTAGAGTGCGGCGGGAAGCACGGGATCATACTCGTAGTTGCCAATCATCCATTTAGAGCCGCCAAACTGTTCCTCGGTGGGATAAGTCACATTGTCGCCGGCGTTGTACTGATAGTACTGCTCCTTATGGATAAGACCTCTGTAGCAACCCTTGACGAAGAGCTCTGCCTTATCGAGGTCAGAGAAAACGTAGTCGATGTCGTCGGCTGTGAACGACGGCTTTTCGAGTGTGTCCTCGCATGATGTGAGCATCATCGACGCGCCTCCGAGAAGCAGTGTTGCCAACGCGATATTTTTGATATATTGTTTCATTTTTTTGCTTATTGTTGATTGTTCATTTAAATGGTGCAGTGCGCTTTGGGCGGATGCAGATTTTATTTAGAACGAGAGGTTGAGACCTACAACGTAGCTACGCGAGCGGGGGTAAGTAGAGCTGTCGTAGCCGGGCGTACAAACCACGTCGTCGTTTTTCGACGATGCCTCGGGGTCGTAGCCGTCGTAGCCTGTGATTGTGCAAAGATTGTTGGCGGTGAAGTAGATGCGGAGTTTGCTGATGTGAGCTTTGCTCATCCACTTCTGCGGGAAGGTGTAGCCGAGAGTCACCTGCGACAGACGGAGGTAAGAGCCGTCTTCAACGTAATATGAGCTCGGGTAGGTGATATAGTCGGAGTTGGTCTTCGAGAGGCTCCAGGTGCGGAGGTTCTCGTTGGGGTTGAGCTGCTGGAGTATAGCCATTGACTCTGCCTTGCGACCGGTCGACGGGTCGATTGTGCGATAATAGTTGTTACCGAATTCTGTCGGCACATTCTGATAGGGAGCGTAGGGGCTCATCGAGTGCTTGGTAGCGTTGTACACGTCGTTGCCGATCGAGAAGTTCATGAACACGTTGAGGTCGAAGCCTTTGTAGGTAAGGGTNTTGNCGAANCCGCNGANGCAGNTCGGTGTACCGTTANCGATTTTCACGTTTTTGCGGGTGAACTGAGGAGATACTTCGTTGCCTTCGGCATCATAGTATTTGCCGTCCTGTGTATAGGCATAGTTGTCAGCGGCAAACTTGATGTCACCAGGTTCGGGAGTGCCGTCGTAGGGGCGAACTACGCCCTCTTTGAGCGAGCCGTCTTCGTTGAAGTCAGCAGTGGTGTAAATGCCGTCGTATTTGTAGCCGTACATATCGCCGAGGCTCTCGCCTACTACCGCGTAGTATGACACTGTTCCCGAGCGGTTGCCGCCGGCAGAGAAGGTCTTGTGGTCTTCTGTGCCTTCGAGGCTGATTACCTTCGACTTGTTGAAACCGAGGTTGAGCACCGAAGTCCACTGTAAGTCGCGGTTTGTGATGTTAACGGTGTTGAGCGAGATTTCCCAGCCGCGGTTGCGCATTGAGCCTACGTTCTGATACTGGCGGGTGTAGCCTGTCGACGAAGGAATCACGCAGTTCATGAGCATGTCTGAGATCTGGTTGTTGTACCATTCAACTGTGAGCATGATGCGGTTGTTGAGGAAACCGAGGTCGAGACCTACGTTGGTAGCGTGGAGGGTCTCCCATTTGAGCTTGGAGTTACCGAGAGTATTACCGAGTACGTAAGCGGGAGAGTTCTCGTTATTATCCATGGGGTAGGTGGTCATGGTGGCGTTGGTAACGTAGAGATTAGAACCGATACTGTTGTTACCGGTCACACCGTAGCCCACGCGGAGCTTAAGGTTGTTGAACCAGTCGTTAACGCCCGATTCCTGCCAGAATTTTTCCTGCGACACGCGCCATGCGCCTGATGCCGAGGGGAAGAAGCCCCATTTGTTGCCTTTAGCGAACTTAGAGCTGCCGTCGGCGCGGAATGTGGCGGTCAAAAGGTAGCGGTCGTCGTAGCCGTAGTTGGCGCGGGCGAAGAACGAGAGCATATTTCCGTGGGAGTGTCCCGATGATTTATCCGATACTGTAGCGACTTTGATGTCGTCGAGTTTGTGGTTGGGGTAAGGGAACTGGATAAGAGTCATCTTGTTGCTGGTGCTCTCAGATGAAGAGTATTCCTGACCTACCATGAATGTCACGTCGTGCTTCTCGGCGAATGTATTGTTGTAGGTAAGGGTGTTGGTGATACCCCAGCTTGAGCCTTCAGAGTTGCTGATGCTACCGTTCATACCGGTGTTCTTCTGGTCAACAAGATAAGAGGTAGAGTTTTCGTCGGCAAAAGAGGTTGATTTGCCCCAGTTGGTTGTATAGTGGTAAGCTGTGCGCCATACGAAATTTTTCACGAGATCGAGAGTAAGACCGGCCTGAGCCTCAAAGCGACGGCTTTTGCTCTCTGAAGTCGAAGCTAGGTTCTGCACGAGGGGGTTGGCAGTGTCGTAAGCGTTATCGAGGCCGCGGTAGGTGGGGAAGGTCTGAGTGTTGACGAGCTGATCGCGGGTGAACATCGTACCGCCGTTGATAGGCTGGAGAAGCACGTTCTTCATGCCTGAGTAAGAGCCGCCGCCGTGAGTGACGTTCTCATAGTAGAATGCGCCGAAATCAAATTTGATGCCTTTCCAGAGCTCTGCGTTGATTTTCGAGCGAACTGAGTTGCGCTTGTAGTCGTGGTTAGCAAGAAGACCGTCCTGGTCGGTATAGTTGTAGCTTACGAGAGCCTGAACTTTGTCGGAGCCGGTAGTGATGCTGACGTTGTGGCTCTGAGTGGTGGCATGGCCGCCGAAAGTGAGGTCCTGCCAGTCTTCGGCATACGAATTGAGATAGTTGTCGTAGATACGTCCGTAAACGCCTGAATAGAAGTCATCCTCGTCCACGCCCTTGGCGTTGTCGAAGCCTACTGCCCAAAGCGATGTTTTAGACTGCATCTCGGCCATCTCATACTGATAGTTGACGTAGTCGAGAGGGTTAGACATCATTTTGAGTTTCTTCGAGAGGGTGTCGAATGAAACGTAGCCGTTGTAGTCTACGCGGGTGACGCCCTTCGATGCCTTCTTGGTGGTGATCACGATGATACCGTTTGAACCGCGGGCACCGTAGATTGCGGTCGCCGACGCGTCTTTGAGCACGTCGATGCTCTCGATATCGTTAATGTCGATGTTGGTAAGCGCGTTTGACATCACGAAGCCGTCGACAACGTAGAGGGGCTCGGTGTCCTGAGTGATTGATGCGCCGCCGCGGAGGGTCACGTTAAAGCCCGCGCCGGGAGCACCGTTCTGGCTGACGATGTTAAGACCTGATGCTTTACCCTGGAGAGCCTGGGCGGCTGACGATACGGGCACTTTGGCAAGATCGGCGCCCGAAACGGTTGAAACCGCGCCGGTAAGGTCTTTCTTCTTCACTGTGCCGTAACCGATAGCCACAACCTCGTCGAGCACCTGTGAGTCGTTCTTGAGGGTAACGTCGATTTTAGTGCGGCCCCCTACGGCGATAGCCTGAGGCACGCAGCCTATGTAACTGAAGTTAAGGGTAGCGTTGGAGGCAACTTTGATAGTGTAGTTGCCGTCGATGTCGGTCATCACACCGACGTTTGTGCCTTTGGGCTGCACCGAAGCGCCGATAAGCGGCTCGCCTGTCTCGTCATAGACGGTGCCTGTGACGGTAAGGTCCTGCGCAAAAGCCGAAAGCGAGAATGTCATCGCTATAAGCAGGGATAGCAGATGACGGGTTGACATGAATACTTTCATACTTTCATGGTTTAGGTTCTATGGTTTATTAATTTTGATTGTTTTCGCGGTGATAAAATTCCTTGGTTATAACTACATAATTATCAACCTCCTCCGAGGCCGAAAGAGGGGTTAAGGCGATAACTTTCACAATTTTAGCGCCCAATTTTTTAAGAATAATGATGCAAAATTAATATTATTTGACGAAAAAAACAATAATCTTAACGCTTATAAAATAAGATTTAACACTCCGCGGCAGTTTTTATACCATAATCCGACAATTATATCATTGGCCCGAACGGAGCTGACGGCCTATACTCATTATTATATTTATACAATTATATAAACGCATATATACACTTCTACACGCCCCGACGCATCTTTTGCCTCAGCGCGGGGGGCGGTTAGTGAAAAAAACGCTATCTTCGCGCTCATGAAAAACAATGAATCGCTTAAGATCGATGTCGACGCGGTGCTCCGCTCGCGCCTGGGCAAGAGCTACAAGTTCATTCCCCGCTTTATCATCCGCTGGCTCGAACGCACTATCTGCCAGGAGGAGATGAACGGTTTCCTCGCTCGCCACGGCGACAAGCGCGACGCCGACTTCGCCCATGCGCTCGTTTACGACGAGCTTTGCATTACCGTCGACTTCGCCGGGGAGGAGAATCTCCCTCCTGTCGACCTCCGCAAAGTGTTGTTCGTTAGCAATCACCCCTTAGGGGGGCTCGACGGCATGGTTCTTATCGATTTCGTGCAGAGCCGCTACGGCGGACCGATGGGCTTCGTGGTCAACGACCTGCTGACGGCTGTGAAACCGCTTAGCGGCGTTTTTCTCCCTATCAACAAGCACGGGAAGCAGTCGCGCAAGTCAGCGGCTGCCATCGACGCCTTCTTCGACTCCGACAACCCCATGGTGATGTTTCCCGCCGGCATGTGCTCCCGGCTTGACTCTAAAGGCGAGGTCCGCGACCTTGAGTGGCAAAAAATGTTTGTGGTTAAGGCGCGTCAATCGGGCCGATTGGTAATTCCGGTGCATTTTTGCGCAGAAAATTCGTCGTTTTTTTATAAATTCGCGAAGCGGCGCAAACGCCTGGGCCTGAAATTCAACATCGAGATGATTTATCTGCCGGGCGAAGTGTTTCGCGCTCGCGGAAGCCGATTCGAGGTGAAGTTTGGCAAGCCTTTAAATCTCAACGACTTCCCGCGCGAGATGAAGCCCGCCGAAGTGGCGCAGGCCGTAAAAGAAATCGTATATAGCATCTGAAAAATGAATCAGCCTATAATACTCCCGATCCCTACCGAGCTCCTGCAGCAGGAACTCACTCCCGATAAGTTCCTTCGCTTCACCAACAAAGGTGGAAACGAAATATATGTGGTCGACGCCTTTGAGGCGCCTAACGTGATGCGCGAAGTAGGTCGACTCCGCGAAATAGCCTTCCGTCTCGCAGGCGGCGGCACAGGTAAAGACTGTGACATCGACGAGTTCGACACCATGGAGACCCCATGCAAGCAGATGATTGTTTGGGATCCGGAGCATAAGATGATACTCGGAGGCTACCGCTTTATTTTGGGCCCCGACATCAAAATCCTGCCCGACGGTCAGCCTAATATCGCCACGTCGCACATGTTTCACTTCTCCGACCGATTCATCAGCGACTATCTCCCCAACACACTGGAGCTTGGCCGTTCATTCGTCAGGATTGAGCTGCAGTCGACCCGCCGGGGTAGCCAGTCGATCTACGTGCTCGACAATCTTTGGGACGGATTGGGAGCCTTGACCGTGAAACATCCCGAAATCAAATATCTGTTCGGTAAAGTGACGATGTATCCCGACTATTCGAGCCAGTGCCGCGACATGATACTCCACTTCCTCAACAAATATTTCCCCGATCCCGATCGCCTCATATACCCCATATCGCCGCTCGACACAAAAGCCGACGCCGAAGAGCTCGAAGCTCTGTTCCAATCAGGCAATTTCAAGGACGATTACCGTATTCTCAACGCGAAAGTGCGCGAACTCGGCTTCAACATCCCCCCGCTTGTCAATGCCTATATGAGCCTGTCGCCAAAGATGAAGATGTTTGGCACGGCAATTAACCCGGAGTTTGGCGACGTGGAAGAGTCGGGCATCTTTATGGCCATCGACGACATATTTGAGGAGAAAAAACGCCGTCACATCGAGTCGTTCCGCGAACAGGAATCGGAATAATCATCCCTCCAGCCATGCCCAAACCCAGAAACTTCATAACGCTGGCAGCGCTTGCGCTTTCGCTCACCGCATCGTCGCTCGGCGCCGAGGCTGAGGAGTTAGCGAGCTACGAAGCCGAGGCTATCTTCAACGTCGGCTCAGGCGACTTCGCGCCCTATTACATCGCGTCGAACCGCCACGGCATCCTCACCCAGTCGACCGACGCGCTTCTCCGCCTGGCCGCTTCCAAGCCGATTGACCGCAGTCGCCGCTTCAGCTACGGCTTTGCCGCGGAAGCGCTGACAGGCTACTCTTCGTCCACCGACTATCTCCGATACTCTCCTGCCGCCAACGAGTTTAACGACATCGCTCGCCACCCCTCGGCGATATGGCTCCAACAGCTCTACGGCGAGGTGAAATACCGCGGCCTTTTCCTATACGCCGGCATGAAGCAGGAAACCTCAGCGTTGCTCTCGTTTGAGCTCTCAAGCGGTGACATCACCGAGAGCGGCAACGCGCGGCCCATACCGCAGGTGCGCGCCGGCTTCATTGATTTTCAAGACATTCCGCTGACCGACGGCTGGGTGCAGATACAGGGCGAGATCTCCTACGGCAAGTTTGCCGATAACGGTTGGATGAAAAGCCATTTCAACTACTACAACTGGCATCTCAACCTCGGCGCTCTCTACACTTATAAACGCTGCTATTTCCGCTCGAAACCCTCGCGGCCCTTCTCGCTGACTTTAGGAATGCAGATGTCGGGGCTCTTCGGCGGCACTACCTCTTATTATGAAAACGGGGTGAATTACAACACCGTGAAATACTCACAATCTGCCTCAACATTCCTAAAAATGCTGCTTCCCGTGCGCGGCAAAGGTAGCGACTACTACGAAGGCAACACCCTCGGCAGCTGGGATATACTCGCGCGCTACCGCCTACCCGACGGATCTAATATCAAGGCTTATCTCCAGAAACCGTGGGAAGACGGATCTGGTATCGGCTGGCAGAACGGATTCGACGGGCTTTGGGGCATCGAGTATGAAGCCGCCAACCCCGAAGGTATCGTCAGCGGAGCCGTGATAGAATACATCGATTTCACCAACCAGTCGGGCCCGCTGCACTGGTTTCCAGGCGACTCCCCCGGCACCGATCTTGGTAGCCACGTAAACGGAGGCGACCAGTATTACAATAATTTTCAGTCCAACTCCTACATGAACTACGGCATGTCGATAGGCACTCCGTTCCTTCGCTCCCCCCTATATAACACCGACGGCTATATGGCCTTTGTCGACAACCGCGTCAGAGGTTTTCACGCCGCAGTTAAAGGGCAGATTATTCCCGACCTTACCTACCGACTGCTCGGCAGCTACCGTAAAGGTTTCGGCGACAGCCGCATACCCACGTTCTCAACCCGCGAGACAACTTCGATGATGATTGAGGCCTCATACCGGATTAAATCGGTCGACGGACTGCGCGTCAAGGCGCAAGTGGCTTTCGACGCGGGCACGATGTACGGCAACACATTCGGCGCGCTATTCTCCGCAGTCTACTCCGGCTCGCTAAATTTCAGCAAATGAATAAATTAATCAGCATATTACTATTCGTCGCAGCCATTGTCACCACTCCGGGTTGCACCCAAAACGACGGCGACATCGGCCCCTGGTTCGGCACATGGCGATTAGAGCAGATTCTCGTTGACGGCACGCCCGACAGCAGTTACGGCCGCGACATCATCTGGAAATTCCAAGCCGACGTGATTTCTATGGTGGTGGTCGACGATGCGACCCACTCGGCAATATCCTCATGGGGCACATGGTCGCATACCGACCGCACTTTGACCCTCGACTTCACCTACTCCGACACCGCCAATCCTGCCGGATCATACAAATATGCTCCCCCGGCTGCGACCCACCTCCCCGCTGCCGTCTCTCGTCTGCGGGTAATAAAGCTCTCTAAAGGGGAAATCGTGCTCGAATACGTAAGTGAGCATAATATTAACTACACGTACAAACTCACCAAACATGGATAAACCACGCGCCCTCGTCACTGGTGCCGACGGATTCATCGGCTCCCACCTGACCCGCATGCTCCTCTCCGAAGGATATAAAGTGAGAGCCCTCTGCCAGTATAACTCTTTCAATTCATGGGGCTGGCTCGACAATTTCCGCCATCCCGACCTTGAAATCGTCACCGGCGACGTGCGCGACGCGGCTTTCTGCCGCCTTATCACCCGCGAGGTCGACACCATATTTCATCTCGCCGCGCTTATAGCTATCCCCTACAGCTACGTCGCGCCCCAATCGTATATCGACACCAACATTTCAGGCACGCTCAATATATGCCAGGGGGCGCTCGACAACAACGTTCGCAAAGTCATAATCACCTCCACATCCGAAGTTTACGGCACTGCCCAGTATGTGCCTATCGACGAGCATCATCCGAGACAACCCCAGTCGCCCTACTCGGCGACGAAAATATCGGCCGACGCGGTTGCCCTAAGTTTCTTCAACGCGTTTAACCTCCCGGTCACCATAGCCCGCCCGTTCAACACCTACGGCCCCTGCCAGAGCGCGCGCGCCATTATCCCCACTATCATATCCCAGATCGCCAACGGCGATAAGGTAATCAAGGTAGGGGATCTTCGCCCTACCCGCGATTTCAACTTCGTCGAGGACACTTGCCGCGGGTTTATCGCGCTTGCCAAAACCGACGGCACCGAGGGCCAGGATTTTAACATCGCGACTGGCACAGAAATCTCGATGGGCGACACATTCCGTCTGATCGCGAGCGTGATGAATGTCGACGTTGATTTCGTCACCGATCCCGCTCGACTGCGCCCCGCGAACTCAGAGGTGTTCAGGCTCTGCGGCGACAACACGAAAATTCGTGAAGCCACTGGCTGGCAACCTCAAGTATCGCTCGAAGAGGGGCTACGGCGCACCGCGGCATGGTTTACCGACCCGGCTAATCTTTCTCGCTACAAATCAGACATCTACAACCGATGAAAAATCTCAACATTCTCATGCTCGGCGCGGCCAAGCGCGTCTCCGTAGGCCGCTTTCTGATTTCGGAAGGTGAGAAACTCGGCTGCAAAGTCAACCTTTTTGCCTACGAACTGGCTAAAGATGTGGCTATCTCGGCGGTCGCTAAAATCATTGTCGGTAAACGCTGGACCGACCCCGACGTGATTAACGACCTGCTCGACGTGTGCGCGAAAAAACGTATCGGCATCATCCTGCCGTTCGTCGACCAGGCAATTGAGATTTGCGCCAAGGTCAGCAACGCTAATCCTAAGATCTTCTATCCCGCCCCCCCCGCTGAAGTGGCTTCTGCTCTATTCGATAAAGTAATCGCTAACAATCTTTTCATCAATCACCGCCTCCCGGTCCCTGATCACTTCAACATAACGGCCTTAACCTCAGCCGAAAGCCTCGAAGCGCTCCCCTACCCTTTGATTTTGAAGCCGAAATACGGATCAGCCTCAAAAGGTATTATCGTGGCTCGAAGCTCGGGCGATTTGAGCGGTATCGAGAATTTCGACGATTACCTCATACAGGAATATATTGCCGACCGCATAGAGATAACGGTGGACTGCTATATCTCGCAGCAACATCAAATACTCGCGCTTTCGCCCCGCGCGCGTCTTGAAGTCGCGGGAGGAGAAGTGGTGAGAACCGTCACCATACGCGACAATGAGGTAAATCGCGTATGCGACAAGATAATACGCTTTTTCTCGCTTACGGGAGCTGTCACGATACAATTTATCAGAGACCGCAGCGACAATCGACTTATGATCATGGAGATAAACCCTCGACTCGGCGGAGGCGTCGTTTGCTCGATCCATGCGGGGGCCAATATACCCTCGCTTATCATAAGCGAAGCCCTTCAACTGCCGCTTTCAGCAATGCCCGCGAAGCCAGGTGTCGAAATAGCCCGCTATCCACAGGAGGTTGTTGTAAGGCGTTGATTTGCGCCGCGTCATCTCAATATCGACGACGAGCCCCCACCCTGATTACTCAATGCGTCACGTCTCTCAACCTTGCGGCCGTAATTGAAAGTATAGCTGACTGAAACCGAGATACGGCCATGGCGGTCGGCTCCATATCGGGTGACTCGGCTATCGAACCATTTCGACCGCAACACGTCGTCACTGACGAGCCACGAACCGCGAAAAATGTTGACCAACGCCAATTCAATGTTCCACCCCTTTGCGGCCCAACCTGCCGATAGAGAGTATTCCGTCGGCAAATCGCGGCGATAGCAAGTCTCCCCGTCAACGTAGCTTAGCGACGAATACCACAGCACATTGAAATAGAACGATTTAAGATAATAGTCAACGCTCAGGTCGGCCCGTAGAGGATAATGCGAAATCTTGTTTTCACCGGTCGTATGATACATCAGCAGGCATGGCGCGAACGACACGGCGAGCTTCCCGCCCATGAACTTGCCTGAAAGCCTTGCCCCGATCTGTCCATGGTTGTAGTTACCGTCGTTGTAGTATTTCTTAAGCATCATGCCGCCGGGGCCGTCGGGTTTATAGACCGGTACCTGCCGGTTGGTTATCCTGAACATCGACGCATAGGCTGTCATCTGAAACCGATTGTCGGCGAGCCACGTATAGCTGACGTTGGCCGAGATATGCTTCGCGCAGTGAAGGTCGGGATTCCCGGAAATATACATCAACTCGTTCTCCTGAATGACGTTAGGATTTTTCATCGCCGCGTCGGCCGACATCGCCGCGTACTGAAACCACAACCCGACACTGTTTTTTTCATTTGCCGCGTACTGCAGATTCACGTGGGTAAACGGATATGCGTCGCGCACGGTCGAGCCGTTTATCGTGCTGGACTCAACCACATATCCCCCATCTATGCTGCCCGAAATCTTCTCTGTCGAGAGCATCGCGCCCAGCGTGGCTCCGCCAAACAAAGGGGTGAACCTGTTGCGCGCGTCGCTGCTCCCCGAATAATCGATCAGGGTATGGCCTCCGCCAAACACAAGATTCGTGAACACGCCCGCTTTTTCCGACAGATTTTTATTCAACTGCAGCACGTTTTTGAAAAAACACCCCCGTTCATAGGCACCGTTCGCGATACTATTCTCAGAAGTGGAATAGAGCGAGCTGGTGCGATTACGGTTAAATTCACCCACCAATGAATTTTCCAAAGACCACCCTTCGCCGAAATCGGCATATAATTCACTATTCAGGCCCAACGACCCGTTGGTTGAGTTGGAATGTAGGCGATATGTGTCATTCTGTCCATATTGAGGTATATCGACGATACCATATTTCTGGTTTTCAGGATTTCTATCGGCATTGAGGGTAAGCATATTGCGCCAGGTGAACCGCTGTGATTTATTCCACATCGCGCCGAAGCCCGCGAACACGTCGGTTTCCCGAAATCTGCCTCCGAGTATCCGCGAGTCCCTTACAATATCATTGCCGCGGATGTTGAAGACATCACGCGCGTCCTCTCCCCTGTGGCCACCGTTATCATAATCCACCGCCGCCATGAGGTCATACTCCATACATTTATAGCTGAATTTTGAATAAGCCGATGCGGAGCCTGAATTGACCAGAAACCGCTCCTTTGCCGAGAATTTTGTATATCCTCCGTAAGCAGGCGCCTTCACGATGAAATTCACCACATAACGCGCCCTCAAAAACCGCGGATCGACCGGGAATTCGAGATATTCCACGCGCCTGACGTTGGCCGGATTCAACCCCGCGACCTCCTCTTTGCTCGCTGCGTGATAATTGATGAAAAGATCAACCGGCTGATTTGCAGCCGTCTTTACTGTTCCCGCCAGCCTGTTGACGTCGAGCTGAGGAATATTCATCAACCCGAGCAACGAGACTCCGTCGGAAGCGGCCGTCCGCTGCCGCCCGGTAGGGATAAAAACCGTTTTGTCCGACTTTGAAATCTGATTGACAGCCTCAACCGTTATTTCCGTAAGACTCCCGTTCATAATCGAGTCGTTCGCCACCATTTGCACTGATTCGTCAGCGACGGTAACGCTGACAGCACCGCCGACCACAACCGCGGCTAATATCAACAATATCCTTTTCATGTCGGCAAAATTACCGCGGCCAAACTTAATCGTCACTTATACTCCCTTATTTAGTCTTAAAGTTGATTTTTTAGTGCATTTTAGCGCGAATTATTGCGTATTTTCGCGCTTATGAAGCACTTTAAAGCGATTATAATAGCAATTATCGGCGTAATTTGCGCGCTTTTTGCACTAAATATACTCTTTCTTGTATCGCTCTACGATTCGATTAAAGCGAGATATATCGACGACGTGGAGCAGTGTCTTCGACGCGCCGACCTCATAGAGCTCATTGACCGCATCGACCGCGCCGGATTGGCCGATGACCGCGGCGTTGTCGAAATGTGGATCGGGCTCCAGAAATCAGACATCGGAGCCGCCAAAACGCCCGATGAACTGCGGGCAATCAACTATTCGCAAGGGTATAAACGCCTTGACCGCCAGCTCATCTCAATCACCGAGAAATATCTTCATAATACTTATGGCGACACCCTTCCGGAGCCCGACACGCGATTGCTGGAGGAGGCTTTTCGTCGCGAAATGAATTTTTCAGGTTACTTTCCCGAATATGTCACTATCATCGGGGCTGATGGTTGCTGCGAATACTCCACCGACCGGTGGGAACTGGAGCACCGCGTCGACGGAGAGCTTATATACACTGCTCTTATATCACCTTTGACAAAAAATATTCTCCTCGAAATGAGCGGAATAATCAGCGTCACGGCCGCGATAGCCATTATCATAATATTCGCGTTCTGGTATCTGTTTCGTATCATCAGCCGCTTGCGCTCGCTGGAGGAGATGAAAGATGATTTCACCAACAACATGACCCATGAGCTAAAGACCCCCATCGCTATCGCCTATGCCGCCAACGACGCGCTGCTTCAATTTCCCGACCCGGGCGACACGGCTCGCACACGCAAATATCTCACAGCCTCGCTCAATCAGTTATCGCGACTCACGGCAATGGTGGAAAACATACTCGCTATGAGCATGGAGCGAAGGAAGAACCGCACGATATCGAAGGAGGAAATAAATCTGGCTTCCTTTATAGAAGCGGTGGTCGAACAGCAGGAAATAAAGGTGAAGAAAAGATGTATCTTCAACATAAAATGCACCGAAACTGCCACCGTCAACGCCGACCCGACCCACCTCGCCAACATCATCAACAACCTCATCGACAACAGCATAAAGTATTCGGGAGAAAGCGTTGAAATCACAATCGAGGCCGATGAGAGACATTTAACGGTCACTGACAACGGCATAGGCATATCAAAAAAGCACTTGCCTGATATTTTTGATAAGTTTTATCGAGTCCCAAACGGCAACCGACTGGATGTCAGGGGTTACGGCATAGGCCTATTCTATGTGAAATCAATAATCGATAAGCATGGGTGGAGTATAGTGGCCGAGAGTCAGCCCGGCAAAGGCACAAAATTCACAATCACCTTTTAATCAGCACTATTATGAGCGACAAAATACTTTTAGTGGAGGATGACTCAACTCTCTCCATGATAATTGCGGAGACGCTTCAGCGCGACGGCTTTGAGGTCGCCACGGCAGTTGACGGCGAGGCTGGCTTATCGCGTTTCAGCAAATATCGCCCCGACCTGATAGTAGCCGACGTGATGATGCCCAAAATGGATGGATTCGCGATGTGCAGAAAAATCCGCATGANTGACANNGAAGTGCCTATACTCTTTCTCNCCGCCAAATCAGAGATTGACGATATTGTCGAGGGATTTGATTTAGGAGGAAACGACTACCTAAAGAAGCCATTCAAGATGCTTGAGCTGATAGTGCGCATAAAAGCCTTATTGCGCCGCAAAATCAGGGAAAAAAGCGCGACTGAATATAAAATCGGAGATTACACCATGCATATCGACTCGCAAACCCTCGTAATCGCGGGGCGCGAGGCGATTGATTTGACCTGGATTGAGGCCATGCTGCTTAAGGAATTGATTATCAACGTCGGCAGCACGGTCGAAGCCTCAGCCTTAATGGTTTCGATATGGCAACGCGACGATCCGTCGAGCCGCAATTCGCTCCATGGCTTCATACATAAGCTTCGCCATTACCTGCGCCATGACTCGCGCATATCGATTGTCAATCAGCGCGGCATTGGCTACATGCTGCGCCTCACCGAGCGTCGGTAATTGGCGTAGCAGGGGCGACCAGAGAGGTAGTTGAGATCATTTTGGTGGTCGTAGGCCTCGCGTTCAAACGATATTGAGCGATATGCCTTACGGCTGTCGCGATATCTCAGCAGATACCATAACCACTCGGCCACATATAGAACGAAAAACGGTAGGTAGAGCCATTCGAGCTGTTGGCGGCAATGAATACTTTCATGGTTAAGCAAATAGCGGTCAAGGCATCCTTTGTGTCGCGTNAAGACAACACCANACAATGTGACGGCACAGAAATTCTTCGCCGGAATAAATCGATTGCGTANTACTTTTGNNTGCCGTGANATGTCTCGTTGCGTTTGAATTACAGCGATTTGCGCCTGAACGCATCGATAAAGCTACCAGGCGTAGCGTTGAAGATCTCGATGCCGCGCGATAAGGCATAACGCTCTATGATGAAATATGATTTGAAGGCAAGATAAAAGCTGTAAAGAACCGAATGGAGGGGTATCTCGCGATACACGCTACGTATGCGCTCCTTCTCGGCGGGGTCTTCGTCGTAAAAATGGGGTTGCGAAGGGAGCACCGCATTAGTCTCGTCGACAGTCAGCGTCGAGGTCCATGAATGGTCGGCTCCGGCGAGATAAATCGTTTTGTAACCTAACCCGATCGAGGTCATTATAGCGGGAATGAGTACGTTTCGAGGCCTGGGCATAGCCAAGCGCGACGAGTAAGCCCAATTCACAAACCAATCAAATCCCTCAACGCCTAAGGCATTATACCCTTCGATTTTTAACCTGTCGGTAGATTGCAAAGGACACTTCCTTATAGCGGCAAAAGGGATAAAAAGCGTCATCGGCCAGTCGACATTGCTGATGTTTTCAAGAAGCCGCGCCACGTTGATGTCGCTCGTATTATCGAAAAAATGAGGGTCGGCGAGGATGTAGTATTGAGGCTTGACCAACGCGAACTGCGGCGTATTCGCGGCAAAATTGACTGCCATTTTATCGTATTTGGCGAGCACCGCGGAATCCTCAGCAAGGGTCGCGGCGAGCGACGGCCCATTAGCGAGAATCAACATAGGGCGGTCGCGATCGGCCCTTGGATATGCAGCGCGTCGAGAGCACAATGCTATCTTTACCACTCCCTTGAGAGTTTGGCCCAATCGCTCGGGCCAAGAATCTTGCTGTACTTTTTTCTGCCGCGACATATTAAAGAGAGTTTTCGTCGTACACATGATTGCGCAGATAGTGAGTCACCGAGTTGGGTTGCCATCCCAACGCCGAGATCGCCTTATCGGCGGAGAAGGTAAGCGAGCGGTATCTCTCGGCAAGTTGAGCAGAGCCGAACGCGGCAAACGGAACGAAGTCGAGTATCCTGGCAGTGACGCGCGCTCGTTTCGGGCGAATAGTGTATATACGCTTGTCGTTAAGCCTATAAGCAAGAGCGTCGGCCAACTCGCGGCGCGAAGGATTCACGCCATCGGTGAAATTATAAATCCCCCCGACAGGCGCAAGATCGACTATGGCCTTAGCCACATCGACAGCATGAACCACACTTAGGCGCTGAGTCTCGTCATCGATATGATGATAAGTGCCGCGATATATCGAGTTGACCATAGAGCGGAGTCTACCCCCCATTCCGGTACCCACAATGTCGGGGCAACGCAATATGGTAAGGGTAACACCTTTATCAGCACACCATTTTTTCAGAGCTTCTTCGGCGAGAAGCTTTGCCTTTCCGAGGCGGGTCAGCGGGTCAACGATAGTTCCTTCCGTAAGATCTGTACCCTCTTCGCGGCCATACACCTCGGTCGACGACACGTAGACCAGTTGTCGGGGCGGGGCGGCGTCGAGCGCGGCCAGAAGATGCTGAGTAGTGGCGACATTGAGGTTGCCCGCGTTTTCCTGACGGCAGCTTCCGGCAAGATGAATCACAAGCCCAGCCTCAGGCAAATCCGCGGGTACGTCGGTTACCAAATCCGCAATAACAGTGTTATGGCCGTTAAGCCCTATGGTAGTATATTCGTAGAGAGGTTCGGCTTCAGGATCGGCGGATTTGGCCTCTGCGTTGCGACGATCTATTTCGTTCAACACGTACTTGCCTAAAAAACCGTATGCGCCTGTTATCAGTGTCTTCATCTATTGATACTCATTTTTGGGTTCGGGGATAAACGATATCGCGGGCGGCTCTGACGTAACCGTCGTAATAGCCATTGTCGCCCTTAGCCATTTCGCGGATTTCAGACATCGGCAGGTTGTTGATCTTGTCGATCAGCAGAGGTGAACGACGCTGATAAAGTTCCATCGAGGCAGCGTCGAGCACCGCGTCGGTATACATGCCGGCTTGCGACGTAAGCATCTCGTCGAGCCGCTCATCGCTGTAATCCTTGATTTGCTCCCATGCTTGGCGCAGCTCAAGCACAAGCGACGCGCCGAACGAATATTGGGCATCTCCTTTGGCCGCAATGCTCCTGAGAGTGTCATCGTCGAGGCTCATAAGATAGGCCAATGTTTTATCGTCGGGGCGACTGGGCGCAGCGGGTTGCTGATTGGACACGAACGGGGGAGGCTCAACGGGGTCGGGAGCCGCCGTCACCGAGACCACAGGCTGAGGTTGGGAAATCTCGGCGGCCTTTTGCTCTGCAATCGACGCATAGCCGACCGCTCTCCACCAGCCCACCAACTCTGCCGCCACAATGCCTAAAATGTACAATATAATGCCAAATGCGCCTATATTGCCAGGCATTTCAACGAATATTCCTGTAACAATCAGAAAAAAAGTNGCAAGAATCNCNCCTATTTTCGCNACTTCGAGGGGCTNAAAGAATTTATTCAATCGGGCAAGCCCGCACCAAAGCACTATCATCGAGGCTTGAAAAACAAGCACACAAAACCCGGCATAAGCCGAATCGAAGACGTTGTAATAATAGCTCGAATATAATCCAAGAGACAGTATCATGAAGATCAGCGAAATGCTGAGACACACTACGCCTCCCTGCGTCGTACGGATACCGGGGAGCACAATCTTTCGCTCTCTCGCCCATGATATTACTTTGGACAGCCCGGAATTCCATATCATGGCTCCCGCAAACTGAACAAGGCATAGCACTATTGCCAGACCAATCTCCTCAGCGCCGACGAGGAAGAAAAACGGCAAAGCGGGGGCGAAAACGAGCGTAACGCCGATTGCGGCTGTTTTAAGGGATTTTTGAAGATTCATTATTTCATCAATGACTTAGCCGCGCGCACGTAGCCTTTAAAATATTCATCGGGATTGTTGGCGATTTCACTGATTTGCTCAGGGGTGTAACGCCGAAGTTCGCCAAACAGCAGCTCACTGCCCCTGTCGAAGAGTATCATCGAAGCCTCTTCCTGCTCCTCAACGGAATATCGATCGGTAGTGTCGCGCAACATACTCATAAGCTCGCTATCGGAAGCTGACTTCAGCCCCGACAGAGGCTCAGCGACAGCCTGAGCGGGTTGAGGTTGGGATTGATTCCCGAAATCAAATTGCTGGCCATAGACGCCGTAACCTCCATTATCGGCCACGGGGTTGAACGCGGAGGGCACGACTTTAGCCCCGGCGGCCCGACGATTGCGATTAGCCAATGGCACAGTGCCCCTTCGCGGGCCCGATGATGCCGGAACCGCGGAATAAGAATGATTTTCTTTGCCGACAGAAGCGAACGACACCCACCATCCGACGCATGCGCCGATCATGCCCAACACGTAGAATGTCAAAGCTATTTCGCATATGGTCTCCATACTTTGCCATGCCGACCATAAATCAAATCCCGCATCAGTCATACTCATCACCTCGAAATCGATATACGTAAACAGCAGACTACCTAAGACGAGAACCCCGAATCCTATAACCGAAATAATCATCGGTTTAGAGCTACGATAGAGCAAAAGNCATCCCACGCCGCCNGCAATATACGATGCGAGCCATNTAAAANCGAGGATAAAGGCGCGGGCCATCACAGAGCTTCCTAAGCCATCAAATAACATGAAGTCATAACCGAGCCTCAAAATAAGCATCAACACGCTCATGGCGAGCAGGCAACCGAAAGCCGGCTTCATGTCGGAAAGTTGCGGAGCGGCTAACCCCATAATCATGCCCGCGGCCACACATAAATATCCGATGTAAGAGAAAGCATTATTCAGTGAGGGGATAGGATCAGGAATATCGATATGCGACAAATTAAGCAGATTTATAATAATGATCAAAGCAAACATTAATGTAAATCCGATCGAAGAGAGGAGATAGGTCGTACGAAGTTTTTTTAAATACATAATAAACTGAAAATTACGGGCGGGATTGATTGAATAGNGTATACGCTTTATGCCCTTAAAGTGACTCACTTGTTATTTTGCTTCAAAGTTAAGTTTTTTTTGCNGCTGAATNAAANGATTTTTGCTAAATTNGCNGTATGAAGAAAAAAATCGCAATCGTCACTTCAACGCGNGCCGACTGGGGATTACTCTCNCCCCTGGNCCGACTGTTGAAAAACGACCCCCGCGCCGACCTGATCATCGTTGCCACAAACATGCACCTTGATCCCCGGCTCGGCATGACAGTCAACGAAGTGGTGTCGGATGGTTTCACGGTCGACTACCGAGTGGAGATGACCCCCGAGGGGGACGCTCCCGAGCAGATAGCCCTGGCCATGAGCCGCTGCACAGCCGGATTCGNCAGCNTGTTTGCCCAGGCAAAGCCCGATATGATAGTGATATTGGGCGACCGCTATGAGATGCTCGCGGTCGCTTCGGTTGCCACGGTAATGAGCATACCGATCGCCCACATATCGGGCGGAGAGATCACCGAGGGGGCTTTTGACGACAATATCCGCCACGCTATCAGCAAATTGTCGTCGCTGCATTTCGCCACGACCGATGAGCATCGAAATCGACTTATCGCAATGGGCGAACAACCCTCAACCGTAGTCAACGCCGGAGCGCTCGGAGTCTACAATATTCTCAACACCCCTCTACTCTCCCGAAGCGAATTGGAAGACTCACTCGGCTTCGCGCTCCACTCCCCTACCCTGCTTGTCACCTATCATCCGGCAACGAACGACAGCGAAGACCCGCTGAAACGATTCGGCGACCTTCTGACCGCGNTCGACCGATTCCCGGAGTGCGAAATTCTCTTCACNTATCCCAACAACGACCCGCGANGAAGCNGCATAGTCGAAATGATAGAGAAGTATGCCGCCACCAATAAAGGGAGAGTCAACGTGGTGCCCTCTCTTGGAAGAGTCCGCTACCTATCAGCCCTACAATTTGTCGACGCCGTTGTGGGGAATTCGTCAAGCGGAGTGGTTGAGGTGCCTTCGGCCGGGATACCTACCGTCGACGTCGGCATACGGCAACGCGGACGCGCGGCAGCTGACTCCGTGATCCATTGCGGCGACCAACCCGACGAGATAGCTGACGCGATTTCGCTCGCTCTTTCACCTGAATGGCGAGAGCATTGCCGCAAAACAAGCAATCCATACGCCAATCCCCGCACAGCTGAAATCATCGCCGAAACGCTTTTATCGGCCAATCCCGACGACCTTCTCCCTAAACGTTTCCACGATACGCCCGCAGCACAGATGCCATAGTTTGAAATAAATTAGTAAATTCGCGTAAAATTACCGAGATGAACGATTTGGCCCCATTAGTGATCATACCCGCCCGCGGAGGCAGCAAAGGCATTCCCCACAAAAACATAGTCGATTTGTGTGGTCGGCCGCTAATCGCATACACAATCGACGCGGCTAAGCACATCGCTCCGGTAAGCAACATTAT
>WFLX010084102.1_pt1 | contig 60893 bp, 42 predicted proteins | sample 4967041 | NCBI WGS metagenome assembly WFLX01 (sample SAMN12857096, study PRJNA449069) | gut metagenome | isolation source: stool from male and female vole | host: Microtus ochrogaster | place: USA:Florida | collected 2017
TGGCGTGCGAAAGCACGCGCTTTCGAGTTCAGATGATTTAATGAACGACATAGAAAATGAACTCTCCCTGCTATATGGCTTGACAGAGGATGAATGTTCTCTGATACAAAAACGAGTATTAAATGAAAAAACAGAACATTATATAAGTACATAGGATAGAAAGGAAACCATAAAAAACATGATCCGAATATTCTTAGCAGTATTATTTCTTCTCACCTTTCTGATTATCTCTGTCATCATCCAGTTGATCGAAGAGATCGTCGGACTGTTCAGTAAAAAGGCAAAGGCAGTCAGCTCCCTTGCCATTGTAAATTGGGCTTTTCGGGTGATCATCTTTATCGCGGGCACGAAGCTGACCGTGATCGGCGAAGAAAATGTTCCCAAGGAGGAGCCTGTTCTTTACGTCCTGAACCACCGCGGATATTTTGACATCCTGCTCACCTACACCCGCGTGCCGAGACCCACAGGCTATGTTGCCAAAAAAGAAATGCTGAAATATCTTACTCTGACCAAATGGATGAAAAACCTGTACTGTGAATTTATGGATCGTTCCGATCTGAGAAAGGGAATGGAATCCATCAACAATTGCGCTGAAAAAATCAAAAAGGGAATCTCCATTGCGATCTTCCCGGAAGGCACCAGAAATAAATCCGACGAGCCGCTTTTGGAATTTCATAAGGGAAGCTTTAAGATTGCGGAAAAAACAGGCTGCAAGATCATTCCCGTTGTTTTAAACAATACATCGGCAGTCTTTGAGGATCAGTTTCCGCGGCTTAAGAAACAGCATGTCGTTTTGGAATACCTTCCTGCCGTTGACGTTGCAGCCATGGACCGCGAAGAGAAAAAACAGCTTTGCGATATGGTCAGGTCACAGATGGAGGACACATATTCAAGAAACCAAAAATTAGTATGATATCAAGTTTTATCTGTTATTAAAATTTATTTTGTTATCAAAATTTATTTTGATATGACTGGCAGAAGCCGTTTTCCCAGTAGGATTGCCAATGTCATCTTGATCAGGTCTCCAGGCAAAGGCAGGAGGATAAACGGCGCCAGCAGTGATCTCATTGCCACCGGATCACCTAGATAATATTTTGCAATCAGCCAATAATAAACAATTCCAAAAACATACCAGACAACAACTCCCACGAGATCACCCGCCAGCAGTCTTTTCCAGGAAGGCTGCTGTTTTTTATGTACGATCAATCCAATAAAGAACGCGGCAAAGATAAAGCCGATCAGGTAGCCAAACGTAGGCTGGAATACATATGTAAAACCGCCTCCTCCGGTAAATACCGGCACACCGCATAGTCCGATCAGGACATAGACCAGCACGCTTCCCGCGGCATATTTTGCCTTCAACAGGTTTCCAGCCATCATGACAAAAAATGTCTGAAGAGTAAATGGAATCAGCGGCATCGGTATCTTAATAAATGCACCGACAGCGATCAGCGCAGCAAATAATGACATGAAAACAAGATTTTTTGTATTTTTCATTGTAAACCACCTTTTGTATATGATTTACAATTATACTAGCATCATAAAACCAGATTGTCAATGTATTTTGTTCTTGTATTGACAATCTGGTTTTATATATACTTTCGGTATGTCAGTTACAGTACAGCCAACTATAAATAATTACATTTAAAGATTTTTAATCATTTTTATCATATGTTTTAGTGGATTCTGATTTTTTAGTGGTTTTTGAGGTTGTATCCGAACTCTTATCTTCTGTCTTTTTCCCGATCGTTTCATCCACCGTACTGGAAAACAGCTTTGACAGCGTATCGGAATAACCTCCGTTTTTCGTATAAGTTACTCCTTTAGCCTTTACTGCGGCATTCGCCGCTTCTCTACTGATATTGTCTGCTTTTTGCGCAATTTTGTCAGCAAAAGAACCATATCCGGTAAACAACGACTTTAAAGTAGTGACATCAGCTGCTTTTAAAGCATCCTCATCCAATTCCAGCTTGTTCCCTTTTCCTATGGTTATCCCTGCCTTTGAAAGCAGATTTTTGGCTTTGTCTGTTATGTTCGTCATCCACGCTGCATTACGAAGTATGATTTTTGTATCAGAGCTGCCCAAATGCTCCACCAGAGAATTATAATTCCCAACAAATGATTTTACCGCTTTTGTAATGGAATCCCAGTCATAGTCCTCTGTTTCGATCTCCTCTCCGGTTTCCTCGTCTTTTATCGTAAATTTCCTTTTTTCCCAAAGGGAAGGATCATTTAAAGCATCCGCAGATTTTTTAAGCGCATCTGCTCCTGACCGCATAAGTGTCAGCTTCTGCGGGGTATCCCCTGATGATGCTTTTTCCGCATCAAGCTGTCTATAATATGCTTTCATCAGCTTTCCATAACTTCCGTTTTTAAGCGACGCATAATCTGAAAGCAGGTTTCCGGAAGAATTGGCAGTCCCGCCCAAAAGAGTCGTAAAATCATAACCCTTATCATAATTTGTATATTGATTAAAATCGTTAAAATTAATTGTTGACATAGTTCTACCTCCCATAATGTTCTTTATTTTTTAATTCACTTTTTTCCTATAAACGAATGTCTACGGACGTATATGCTGCCGCTCCTGATGCCGCTTTCCCTTCGGCTGACTCTGTACTGACGCTCTCCCCTGTATTCTTTCCTTCTGTACCGGCAGTCTGTACATTCTCGTTGTCTGTCTTTCCAACCTTGCCGTCCGACATTCCTTCCTTGCGGCCTGCCTTTTCTGCCTTGTCCTCTGCCTTTTCCGCCTTGCTGTCTTCCTTTGCCGCTTCCTCCAATGTCTTATTTGCTTCGCTTAACGTATGCATCTGTGAAGCGGTTGCTTTCAATGCATTCTCTTCTAATTCAGCAAGATCTTCTTCCTGTTTCTGTGTATCAAGTCCCCTTTCTTTGTCCATTTCAATTTCAAACTTTAAAACCCTTGCTGTCCCGTTCAAATTTGTCGCTACGCTTCCCTGGACTTTTGCCTGTTTCATGGAGCTGTCGGCAGAGATCAGCGCCGTCATGCCTGCCTGTGAGATTCCACTTCCCTTTTTCCCGGTTTTTGCTTTGCCTGTATTTTTCGTACCGCCAAGCAAATCATCCATAGATGCTCCTTTTGCCTGCTGTCTCTCCGAGCCGCCCATTGCGGTTCTGCGCTGCTCCATCTGATGCTGTCTTAACTGCGTATTCAGGTCATTGATCTGCTGCTGTATTTCCTGCCGCTTTTTCATTTTTTCCTCTAACGACAGATTCTCATTAGAAGAAAGCTCCTGCATCTGCTTCTGTGCGTTGGCAATCTGGCTCTGAATATTCCGGCTGTAAGAATCCGCTGCCTGATTCATTCCCATCTGCCCCATTTGTGTGTTTGCTCCACTGATACCGTTAATTGTCATTTTTTATTCCTCCTTGTTTTCCGAAGGAAAATGCGACTGCCTTTGCAGGAGCAGAGGAATTTTCCTCCTTGACATAATTTTGATTTTGCTTATTTCAATAGCGGCTTTTCCGCCTATCCTCAATTACTGTTTCGGAGCTTTATTTCACAAACTAAACCGATATGCAGTGAACCGACCTTTTTCTGCTGTAAAGCCCATAAAAATACCTCTCATGTCAATTCAATTTTCCCGACACAAGAGGTTTTTCTTTCATTCCATCATCAGCATGATACTGAGGCGGAATTCATCATCTTTTAAGTCAATAGCTATATCTCCGGAATATTTTCTTGCCACCATGCGGATATTGGCAAGTCCATACCCATGTGTCTTCCCATACCCATCGCCATCCACATTCTCTTTTGACGTAAGCGGCAGACCGCTTTCTTTATCCCATTGCAAGTTTCCGGTGAAGCTGTTGCTAATCTCAATCATATAGGCATTATTCCTATGGTAAGAAAGAACGGATATATACGGTGTTTTACTCTTTTCCGCATTTTCTGATGGATGATCTGTCAGATGTTTTGTTGGATGATCCTTTGTATTTTCCAATGCATTTTGCAGGGCATTGTTCAGTATCACACTGACATCAAAGGCGTTGATGTTTGTGCCGGTGGGATAATGAAAATCTGTTTGGAAATATATATTCCTTTTCTCTGCTTCACCCCGCACTTCCTGCAAAATCACATCAGTGACCGGATTCCCACTGCTGACCCTGCCTGCCGCTTCCGAAAGGGCTTCTCTTAGTTCCTCGCCATAAGCTTTTGCTTCCTTTGCCTGGTTACCGGCGTAAAGTCTTTCCAACGTAATGATGTGGTTTGTCATATCATGCTTAATGCGGCGGATATTCTGATATAGTTCTTCCACCTGTTCAATATGCTTTTTCGTATTTTCTAATTGAACCGCAAGCAGCTCGTTTTGCAGCTTTTCCCTCTGCCCTGCCTTAATATTCTGATACAGCACGATCATTACTACGATAGTTACCACTGCTGCCGCATAATAAAGCAATGATAAAAAATCATAAACGACCAATGGATACCCATTATCTATCATATACAATCTACGATAGTACCATATGATCTCATACCCCGCCAATCCCATAAGAGAAGGAATGATCATCACAAATAGTTCTTTTATTGACATTTTTTCAAATTTATATCTGTAACTCTTTGAAATACACCATATACTGATGAGCATAAACCCAAATTCCAACACCAGAAAAATGATGCATACTCCAACATACAAAGCAAACCACGGCTTTTGATGTGTCAGCATATACTCTGTTTTTCCAGCCAGATGATACAATCTGTCGTATAAAATTTCAGCCATTGCATATACAAACTCGCGCAAAACAAAAAAGGTTACTGAAAGAAATATCTTCTGCCCATAATTCTTCCGCTCTATCCGGCACATTACAAGAAAAGCCACAAAAACACCTATCCCGTATGCCATAATAGACTCAAGAACCATTGGTATAAGATATAACGCCAACATGGTAAGAATGTATATTATTCCTACACAAAATACCTTTTTCCTATGATCCATAAACGGCTTTATCAGCCGATAAAAACAATAACCTGCTATCAGAATTTCCATGATTGGCATTACATAAAATATGGTTTCCGCATAAACTTCTAACCGTTCCATCTGCTTTTTCCCTTTCTTTGGTTATACCGCAGATAAGATTTTACAAAATCCCTGTAATTCTGCTTTGCCATAAGCGCCTGTCCTTTTTCCAGATAAATAGTTGTGGCGTCATATTTTTTAATATAATTAAAATTAACAAGATAAGCCCTGTGCGGGCGGAAAAAATCTTCCCCTGCTTTTTTATGCAAGTCTTTCATTTTTCCATAGTATTCAATATCTTCCTGCGTGGTATGAAGAATGATCTTGCGGTCAAATACTTCCGCATAAATGATTTCCTCCAGATCAACAGTAATATGCTTTCCGCCTGTCATAATCATAAGATTATTTTTTCCCTGATAGGAATGATCTTCTTTTCCGCTTTTTCTTTCCTCATATTCCCTGACTGCATTTCCCAAAACTTCCGTGAATTTATTATCATCAAAAGGCTTTACCAGATAATGGAATGCCCCCACATCAAATGCCTGAAATACAAAATCTTCCAAAGCAGTCACAAAAATAAGGATTGTTTTTTTGCTTTTTCTGCGCAGCTCCCTTGCCGTTTCCATGCCATTCTTCCCTGACATCTGAATATCAAGCAGCAGGATATCAGGCTCTGCGTCTGTTAAAAGCAGCTCCTCACCTGACTGATACAGTAACAGATCTGCTTTCGGATAAAGTCTCTCTATCTTCTCCGTAAGCATATCCCTGATTTCTTTTTCATCATCACAGATTGCTATCCTCATTTTTATAACCATGCTCCTTTCTCAGTCTGCAAGTTTGTGTCTGACGACCCAAACTTGCGGTTAAAATTTTTTCGCAGAGCTTTTGACATTGAGTATTTAATGGCTCTTACAGTCCTTAAAAATTATATCGTTATTATATTGATTCTATTATAACAGAATGTTGTGAAACGAACTTTTTCTGCTGTAAATTATCTAATTGTCAAAACGGTTTCTTGCTGTTTTTTTTAATTTTATGTTATACTAAAAAAAACACTATCAATCAATGTTTCCCTACATAAAGACTATAGATGATTTAAATATTTATTTTGTAAATCATAAGAAAGGAAGTTCATCCGATATGACCAAGGATTCCATACTTGCTATTCTGCGGCAGGAAAAAGATTATATCTCTGGAGAAAAGATTAGTCAGGCAATCGGCGTCAGCCGCGCTGCAGTAAATGCTGCGGTCAAATCCCTCCGCGCGGAAGGCTATGAAATCCTCTCCACCACAAATAAAGGATATCTGTTGACCGGCTCTCCCGACCTGATCAGTATAGGTGAATTGATGTCTTTCCTACCGGAAAAACGGACAGGTCGCATCCTGTGTCTGGAATCCGTCAACTCCACAAATAAGTATCTGCGTGATCTTGCTTATGAGGGCGCACCCCACGGACAAGTCGTATTAGCCAATAAACAGACGGATGGTAAAGGACGCTCCGGAAGCTCCTTTTTCTCTCCGAAAGATCAGGGCATCTATCTTTCCTATCTCATTTTATGTGATGAAGCCTTTACAGAAAGTTCTGATCTTACGGATTCCAAGAATAAACCTTCAGCAACAGGAAAAACGCATCCTTATTCAACTCTGTCCGCGTGGGTTGCTGTTGCCGTTTCTGACGCAATTGAAAAAGTCTGTGGCATCCGTCCGCAGATCGGCTGGATCAATGATATACTGTTAAATGAGAAAAAATGCGGTGGTATTCTGACAGAATTATCCATCGAGAGCGAAACGGGCAAAATCCAATCCATTGTCATCGGAATAGGATTAAACATTACAGAAAAGAAAAATGATTTTCCGAAAGAACTCCGGGAAAGTGTATCTTCTTTGTCACAGGAATTAAAACAATCCGTCAACCGCGCACAGCTGGCGGCAGCCATGATTACTTCTTTAGATCAGCTCTGCATAGATTTTCCGAGCAGGAAGGTACATTATCTATCCGCATACCGGACACATTGCTCTACCTTAAATAAAACCGTCAGCGTCTTACGCTCCGGCAGGGAACAGACCGCCACTGCCATGGCAGTCAACGACGATTTTTCATTACAGGTCGCATATCCGGATGGCAGCACGGAAGCTGTCTTTACGCGCAAATAAACATTTTGTTCCTTCCGATTTTCTAATCCCACGCTATCCAGCTATCAAATGGCATACCTGCTTCCGTGAATCCAATCTCCTCATACGCCGCATCAATCATATTGATCTCCTCGTCTATTTCAATCTTTCTCATGCCGTCTTCTTCCAGATGGGCGCAAAAATCAGCAAATAATTCTATATCTGCAAATTCATTTGCTTTATCATCATAATAATAGTAACAGTAATATTTCCCATCCTGCATTTCAAGCAGTTCAAGCGTACATCCCTCACATTGAGACTGATCCAAATCATTAAGATCATAACGATAATACGCTTCCCTTGCTACCCATTCATTCGAAAGATACTCCGCACTATAGATTTCCCTATACTGACCTGTTTGGTCAATATATCCCGACCAGCCGTGGTGATGTTCCGCTCCCGACGAACCACCGCCATTCAATAAAAGAGGTTCTTTCATTGTTGTAGCGCTTCTGGCCCAATTGTCATAAGCATATGTCACATACAACTCACCATCATTGACTGCAAAGAAAAAAACCGCATAGCTAGCATCTCCCGAACAGTAAATACCCAGATTTTGAAATTTTACTGCAAAAACTTCTCCTCCGTCTATTGTAGAAAGAAAGGCATAATATCTCTCCTCCTCCGAAATATCCACATGATTAAGCTCTGATGCATCAACTGCCGCCTTCAATTCCTCATAAGTAAGGCTCTCTTTCCCGCTAAATGTATAGACAACCTCATTACCTATTCCCGAAACACGGCAGGCATAAACAATATCATTTTGAAATGTTTCACTAAACACAGCCTCGATTTCATTATTTAGAAACCGTATGAAAATTTCTTCTTCAGGATTTGTTGCCTGCGGTCGAAACTCATTTTCCACCTCTTCCTGTTCCACTGCATTTTCCTGCGTTTCCTCCGGCTGTTTCTGATCTTCTTCAGGTTCTGCTTCCGAAACAACAACTTCTTCCAAAGCTTCTTCTGATTCCTCATCCAAAGCAATAAATTCTTCCTGAACTCCCAAATCAGCAGTTCCCGGTTCCTCCGGTTTCTTATCAGTTCCACATGCCATAATGCAAGTTATCATTGCCATTATAATACTACAGAGTAAAATATTCCTTCTCACTGATTCACTCTCCTGCATCTATCCCGCCCTAACGTATCATTCTTTACCATCCCAGCAGTAGGTGCAAAGCTTACACTTATCGATCCCGACTGCATCCAGCATATCATCCAGCCGGTTAAAACGAAGCGACGTAAAGTTCAGTTCCTTCCTGATCTCCTCCACCATACGTTCATATTCCTCTGTCTCCGGATCAGAATATTTCTGCAGGACTTCATCCGTCACATTGCCATTCTCTAAGCGATCGATCACCCGTCTGGTGATCAGATCCATCTCCGAGCTGGAACGCGAGAAATTAAGATATTTACAGCCATATAAAAGCGGCGGGCAGGCAGGACGTATATGTACTTCTTTGGCGCCACATTCATATAAAAATTCCGTCGTCTCGCGAAGCTGCGTGCCGCGTACGATGGAATCATCAATCAAAAGAAGGCTCTTATCCTTGATAATATCCTCAACCGCCAGAAGCTTCATCTTCGCGATCATATTTCTTTCACTCTGTATCGTCGGCATAAAGGAACGGGGCCAGGTCGGCGTATATTTGATAAACGGTCTGGAAAAGGGAACTCCCGAAGCATTGGCATATCCCACCGCGTGCGCCGTCCCGGAATCCGGTACACCGGCCACAATATCAGGCTTGACATGATCCCTCTTTGCCATCTTTTCACCACAGTTATAACGCATCTGCTCCACACTGACACCCTCATAAGAGCTTGCCGGATACCCATAATATACCCAAAGGAACGTGCAAATCTTCATATCCCTGCCGGGGTCGGACAGCGTCACGCAGTTCTTAGCTGTCAGCACAACGATCTCACCCGGTCCCAATTCCTTATATAACGTATAATTTAACTTCTTAAATGCAAAATTTTCAAAAGAAGCGCAGAACGCGTCTTCCTTACGTCCAATCACCACCGGCGTGCGCCCCATCTTATCCCGTGCCGCATATACCCCTTGCTGATTCATCAGAAGAAGCGACACAGAACCATCCACCTGATCCATCGCGTAGCGTATTCCCTCGATCAGATTTTGCTTCTGGTTAATCAGGGAAGCGATCAGCTCCGTCGCATTGATGTCCCCGCCGCTCATTTCCAAAAAGTGGGAATGACCACTGTCAAAAAGCATTTCCGACAGTTCCTTGACGTTATTGATCTTGCTGACTGTTGTCAACGCGTAGGTGCCGTGATGGGAACGGACGATCAACGGCTGCGGCTCATAATCAGAGATACAGCCGATCCCAAAATGCCCTGACATCTCCTGCATGTCCTTATCAAATTTCGTTCTGAACGGGGNGTTCTCAATATTATGAATGNCGCGGTTAAACCCGTCTTTTCCGTATACTNCCATTCCGCCACGCCTNGTCCCCAGATGAGAGTGATAATCCACTCCGAANAACAGATCAAATGCGCAATTCTCCTGTGCCGCTACTCCAAAAAATCCACCCATGTTTTTTCCCTCGCTTATGTAATAATCATATCCTGCTGCCGATCTTCGCGATCCTTTATAATTGTATCAGATTTTCCCCGTCTGATACAAGATTTTCTTTCACAAAACAGAAAAACCGCTGCTTTCTCACACTAATACAGGCGCTGAAATGATCAGCGTCATATCCCCCTGCAGCCTGCATTCCGGAAGTCCGTTCGGCACGATAAAATGCGATCCCTTCTTTACCATGATCCCATTTGCAAGACCGTCTCCCTTGATCACGCTCATGATCAGAAACGGATGCGTGTTATCGATCAATGTCGGTTTTGTAACCTTCAGCTTCCATACGATATAGCAGTCATTAGCTATAAGCTGTTGCAGCTCATCATCCTTTTCCTCCGAATGGATAATATCCTTTTCGCCGATCACATTCGGTGTCGTCAACACATCTATCCCCTGCCGGATATGCAGTTCTCTCGGTTTGCCATCAGAAAGTCTGTCATAATCATAAATACGGTATGTCACATCACTGTTCTGCTGCGTTTCGATCAACAAAAAACCGCCTTTGATCGTATGCAGCGTCCCCGGATCGATCTGCACAAAATCCCCTTTCCTGATGGGAACTTCATTGACAAGCTCCTCCCATCTGGCATTGAAGATCTTGTCTTCCAGATCCGCACGATCCTTTGCCTTATTGCCTATAATAAGAGAGGCGTTCTCCGGACAATCCAGGATATACCAGCACTCTTTTTTCCCGGAAACATTTTCATGCTCTCTGGCATAGGCATCCCCCGGATGTACCTGAAGGCTCAGATCCTCCTTCGCGTCGATCAGTTTTACCAGCAACGGAAATTTTTCCGTATTCAGATTACCAAACAGTTCCGGCGCTTCCTTCCATAACTGCGACAATGTCTTGCCTTTGTATGCTCCACTGATGACCTCGGAGTCCGCATCCGGATCCGCTGAAACTGCCCAGCATTCCCCGATATGATCCTCCATCCCCGTTTCATAACCCCATTCCGTTTTAAAGCGGTCACCGCCCCAGATCCGCTCCACAAACCGCGGTTTTAAATGTAATATCTGCCTGGGCTTCTGATTGATCGAAAGATTTGCCCCATTACATTCCGCCGTCTTCTGAAACCAGAATGCGGAATCCTTCGCGATCCTCTGCTGCGTAGCAAAATCCACCCAGATCATGCCAAACCGCTCGCTATAGCCTTTTTCCCATTCAAAATTATCAAGGAAGGTCCATTGGAAATATCCTCTCACGTCAGCGCCTTCATCCGCCGCTTTCTGCAGTGCCGATAGATACTGGTCTAAAAATTCGATCCTTTCATTGTCATGGATGCGCCCGTCAATTGCAACATTATCCGCACAGGCAACACCATTTTCCGTAATATAGATCGGAAGCCCATATCTTTCATAAACAAATCTGACAGCCCAGTACAGACATTCCGGCGTATTCGGCCACTTGGACGCCGTAACCGGCAGACCGTCAGGAGTCGCATCCCATACAGGCTCTCCGTCTTTCCCCGCGCTGATGTAATAACCGTTATAAATATTCTGCCCCATAAAATCCAGCGGCTGATGGATCAGCTTCATATCCTCTTCCGTGATCTTCGGCAGATATTCCGCGTATTTTTTCAATCCCTCTTCCGGATATTTTCCTAAGAATACCGGATCAGAGAACCACGATACATTCCACGACCAGTTGCTCAGCTGCTGATAAAATCCAAAATATACCTTCTTTGCCGCCTCAATATCCTCCGGTTTATCACTTGCCGGTATGGCAACGCCGCAGGTAGGTGCATAACCGATCTGAATCTCCTTCTTTGCATATTTACGGAGATTGATCACCGCTTTTCCATGTGCACGGAGCGCGTTGTGCGCAATCTGAAACACATCCTTGGTCGGCAGCTCTTTACCCGGCGCATGGACGCCTCTGTCATAACCAAGACCGACAAAGCACTGCGGCTCATTTAATGTAATAAAATAATCACAAATATCCGTAAAATGTTCCGCAATGACTTTCGCGTATTCCCCAAACCACTCAACCACGTTTTCATTCAGCCATCCGCCCTGATCCTCCAATGCCTGCGGAAGATCCCAATGATACATGGTCAGATACGGAACGACGCCGTTCTTCTTCATCTCAAGGATCATGTCGCGGTACATCGTTATCGCCTTCTCATTCACTCTGCCGGTCCCTTCCGGCATGATGCGCGGCCAGCTCACGGAAAAACGGTAAGCTTTGATATTCAGGTGCTTCAGCATCCTGAAATCTTCCGCATAACGATGCATATGGTCACAGGCAGTCAGCGCATTTCTTCCCTCATGAATCTTGCCCATCGCCGGCATATCATCCCAGATATTTTTTCCTCTGCCGTCCTCCGGATCAGTCCCTTCTATCTGATACGCGCTGGAGGATACACCCCACACAAAATCATCACGAAACATAGTTTTCTTTGTCCTTTCCACATGATATATACTTATAATATTTCCTCATTTTAAATAAATTAACTACAATAATCAATACGACGCAATGACCGACACCAAATAAAATTCTACTGCATCATCCTCATGCCTCTCCTCAATCCGGATCACCAGATCATGCATTTTATTCTCCCCATGATAAAGCAATGTCTCAAGAGCAAGGTTATCGCCCCAGTCCAGCTCAAAATTGGCATCCAGAATCACGGCATGCTCCTCATCGCCATCCAAAATCGCCTTAGCAATCGGCGCGGGCTTTTTTACAGACTGACGAAACTGCACTGCAATACCGCTTCCTTCCACGCTAAAATGGATTTCATCGCCCTTTTCCTTTGCTGTCCATCCGCCCTTATACACGTCTGTATAATAATCCTTCTCCCTTATATCCGGCAGGAATCCGTGCATCTTTGGCGTACAATCCTTACTCTGATATCTGGTTGAATGTTCATAAGCGTTCGCTGTCATCGGGGCAGGCATTGCTGCCTCCTCCTCTGCCGTGTCCTTTTCCTTATCGATCTGCTCCAGATAATAGGTGATAACATCCGTCAGCATCCGGTGTCCCCTATCGTTCGGGTGCAGATCATCCTCCGTGACATCCCTGCTGCCAAAATTACCTGCCATAATCCTTGCATAAATAGTGGATTTCATACTGACACAGGGGAGCTGATAATAATTTCCCAGCTCCTGATGAATTTCCTCTGCTGTCTTACCGACATCATACTGGATATTGTGTATGAGCATCACGGCCGGCGCAGATTCATCCCCATAAAGATGACGCAGCAGACCTTCATAAGTCTCCTGAAAAAATGGAGTATTTTCATCATTGACCGAAAATTCCACAAAAACCAGATCCGGATGATAGGAAAGCACGTCCTGATCTGCTCTGGCAATTCCAAACTGCGAAGTTGTCCCTCCGATACCGGCATTAATATATACGATCTCCGCTTTGGGATATTTTTCCTTCCACCATAAATAGGTCAGATACGCATAACATTTTTCATGCACGGTCGCAAGACATCCCTGCGTAATCGATCCCCCCAAAAAAACAAGCGTAAGTTTTTCCCCTTTCTCTGCACGACGCATTACCTTTTTCATCCGTTCCCAGCAGCCACGATTGACCATGCCGTCTGACAGGGATAAAGTAAATTTTTCCGTCAATTTTCCGTGCTCCTTTCCGCATCGCAAATCCGGTACGGGAAACTGTTTAATCAGCATTTCCCTAAATCGTCTTCCCGATTTCTTTTTGAATCACCCGTCTGATCAGGATATCCTCTGCATACCACCATAATCCCGGTACGATCATGATACTCCACGGCATCAGATAGACAGTCAGTAACGCTGCCGCAATCAGTCCCACCAACGCTATGGTCGTAAGCAGATAACGAAACATCATATAAAATGAGATCTTAAAAATCTCAAAAAAATTACCCTTAAATATCCGGAGAGAAGGATAATAATAACAATTTAATCCCGTCGCAAAAAACAAAATACCGTATAAAACATATGAGATCACCTGTGCATATTCTGTTCCATATCCGTATAAATATATACAATCAAAAATCAACCATGCCCAAAAAATAAGGTTTATGACCTGCACCGGCAATGCTCTCTTCCAATCACCCAGAAATCCGGCAAAAAATTCTTTGGTAATATAACTTTCATTCTTTCTGGTCTTTTCCATGGCGCGGGAAGCGCCCATAGCCGAACATCCCATGGTAATCAGCGGAATCGATGTCACCAGCCAGAGCAGACCTGTCCAAATAATATTACCCAGAGTATTCATAAAACCGGAAAATGAACCCTCCAGTGCAAAAAACTCTCGCAGATTACGGTCTTTTTGCTTTTCAGTATTATTATGTCTTTCTTCATCATTTTTCATTTACGTCTACTTTACTTCTCTGTGAAGCAGCCCTTGGCGGCTCAAATAGCAGGCCCGCACCCCTGTCGGATGCGGGCACCTTTATCAGCTTATTTATATTGCATTATTTAAAGTAGCCATCCAACTCACTCTGGATCTGCTGCTTATATGTCTCCTGGAACTGAGCCGGCGTTACCTCGCCAAAAAGGAAGGAATCCCAGTCATACTCAATGCCAAGGTTCTGCCACAAATCAAATGCTTCATGCATACCTGCATCAAACATTACCTGGAAGTTAGCATCCTGCAGTTCCTCCTTGGAAGCTGTGGACTGATACCACCACCAAAGAGCTTCCCGATCGTCACGAACGGTAGTGTCTCCGTTATAATAGTTGCAGTAATCATAAAATACGTTATATACCAGCTCCGGATCCTTGATGCCTACAGGGATCATATAGTAAGATCCACTTGTCAGCTTCTGCGCATTGGTCTCTGCATTTCCGCTGGGACCTATCGGCCATGCTACATATGCTGTATCAAAGGATACGCCTGCCGTACCGTCTGTCGGATAGTCATTGTTGCTGGCTGCGATCCATGCTGCGCTGGGCCAGAAACCGATATTACCGCTTCTATAGACAAAACGTCCTTCATCGCCGTTATCCCCTTCTTTCGCAGGATAACAGTATCCATAAACATTGTACATATCAGACAGCTGCTGAAGCGCTTCTGCAACCTTTGCATCTGTCAGTGTCTGTGTTGTGCCGGAAGCAATCGTTGCGCCATTACTCATTAAGAGGCACATTGCCACATCCGGACCAAATCCCGCAAATCCATACTGATCGATGGCGTCATCGCCGTCTGTATCTTTTGCAAGCGCTGTTGCATATTCATTGAACTTATCCCATGTCCACTCGCCTTTTGCATAAAGATCACGGGGATCTTCCAAACCTGCATCCTTAAGCATCTGTACATTAAATGCAAGCGGATAGGTAGCTTCTACAGTAGATTCTGCCGCTACCGGATGAAGCAGGTATGCCGCGTCATCACCCAGCTGTAAGTAGCTCATATTGATCTGATCTGTAAACAGATCCGAATCTGCCGGAAGCACTGTCTTTAAATCAACGCAATAACCGTTCAATGCAGCGGGAACTCCCATTACTAAGTCAACCAGATATACGTCCGCATCAGGAGAACCTGCTAAGATAGAGTTATTGATAGATTCTTCCTGTCCCTGATAAGTTAAGTTGATCCATTGGATCTTAACGCCATACTTCTCTTCGATCGCCGCCACTACATCAAATCTCATCTGATCTGCAATCTTGATCTCACCATCCTCCGTATAAGCAAAGTTAGGATCATCATCCAATTCCGTATCGTCGCTATCATAATAACGATCCCACCAGCATGCCATCAAGATCACTCTATTGCCTTCAGAATCATAATGAGCACAACCGTCTGCCGCTGCATTCCCAGAGCCCTGATTTGTCGCTCCTACGTCACCACCTGTTGTTCCGGCGCCTTCTCCTCCGCCGTTACACGCTGCCAAAGACAATGTCATCATTGCTGCAAGACCAAGAGCCAGAAATCTCTTTAAACTCTTCATATTTTTTATACCTCCTATTTTTATTTTACGGCGTATAGGTCATACAGGAATGTATACCCATACGCCATTCTTTCAGATAGATATTATTCTGCCGCCTGACCTACAGTTACACTATAAACTTCCCAAGCCGTATCAGACTCCGCCTGCATCCTTGCGCCCCATGCGCTTACGTCGTCGCCACAGAACTCTGCGATCTGCTCGTAGGTTACCTGACATATGCCATTGTTGCACGCAGCGGTTCCATTATTGCCGTCGCCGACTCTCGTCCACGCTGCTGCATCCGGCATTACGATCCAGAGCTTTCCGGATTCACTTGCAAAGTTAAGAGTTACAACGCTGCCCGGCACCAATGCGTCAAGGATCTCCTGCGGCATATCAAGACCATCCTGTGCCCATGCGTCCGCACTCTTCTCAAATCCTTCAAATGCTACATTATTATTTACCATCTTCATCTCAAGCGCCGTGCCTACTCTGACACCATATACTTCCCAAGCCGTATCGGATTCCGCCTGCATCCTTGCGCCCCATGTACTCTTATCATCGCCGCAGAACTCTGCGATCTGCTCATAAGTAACATAGCATTTACCGTTCACGCAAACTGCGGATCCATTGTTGCCGTCGCCGACTCTCGTCCATGCCGCTGCATCCGGCATTACGATCCAAAGCTTACCGGATTCGCTGCTGAAGTCAAGTTCCACAATGCTGCCCGGAACTAAAGCGTCAATAACCTCCTGAGGCATATCAAGACCATCCTGTGCCCATGCGTCCGCACTCTTCTCAAATCCTTCAAAAACTACCGGATTGCCTACCGCATATACCGGCGCTTTCTGTCCTACCTTAACACTAAATACTTCCCATGCACCGGAAGCTTCACACTGCATCCTTGCGCCCCATGCGCTTACGTCGTCGCCACAGAACTCTGCGATCTGCTCATAAGTAATCTGCGCAATGTTGTGGGAGTTATTGATATAAGCTGTACCATTATTGCCGTCCCCGACTCTCGTCCATGCTGCTGCATCCGGCATTACGATCCACATATCACCGTTTTCACTCGTATATTCAATCTCTACTACGCTGCCCGGCACCAATGCGTCAAGGATTTCCTGCGGCATATCAAGACCATCCTGTGCCCATCCGTCTCCGCTCTTTACAAATCCTTCAAAAGTGACAGCGCCTGCCAATGCACACAGATTAGAAAGGTCTGCTCCAGCGCTCTCAAATCCTGCCGGAGAACCGAAATCTACGGAAGTATCCGCTTCGATCACATTGCCGGAAGCATCCAGAAAAGTGATATTATCAATATAAAGACTTGCTGCGCAATCCGTATTGTTATCCGTCTCTTTGGACAGGATAATATAATTGTCCGCGCCGGTGATAAATCCTGCGCCGGATACGTCAAATACGGCTGTCTTAGGATTGGCAGTCTCCAGATAAACCGACCATGCATCCACTTTTACTTCTGCGTTCTTTTCTCCTGTATAAGCATAAAGAAAACCGGATACTGCTGCAAAAGAACCGTCCGCACGGGATGTTCCTATATCCATCTTGATTGTGCTGATGTCGGTGATCTTATCGCCAACCAATGCGCTTACATTAATGCCGACGAACATAGATTTACCTGAAACATTCTCTACATACAGCGCCTTTGAACCATTAAAATCGGTAACGGATAAAAGCGACTCATCCGGAGTTCCTTTTAACAGGTTCATCTTAACAAATGCACATGATCCGTCTTCAAAATCAACGCTTGCTGCCGTCGCAGGGGTATCAACACCTGCTGCATCATCTACAGGAGCCGTATCGTCGACTTCCGTTCCTGTTCCTGTTTCATTGCCTCCGGTCGTCTCAGCACCGTCTCCACCACATGCAGTAAGACCCGCTGTTACTAAAACCGTTGCAAGCAATACAGAAAAAATTCTCTTTGCCATTTTTGCTTTCAATCTTTTTCATCCTCCTTCTTTTTTATACTTTTCCATAACAATACATCTATGCTAAAAGAATAGGTATTAACCGACAATACCGCTTCTCTCAACACCTTCAATAAAGTGTCTCTGNANTATTACATAAATAATTACCACNGGCAGCATNACCAGTACGATNCCGGCATCCAGATAAAGNTCCTGAATCGTCGGGTCAAGGATCTTNTCAAGATTNGCGATGGTTGCCTGCANNGTAGANATCTTCATNCCGATGATNACATCCGAACTNATCAGGAACAGGTTCGCGTAAAANGTGTCATTGTACTGCCATACCATCGAAAATACTGCCACCGTAATAACGGATGGGANCGCATTCACCAGCATGATCCTAAAATAAGTATACCANACTCCGGCGCCATCTACAAATGCNGCTTCTTCAATCTCTTTNGGCANACCGCGGAAAAACTGGTTAAATATNTAGATNTACAGACCGGAACGNAGTCCGCAGCCCAGCGCAGTCATGATATACATCGGAACGCTGCTTCCCATCAGATTNATNGGAGNGCCCTTNATTAATGTTATTATACCAAAGNGGTCAAAATTTTTNAANGTNGTATATAAAGGCAGCANNATGGTATNTGCNGGNATTNCNATCANGACNANCACACANGCAAATAAAATATTTTTTNCGGGGAAATTGAACCNTGCAAATCCATNTCCTACCATGGAGCAGACAACAACCTGTATCAGCATCAAAGAAGCCGAATATAACAGCGTCTTACTGCAGGTCACCCAATAGTTCAGCCGTTCTAACACAAGATCATAGCGTTTTGTGGTGGGATCCTGCGGAATCATATATACCATCGGACTATATGCATCCGCATCTGAAAAGAAGGAATTGACCACAATTCCGATTACCGGCGCCAAGATAACATAACTGATCCCCACAATAATCAAAAAGCGGAAGATATCTATGATCAGTTTCTTACCTGACGCAATAAAGCCCTTTTTATCATTATGGAAATCCTTACCCTGACGATATTCTTTAAATCGCTGAAAAATGGATTTTTGATCTATCCTGTCTTCATGAATCGCTTTTTCTTTACTTCCTGATCCCATCGGAACGCTCCTTCCTAATTGTAGTAGAATGTCCTCTTCTGTATAAATCTGCATACAATCACCAGAATCAGACAGGTAACCACAGTACTGATCAGACTGAATGCCGAACTCAATCCGTAATTACCCTGTTTAAACGCCGTCTTATATGCCAAGTCAACAACCTCACTGTCTGCAAAGCTGTCTACCACTGTATACACCACATTGGTAATAATATGCGGCATTACCATGGGGAATGTTACCTTCCAAAAGGTNTCATATGCNGTNGCNCCCTCAATCTTAGCAACCTCATACATAGANCCCGGAATGGACTGNAGAGCAGCGATNAATATAATAATCTGNACGCCGGAAGCGGTAATNATATCACTGATCCTGTTNACTGCCTCCACAATATATTGNAANACAACNTCCGGCANNGCAAGATCACCCAACANCATNATATAATAATCTACGCTGACNCCGGAGGCTGNCTCTGCAACTTCTGCACTGGTGGAAGATAAACCNCCCGCCATCATCTGCCTTGCCAGATCCATNGCAGCNGTTATCGCATCNGCATTCAGNATAACCGGCAGGAAAAAGATGGCACGTACCAGTGTTCTGCCCGGAAACTTCTTGTTTAATAAAAGCGCCATAAATAAGCTGAAGAACGTAATCAGCGGAACATCAATCAGCATATCGGCGATGGAAGTCGTCAGGNTCTGCTTGANNTCTGCATGTACCCGGAAAGCATAGATAAAATTTTCCAGCCCCTTCCACTCCAGCGTATATCCTCCCACAGCGCCTACCTTAAGTTCGGACAATGAGAACTGTATCGTCAGGAACAGGCTTCTCAAATAAAACACGATAAAACCTACCAACCACGGCAGAATAAAGAGATAACCGTTCAATGTTCTTCTTGCAGTCAAACCCATCGTTCTTTTCTTCTTAGCGGATCCGCTGTCTGCCTTTGGCGCCTTATCCTGCTTTTCTTCCTTCCCGGATCCTTCCGTGGCAGATTCTTCCTTTTGCACTTCTGCTGTCGATTCGTCTTTCTGCACTTCTGCGGCTGCTTTGNCTTTNTGTGTTTCNTCTGCAGCATTANCTNCNTCTGTGGCTGTTGCCNGCTCTTTTCCCAGCGCTGCAGCTTCCTTCTTTACCTCTGTATTATTATGTTCCTGAGATAGTCGTTTCTTAGCCATCAGTTCACACCTCCTATCTCATAATCTCTTCGCCGGCACNACGATNCCGTCCTGNGTAAGNTCTTCCTCCGTATAATTGACATAGATGCAGACNCCATTGCTATAGGTGANCTTTCTCAACCCATTATNAAGCGCCTCATGGGCAACCATCTCNGCNCCCATAACAGGATTTAATGCCTCNCTTAACATCCGGTAGGTCTCNACTGCTTCTGCGCTCCANTTGGCATAAGTCGTTGCATAGTACATATTCAGACCGCTGTATTTCATCTCNGTCGCATTTTCCCAGGTAAAGATATAATGCGGCGCAGCCCCATACTCAATCAGTTCCAGAAGATCTTCCTGCTTATCGTCCGTACTTACGTTATTGATCTGTGTTCCGCAGTAATTGATATGACCATGGATCACCATTTCATAGAACGGTATATCCTGATCGATGATAAAATAATCGTTATCCCTGACCGGCGCATTGATGATATCATCCGCGTACGCAAACGCATAGGCGTTGCCGCCGTTCACCATAATATCCTTGCCTACGGCTTCAAGCGCGTCAAACTGACCCAGAACTACATCCAGCGCTTCTTCACGGTTGATTATATTTGTTCTTCTTCTGTCGGAATGCAGGGTATCGCCCAGATCCCGCAGGGATATGCCTGTAATATCATAATTTACGATCCTATCTGTAAACGCATCTACATATCTGGGCAGGAATTTAGGAGAAACAAGATCATATTTCGTCTCCCGATATCCCAAACCGGAAGTCTGCCGCAAAGTTGACGGATTGATCTGTCCAAAGTTCGCCACATAACCGGCGCCATAATATCTGGAAGACTCTAACATATACTGATACCGTCTGCTGATAAAGGTCGCTTTCTGGAACGCTACATCTCCGTAAAAAGTGCCGCCATTAGCCGCAACCGTACTGCTTAAGCTTTCTAAACCCGATTTGCCGCCAAGCTTAAGCGTAACGCGGATCCGGTCTGCAACATCATGATAATAACCACCGTTAAACCATCCCTGGAAATTCATGACCTGATTCGTCACGCCATTGGCTGCAAGATCATCGGATATTGCCTGGGCTTCCTCAAATGTTGTCATCGGAAATACGCTTAAATACTGCACACCCAGAATATGGGACGTCAGCTTTACACCGCCTATCACATCATAATAGAACGGAAGCTCTGTATCACTGACAAGCTCTGTCAAAACGCCTTCTGCAACCAGCCGTTCCCTATAATAATTGGCCATACCGCAATAGCCGGTATGCTCCTCATCTAAAAAGGTATATCTTGCCGTCATGTTTACATCATAGCAGTCCTTCTCCAATACCGGAAGCTCTGCAGACTGTCCTGTCGTACCAAACATGGATAAGGTATCAAATCCACGGAGCACAAAGGATGGATATGCATAATTATAGCTGTTGACCTTCCCTGAGACAGAAGCTGTAATAAATGCCAGCGAAGCCCCATCCTCTATTGTCACCAGAAGATCACTGTTTTCCTTTGAAATACCATACAGCGGAAGTCTTGCCTTCTCAACATTCTCCAAGACGGTATATTCCTGTGACAAAGGATCCATACCGTAAATATACTGAGAGTAATCAGCCACATTTGTCTTTCCGTTATTAAAATTAATAATGGAACCGGAACCATTAGGCACAACTATGTATCCCTGTTCATCGACACCCGCCGCGCCCATATATTTCAACAGCTGGATACGGTAGATCTTCGCACCGCCGCCTTCGATGATAGAACATACCGGAACAGACACATCCAGTCCGTCACCGTTTAAGCGGTATTCGATCTCAATGGTAAAGTTTGGAGAAAGCAGTTCCTCCATCCCCGCCTCGGTCAGCTGCTCTACATAATCCTCACTGGTGAAACCGGCGCGTTCAAACATATCATTAATGATGGCAATTATCGCGGAAGAACCTGCAACAGACGATTTCAGTTCCATAAATCCGGATACTGTCGTACTCTCCCTGAAATAGCCGGCGCATTTCTCCTGTTCCTCCTCCGGCAAAGCGCTGATCACATTCTCCAGAACTTTCGGTCGTATATACTTAGGGACAATCCCTGTAGCATTCGACGCCGTCCCGACTTTATAAGTATAACGGATACCATTGCCTATCGCCTTGACGGTCACCTGCCCAAGATCAACAGAAGCAGAAAACGAATCAAAACTTCCCGGTGATTTCGCGCTATTATAATAATCCAGAATAAACTGGGATCTCAGATAATTCTTATTCGTTTCATTAGCGATCGCGTCATCCTCCAGATCAACCGGATTCGAATAGGTAATTACACCGCTCCGCTTATCATATACCGCGATCTCAGCCGTTTCCACATTGGTATAAAGCTTCAGATACTCATTCTCAGCTGCCAAAACCATACCCTCTACATCAGGAGCGGCCTCACTGATCGGCACAAAATCAACAGCTTCTTCATAATCATAGCCTGCAAGATACTGCTGGTACACATTGTAATTATGGTAATGCACTATGTAATATACCAGCCAGATCAATACGCCGGTCAAAACGATCCCCAACAACCCCAAAATAACTTTACCGGGTTTTCCCAGCTTTTTTTTCTGCTTCTTGGGAACCTCCACATATCTATCCTTATAGATATCCTCTTCTTCCGTAATATGGCTTTTCTTAGCAAATGGATTTGGCAATTTCATATGCTTCTCCTTTATCCNACATAGATCTNAAACCCTNTTTNNTTCCNTCNCNCCGGCTANGCCCTNAAAATCAGNTCCGTATAAATACTGTANAAGAAATTATATACCTGACTGATCAGATTCAGCAGNAAAAGCATCAGGAAAATAATAATAAATACAGCNANCAAAGTTAAAAACAATGTAAGCAATGTCTTGCCTAACGTATAATTATGCACCTGCATAATACCGATCAGAAGTAAAATCGCCGCGTAAGCAATACCGACAGCAAGGATCATATAGTAAAACGACTCTTCGTCCGCTGCAATAGCACGGCTGATAATCGTCGCCGGGATGAAAGTCAGGATCAACGGCAGCGTTGCATATCCCACCGCGATAGAAATATCCTTCATCCTTCCTTCTCCGTTCATAAGGCAGGTGATCGACCAGTTCCCCACGCAGAGCAGCACATATAAAAACAATACGCCGCCCAACTCCGACAGGGCATTAACAGACCTCGGATTGATATCATTCACTACAAAACTGGCAAGATATCTGTTTAAAGAAAAACAAAAGGAAAAACAGATCACCAGTAAAACCGCTATCGGCACACTGCCCTTATCCTTACGGCGGATCCAATAAAAGCCGTCCATCGGATGCGAGAGCGTATACCAGAGATATTTCCATTTCTCTGCGGAAAAATATTTCTTTTTAAAACCGCTTTCGTCTTTCACGGAAAAACTATTTTCTTCGGAAATATTTTTATCCATTCAGTATATCCTCCTCTTTTTGGATCCCCTTTTTCTTCTTTACAATCTTGGATCCCACCAGATATCCGATAATGATCACCATCATACCGGTCAAAATATAATTCAGGTTGGCTTTCAGTATTTCGTTGCGATATCTCTTAAAGGCAATGGAATAATATTCCCGGTTCATGCCCAGCCTGAGATAATACATGGCAGTTTCATTGTCCTTTGCTGTCAGATACGCCTTGCCGATACCGGAATTGGCAAGCTCAAAATTCTCATTCAGCCTCAACACCTGTCTCCACATCTCTACCGCCTGTGTCTCATCACCATCATAACGNAGTCTGACCNCNTCATTGATCAGTCTNCNGTATTCTNTTTCATTAAAGCAGAAGATAGCAGCCCTGTTGGNATCCAGAACAACGATCTNATTCCNGACAGACTCGATTGCCGCCGGTGCCATAANCGTACCAACCTGCGTTCCAAGTCCGCCAANAATGNATAAAAGNTTGCCCTCATGATCATAGGTAAANANCCTGCCCCTCTTACGGTCAAGCAGCGAGAATATCCCCTTATCCCGGTAAACAACATCCGTGATCTGGGAGGGTCCGGCATAATCCGTAGAACCTTCGATCCAAAGATCGCCGCCGACATTCTCATTCTCCCCCTGCTTAATAACATCCTCACCTCTGGGATTCAGCCGACGCACGCCCTGCATTCCCTTTAAATCAATATTGGTCGCATAGACAAAACCATCACTGTCCACATCGATCCCCGTAAATTCCGTAGGAATAAAAAGCTGTGATTTGGAACGCTCCTCCTTCGTCGCAATCCTTCTCCAAAACTTCTCCCAAAGCGAAATCTGCACCTCTATCGTCCCGAAAAATCCTGTAAATTCACCATTGGACTCAAATACCATGATGCCTTCAAACATATTCTGTGCAATGCAGTAAACACGGTCCGCATAATCTACGGATACCTTCAGCGGTGTAAACACGTATCCTGCCTCTAAGATGTCAGACTGCGGATCTTCCACAATCCCCATCAGATCACCGGTCGCAATCTCCAGAATCACGATGCGGCGGTTCATGGAATCTGCGATATACNGCTNNGTTCTTTGATGAGACACAGACACCGGTAGGCATATTAAATGTATCCTCCGTACCGTTATTGTCAAAGGTCGTATAGATATCAACTACCTCTGTCATATCCCGGTTCAATACAACAATTCTATGATTTCCGGTATCCGCTACATAGATATTGCCATCTTCAGATTTACAAAGATCCTGAGGATTAACAAATGCACCTATGGATTCCCCTTCATAAACCAGATCACCGCCCCTGATCATGCCCGCGGGCTCATACGCTGCCGGTGTATGTACAACATCATCCCAGTAATCATATGCATAAGGATCATACGGAAGGTCTTCAGCCGAAACGCTTCCTGTAAATGAAAGACTAATCACCAAAGCCGTCAGTGTTCCGGCAAATACAGATTTCCATGCTTTTAACTTCATAGNCANACTNCTATCCANNCTTACTCNGATTTANNTAATTNNTCGTTTGNAGAANAANNCCGNCCTTNCGTTNTTCGNTGTGAGATTTAGAANTTCTCTGCGAAGCAGCCTCTGCTGCGAGCAAAATTGCCGAAGGCAATTAGAAGTTCTTCTCACATTTAGTCTTTCATACCGGAAGTCGTCATCGTCTCCAGGACATTACGCTGACAAATCAGGAAAAATATGATTGGCACTGCCGCAATTAGAAAAGTAACCGCCGCTGCCGCCCCGGCACGGGCTGTACCGCCCGCTGTGATCTGCTGCAGCGAAAACTGCAGCGGCTTTAACTGTTCATCCCGCAAAAACAGCGCGCCAGTATTGGACCACATCTGCTGGAACTGAAAAATAGCCAGCGTAAGCCATGCCGGTTTTACATTCGGCATCACAATTTTCCAGAAAATAGTAAGCTCATTTGCTCCATCCAGCCTTGCCGACTCCATCAGGGAATCCGGCAGCTGTTCCATAAACTGCTTCATCAGGTAAAGACCCATACCAAAGCTCCATGCCGGCAGGATCAACGCCAGATAATTATTATTGATTCCCAGCCAGGAAATGATCATATACTGGGGAATCTGCGTAACCGTCCAGGAAAACATCATGGAAAGCACTACCATGGAAAAGAGAATATCCTTTCCGGGGAACTTATGCTTTGCCAATGGATAAGCAGCCAGAGACGCGCATATTACATGCCCTACCATACCGCCTGCCGTAATAATGATTGTATTTAAAATATATCTGGAAAACGGAACCCAGGTATCGTTCATCAGAACAAACAGATCCGTAAAATTCTCCAGCGTCGGATTTCTCACAAACAGCTTTGGCGGATATTGGAATAACTCATCTAACGGTTTCAAGCAGTTATTGATGATCATAACCAACGGCAGAGCCATAAATACTCCGCAGAAGATCATCAGCGCAAATAACAACGTATTACCCGCCATAGAACGGTTTAACTGCTTCTCGCGTCTGCGCCGCCTGAACTTGATCTTAGCAGGTGCAGACACCCCCCCGTCGGACTTTTTAGCGTCAGACACTTTAGCATCGGACTTTTTAGTGTCGGACACTTTAGTATCGGACGGTTTAGCGTTAGATGTGCTTGCGTCAGACACTTTAGTGTCAGACGGTTTTGCGTCAACAGATTTTGCTTGCTTAGACATTATTCGCCCACCCTCCTTAAAATTCTCTGTACCAGCTTATTCGTGCCAACCATCAAAAGGAACAGAACCGTTGCGACCGCAGATGCATAACCCATCTCAAATCGTGTGTTGCCATAATCCAAAAGGTGTGTTACAACAGTTGCACCGGCATAATTGACGGAAGGATTGCCCGCCAGCTGCACGGAGATATCTGCAACGGCAAAGGACTGTGTGATCTGCATAACCGCGCCAAACATCANCTGCGGNTTCATCGCNGGNAGCGTCACNTACCATANCTCCTGCCANCGGTTNTTAACACCGTCCANCGCNGCAGCNTCATACAGACTCTTATCNATCGTCTGAAGACCTGCNATAAAGGAAAGAAANCCNGTACCNAGCGACAGCCAGAGCTGTACNACGATCAGACACGGCATGANCCATTTNGCTGTCTTCATCNATAAAANNGCCTCGTTAATGACATCGTATTTTAATAACAGACCATTCAGATATCCATACCTGTCACCCGTCAGGATCAGACTCCATACCAGATAAGCATTACCGCAGATTGAGGGCGCGTAGAAAATCAATGTCAGGAAGGAACGGAGCCATCCCTTAAATTCATTGATGATCCAAGCAAACAACAAACACAGGAAATAGCTGACCGGTCCGGTAACAACTGCAAACAACAAGGTATTTTTCAAGGAAATCAAAAACACGTCATCGTCCAGAAACAGTTTGACATAGTTTTTCCATCCCACCCATTCCGGCATTTCCAGCATATTAAAATAGGTGAAGCTGAGCACTATGGACATCGCCACCGGCAGTACCGTAAAGAAGAAAAACAGGATAAAATACGGCGCTATCATACCATAGGACCATCTTGCGCGACGGATCCGGTAAGAAAGCGTAGCCTGCTTCTTTGCAACTGCCAGAGCCTCTTCTGAGACGGCGTTCTCTTCCGTTTCCGGCTTCTCTGCCACTTCATCAACTTCCTTCTTATTGTCGCCAGCTTTTATATCATCTAACTTCTGCGTTTTCTTCTCCAAATATATCCCCTCCTTTCTCAATCATCCAGGATCGGAAGGTCAAGCTCTTCCCGTTTATAATCGATCTCGGCATTGATATACTCTACTTTTTCCATCAGTGATTCTCTTGGCGTCGCCGTATTGGTATCTGTCGTAACGGAATAAAATGCATTGTTCACATTTCGCCATGTATAATATCCGCCCGGAACCTGAGGGATGCCCTGCACCTGATCAAACTGTTCCATCAATGCCTCGTAAGCGTCTACCTGCCATGACAGATTCCCTAATGCCTCAATGTTGGCTGTTGCAACACGTCCCGCAGCGCCCATCAGACTCTCCATCTCCCGTCCGTAAAGCGTCTGGGTCTCCGCTGATGTCCACCACTTTAAAAACTCCCAGCTTTCTTCCGGATATTCCGTATCCGCCATGATCATATCGGCAACACCGATGCTTCCGGTGGTATGGTTGATCGTACCGTCCTCCTGCATGATGCCGGGCACCACCGTAAAATCCCAAAGTCCCTCAATATCCGGAGCCGATACTGCAAGATTATTGAACACTGTATAGTCCGCAATAATGATCGGACATTCTCCTGTACGGAAACGTTCTTCCACACTGGTCTCTTTATCCAGCTTGTAATCCGTATAGAACTCACAATATTCTTTAAATGTATTAACAGCAATATCATCGTCTAACGCTGACGCCATACCCTCATAAGAATAATAGGTTCCTCCGTTTTGGAACAACAGCATGGCAAATACCTGTTCACCCGGCAGCATACCGAATTCCATCTGGTTTTTAGAAAGGACCGTCATAGCTACTTTAACATCGTCCCATGTTCTTGGCACCTCCAGACCGATCTCCTGTAAAATATCTTTACGGTAAAACATCATCAGGAATGTCTGCGTATCCGGCAGGGCATAGGTCGCACCATTGTAGGTAAACGGAACAAGGGCGCTGTCCGAAAATCTTGAAACCACCTCTTCATAATCCTCAAACTGCGTCAGATCCAACACCGCGTTACGAATACCGTAATTGACCGGCGTATCATTAGAGGCGCTTACCATAGAGGCATTACTTGCTCCTGAACCCGCAGTAACAGCCGTAGCCACCTGCGTAGGTCCTACCTGAAGCGCCACATCAGGACCCTCTCCTGCCAGCGATGCCTTAAGAAGCGTGCTCATATCCACCAGCTGGACATTCACGTTAATATTTGTTGTACTTGTAAAGGATTCATCAATCAGATTTTTAATGACATTGGCCTGATCCCGTCCGGTACCAACCCAAAGTGTAATTGTAGTGCCTTCCGTATTGCTGTCTGCAATATTACCGATCTGGTTATAATCAATGATAAAAGAATAGAACAGCCTTTTGAGCTCATAAATCAGCCTGCTGAACCAGGATGCACCGGTAACCTTCGGTTCGGAACTGTCGGAATAGACATAGATCCTGTCAACCTGCAGCGGTTGACCAACAACCTGTGTAATCCAGTTACCGCAGGCACGTACATTGATCTTATAGGAGTTAATAACTTCCGTAAAACGTTCCTGATCATAGATCAGCTCATCCAGCTGATCTCTCATAGTAATCAAGACTCTTGTCTTATCAGTATTGTTACCTGCAATCGCCTGCAGATCCACAATTGCACTGTCCAATTTAGCCCGGACTACCTCCAGCTCTCCCTGCAGCTCCGGCAGCGAACTCGCGATCTGATAATCCCGGTACTTATCAGGAGATACGCCGGTAATCCGGATTATTTTCCGGTAAATGGCATTCAGATCCTGTACGGAATCCTGCACCGTACTGATGATTTCAGAAAAATCCCCCAGTACCACCTCCATACGCAGCGTATGAATCCCTTCCTCCAGATAAAACTGATACGGCGTGCCCTCATCATCGGACAGTACATCCATACGCCAATTCTGGGCATAATCAAATCCGTAATCACTCATCTCCGCAAAAGGGATCTCTCCGTCGATCATGATCTTTCTTGAAACATAGATACCCCGGACGAAATTCTGTTTATCATACATGCTGATATTGTAATATCCGGTTTCCGGAACCTCAAATTCCCACTCGATCCACTGTCCCGCATTCTGCCAGTTCGTGCCTCCGATACTGTTATTCAACAGCTCTCTTGCGCTGGAAGGGTAGACTGCGGGGGAAGACTGGTCCTGTTTGGGATATAACATTTGAGAAGATGTCTTTACTGCATTTTCGGCTTCGATCCGGATATTCTGTCCGGTAGTCTGCGCTGCGCCCATAGCATCCCAGTTTGCTTTTACAACGGCGTAAGATTCCGGATCTGCGGAATTGCTGAATGTGATTTTTCTTATCAGCATAGGCTCCCTTAAAGACATGATCGTTAAAGTATGGGAACCAGCTTCAAGATAGACTTTGAGTTCATCTGTAATATATCCGTTGCTGTCAAACAGATAGCTTTCTATCCATTCCGGAACTTCAATCGCCGTCGGCTTCAGATCATTGCCCTGATTATCCTTCGGCCAGCGGGTAACCTCAATGTCATCTGCATTGACATAATAATCATAAACGCTTGTGGTCCAGACACGGGAAAATTCGATTAAGGAGAGCTCTCCATAGGGCAGCGCGCCGTCAATGAAAAAGGAACGCTGGATCTCAGAACTTTTTCCCTCCACGGGAAAATACAATAAAGAAAGGTCATAATAACCGCTCTTTGCAACTTCAAAATCATATTCGATCAAAGCGGATTCCGTGGTTAAGACGCTGTCGCCTTCCATGCCTTCATAATCTGTATAAACATCCGGCTTTGCCGTACCATCACGATCCTCATAACGGTCAAAATCAGCAGCATCGATCTCGATCACATCCTCCGGAAAAACCTGTTCGTATGTATTCAAATACTCTGTATAACCGGGAACATCTCCGGTTACGGAATAGGTGCCGGCCTCTTCACGGTAATCATCCAGCGTAAGATCTGTTTTTGCATTGACTTCCATGCCGTGATAGAAAAACATTCCTGACAGCATTGTTACACATAACGCCATCGAAACCACCCTTCTGTACCTTCTGTAAAATCCCTTATTCAGATGCTTTCCTATCATTTATCTGCACTCCTTTCGCAAGCGCGGCAGCGCAACAGACGCGCAGTACGCCATTCATCTGCGGACTCCGCCATAATCCCCATGCCGCAGATCTGCTGCGGCTCAAATAGAGAAGTTCTTCTCACACTTTTTACCGCATCCTCGCTTTCGTGTACTCACTCCAGATACCACGCGTCTTCTCCATCTCTGGGATCGGTTGTATATATCCTCATCACCCTTTCCAGCAGAAACGAGGATAGATAAGTCCATCCGCCGGGCAGCAACAGTATCGTCGGTATCGGCAGCACTTTCCATNNAAGATAAAGCAAAATGCCGGTTCCTGCCATCAGCAACGCTGTAACATAGAAAAATCGAAGCGACATCACAAAGGAAAGTCTTACAATATCCGAAAGCTTCATCGNAAACCGCGATAATACCGGAAACAGATATACCGCCNGCATTGCCAGAAAAAACAGCATCCCGNCATATACGACATACAATGTCAGCGCACCGCCATCCGGACTGCCCATCATGATCTTCGAGAGCATCCTTTGCTCTCCCGAAGACGCCTGCCAGAGCACTTCCCTGTTATATAAAATCAATGCTGCAAGTCCGCCAAAAATAACCGTTAAGACTGTACCATTTTTGAGATTTCTTTTAAAAGCCCTGAAAAATTCTTTGGTCGGATAGCCCCGCCCCCTGCGGACGGATTTCGCCACCGCGTAATATAATGCGGACGCTGCCGCACCCATCGTAACAAGCGGAAAGCTACACAAGAGAAATAATACGCTCAGAACAATCAACATCCCTATTTTTTGAAGAAATCCGATCAACGGTCCCTCTGATGAGAAAAATCCCTCCATTTAAAACTATGCCTTTCCCTTAACTCACATTAATCCGTGCGTATCGGATAGTTCAACAGATCCGGAAGCTCCGATCTCGTGATCACTCTTTCATCCCCATAGACCTGCCGTACCATGCTTTCTTCCGTATATCGTTCAGAAAGAGCATTTAACGCTTCATTCTTTAACACAAACTCACCCTGCCATGTACAAAAGAATCCCCACATTGCGCCATCACGCTCCGCAAGCGCCGGATCAAACAGACAGCCGTTTTCCGACATCACTATCATCTTATTGCTTTCGGTATAACCCGCCGCTTTCAAAAATATATCTGCCTGAGAGCTATATACGCGTTCTCCCGGATAGATATCCTCGCCTATGATATCCACATACTCATCCCCCGGGTACCACTCTGCGTCCTGACCGTTCCAGACCCAGATCAGATTATTCAGACCATATTTATTAGTCAATTGATCATATAACAAAATATAAAGCTTCTTATAAGCCTCCGGTCCCGACGCTCCCCACCAGAACCATCCGCCGGATGCCTCATGCAGCGGTCTCCAAAGCACCGGCACACCTGCATCCTGCAATGTCTGCAGCTCTTTTGCGATCGCATTGATATCCCTCATCAAGAGGTTGTAACCCTCTTGATCTTCCCCATTCATGATCTTTGCAAGATCAATATTGGTATGTTCCGTATAAAAAGCGCTGTACCACTGTCCGGTGATATACTTCTCCGGCGCATTCCAATGCCAGCAGAAGGTAACGATCCCACCCTCGTTCCAATAGTCAATGGCATACTGCGTTGCATAATTCTGTGAACCGTAAGCAACACGGGAAGGAGACGCCTCGATGAAGTCAAGCCCCAGCACAGCAGGAAATTCACCGCCGGTCGCCTTCCAGATAGCAGCATTCTCCAAACCATACATACCATCATCACAATACTGCCCCGAAAGGATCTGTGTCCCATAGATATCACACATATAACTGAACAATCGCTGCGCATTCTCTGTGGCATCAGGATTCACAAGCTTTGGCGATACCTGATATAGATCGGCTGCCAGTTCATCAGAGCGCTTTACCAATACCCTGTCCAGCATGATCCATCCCCAGTACTTGGTCATCGTAATTTCGTGCGTACCGCCTTCCATATACACACGCTGCAGGATGGAATCCGTAAATGTTCCCGACTGCACACTGACCGTCCCTGCGCTTTCCCCATCGATCGTCACATAGTTTTCTTTGTAATCTCCGCCCTGACTTGCACTGATAAAGTTCAAGTCATAAAATCCCGTCTCTTCTACCGTAATGGTCAGGCTGATGCCGTCGCCCTCATTTGCAAGACCGGTCACGTAACCCGTGCCCTTATATCCCTGCGTACCGCTCTCTACCAATGCGCCGCCCAGCAATACGCCATCCTCTGCTTCATAGATATCCGCTTCCTCCCAGGAATACACTGCCGCCTCCCCGTCAGATGATCCCGGCGTTTTTTTCGCCGCTGTACATGCAGTTAACATTACAAAACTTAACGCCAGCCATATTCCTTTTACCAACACTTTTTTATGATCTGACATGAGCAGCTTTTACTCCATCCCTTCGCATCGGAATCATCAATATCTAAAAAAAATATTACTATATATCTCTTTCTTTGACAAGTTTTACAAGACCTTATTCACAAAACAGGATGCGCTATACGGCATCAAATATTTTTATCTGCGTCCAATCTCCTTATCTGTATCATTCAACACNCTGTTGGATTTGATATAGTCCACGATCTCATCCAGCTTTGTAAATGCAAGCCCCACATAACTGTCCGCAGCTCCGTAATAAATCGCAATCCTTCCCGTATCATTGTCCTGAAGCGTAGCACAGGGGAAACATACATTAGGCACAAAGCCCCGCTCCTCATACCACTGCTCCGGCGTTAAAAGGAAATTCGTACAACGGTATTTCACAATNGAAGGATTGTCAATATCCAGAATCGCACCACCAATAGAATATACAAATCCGTTACAGGTTCCGCTGACGCCGTGGTAGAACAACAGCCAGCCTTCGCTTGTCTCTATGGGAGCTGCACCGCCGCCGATCTTTACGGACTCCCACCACTCATTGCCGCGGCTCATCACATGACGATGCTTTCCCCAATATACAAGATCCGGACTTTCTGAGATAAATACATCGCCAAACGGAGTGTGCCCGCTGTCAGATGGTCTGGAGAACAGTACAAAATTGCCGTTGATCTTTCTGGGGAACAGTACGGCATTACGGTTAAACGGCAGAAACGGATTCTCAATGCGGACAAATTTCTTAAANTCAGTCGTCTTTGCCATACCGATCGCCGCNCCGTAAAAATCGCCGCACCAGATGATATAATAGGTATCCTCNACCTTTACCAGACGGGGATCGTAAGCATAGACCGGCATAAACGGCTTGCCGTCCTCATCCTCAAACGGAATCTTCTCTTTATCAAAATCCCAATGAATCGCATCTTTGCTTCTTCCAAGATATATATAAGGAATACCGTTGGTCTGCTCGCCGCGGAACACGCCGATAAATCCATCNTCATACGGCATAACTGCGCTATTAAAGATTCTTGCAACGCCCTCTACAGGATTTCTGTCGATAATTGGGTTTTCCGTATATCTCCATACGGGCGCACCCTTGATCCCTTCCGGCTTCTCCTGCCAGGGAATATTGGGCAGTGACGATACATTAATAAAACTTACGTTAGACATAGGGATTCCTCCTTTTAAGNTAATATATCTGCATTTCCCGTTNTTAGGTTATCGTTAAGCTATGATTTAATTATAATTTTTTAACAAATTAGTGTCAAACAGAAAATGCTATCCCAGTTAATTTTGTAAATATAAGCCAATTNAAATAACCTGCATTTGNTCAGTATGACAATTTACATAAAAAACCTATTTCAAAGCGTCACAAATCTGCATTGAAAAATTTTTAATCTGCTATCCTTGTAAGGCAAGAAGCTCCTCCGCACGNTTTCTCCAGGTATGCTCCTTCCTTGCGCGTTCATAAGCNTTTTCNGCCATCTGCCGGCGAAGGTTTTCCTCCCGCAGCAGTTCCAAAACCTTCTGCGGCAGAAGAGAAAGCTCTGAAAGTCTGAACAGCGTCAGTTCTTCCCCATCTGTATAATTCTCCCTAAGATAACTCGATTCATCCGAAACGCATACTGCGCCGGACAGCATGATATTGGCGATACGCTCCGTCATGCCCGCCTTATGCCATGACATAATATTCAGACCGATCTTGGCATGACCAAGCACCTCTAANGANTCCTCCACCGATACTTCAGGATGACGGGACANANNCGCTTCATGCTCCGAATNAAAACCCTGCCAGCTATCGCCATAGACATGTACATGGATACCCGCAGCAATCAATGTCTTGATCACAGCGTCACGATAATAGGANGTTACCGCNCGGCAGGCATTTTTCACCGATTCCAGACCGGTCCGTATGGTGTCCTCTTCATATTCACATGNCATATTCTCTTCTAAATACTGCCGGTAACCAACTTCAAAATTAATATCCGGATGGCTTTTCATATATTCATAAAACTTCCGTTCCTCCTCCGTAAATGTATCCACATCCCACTGATTGCGGTAGCTGCCGATAAACACCACATCATACGGACGATCCTGATTCGCAGCATATCCGGCGTCTTCTCCTGCCGGCGGGAATTGTATTGCATTTTCTGTTCCGTAATACCTTTTGATATAGTCCGCATAATCCGCATCCTGAGAAAGAATGTAATACTCCTTTGGAAGACCATGAGACATATCAGCATAAAAAATCGGATTATCAAACCAAAACTGATATTTCGGACATGCCATCTTACGAAACATCTCTCTTTCCAAAATCTCCATCTGGTATCCAACCACACCCTTAAGCACCGGCGGTACTGCAATATTAGAACCATCTCCGACATGCCATTCTCCATGTCTGCCGTCTGTAGTGACCACCGCCTGTCCCAGATCCGCCAGCTCATCAGAAAGCACCGCCGCAAATCTCTTCGGCACACTGTAACAGGTATCATCTCCCACAAAGATCAGATACGGCGCCGTATTCCTTGCAAGCCTTTCAAATTCCGCAAAAGAGTCAAGCATAATTCCCATCTCGCCGCTAAACTCCCGACTGCAATCAAGCTCCGCCATATGATCAATCAGTCGGAAAAATACGTCATCCAATACACCCTGCGCCTGCAGACGCACCATATGAAGCCTTGCAATATAGGCAAATGTCCGGGCTGCAGAAGTCTTTTCTTCTTCACCGCAGACATCCCTGCCGCCATCCATCCCGTCTTTTCCTTCGCCAGTGTCTTTACCACCGTCAATCCGGTCACATCCGTTGCAGGTATCGTCACCAGACTCTTCGGCAGTCTCCTCCGTGCACGGGATCCCATATACCGTCGTCTCAGCTGCAGCTCTGCATAAAAATTCATACNTATTATGATCGCGCAGCGTCTCATGAAACGAACCTGTCCATTCCAGAAGGCTTTTCTTTACTGCCAGCGCATAGATCCTCATTCCGGGATGGCTCATGACTGTGCTCACGTCCATAGCGCCGCCGTCCCCTATATTTTCACCGAACAGCACCGCCTGATATTCTGGCAGCAGTCCCGTTTCCTCCAAAATCTCCGTCACCTGCCGCCTGTCCGTAACTGTTTTATCAATAATTACAAAATAAGAAGCTTTCGTCCTGCCGATAAATCCATTTTTTAAAAATGCATCCTCCATCTGTACTCTGTCCAATTCCAGAACATCCAATGTTTCTTTCATAATAATCCTCCATGTCAGAGCCGTTTACTGCGATGACACACTTTCCTCTCATCCTTGTACTTTCTTTTATTATAAGGGTTTGCTTGCCAAATCACAAGAAAAAAAGAGGGCTATTGCACTAAAAATCAGTGCATAGCCTCATTTTTGAAATCAATTGCCGATAACCCTACTTCACCGACTCCCTGATCACGATATCACCGCCGATGACCCTCCTGCCGATCCGAAAATCCCTGTCTTTGATCTTCTTAAGCACGGCATCCACTGCCGCTTCGCTCATCGCCTCAATGCCGACACGATAAGTCGTCAGCTTCGGACTGCAGAAGGAAGCATAGCTGGAATCATCAAATCCAATCACCGATACATCTTCCGGCACGCGTATGCCTGCCTCCTTCAGCTGATTAACAAGAGAATACGCTACTTCGTCACAGTTACAGAAGAACGCCTCCGGCAGATCCTTTGGCAGATCCAGCGTCGTATAGGTCCCCTGCGTCTCATCACGATCCCGAATGATCCAGTCTTCCCTAATCTCTATCCTGTTCTGCATCAGTGCCCTGTAATATCCCAGATAACGATCCATGATACTGCTGGTGGCATAGATATTGCCGACAAACGCGATCCTGCTGTGTCCCCTTCCAATCAGGTAATTGGTCAGCTGGTATGCGCCATAAACATTGTCGCTGACCACAGAATCCACATTATATTCCTCATCATAAAAATCCTGAAAGATAAAAGGGATATCGATCTCTCGTATCTTTGTAATATAGCTGCGCTTCAGCTGTCCAAGTATGATCAGCGCATCGACCTTATTATTTTCAATCATGTTTGGCAGGATACCTTCCCGTTCATCCAGCTTTGACAAAATTTCCAAAATACAGGAATAACCGTAACGCTTCAAAGCCATCATATTGCGGTTATAAAGTCCGGCATAAAAAGCATTGTCCTGATAAAAGCCTTCTGAGACAAGTACGCCAACATTGCCGCTCCTGCCTCCTCTCATACCGCCGGCAAGGGAATGATAACGGTAGCCCATCTCCTCCGCTTTCTTTTTGATCTTCCCACGTACAGCGTCGCTGACNCCTTCCTTATCTCCAAGCGCTTTTGAAACTGTCACCGTACTTACGCCAAGCTCTTTCGCAATGTCGCTCATCGTTGCATTTCTGATCATAAACCCTGCCTCCCGCAATATACTTATCATATCGCGTTAAATTTAGGGAAACGCTGATGAAAGCGTTTCCCGTATAAAAAATCTTTTGTATGAAATCAACTATTCATCTCACATTATTCTTCTGCTTCTTCTTCCGGTGTTTCTTCTGTTTCTTCCTGCGGCGCCTCTGAAGCGTCTCCTTTTTCTAAGATACAATTGATCTGGTAAGTGTTGGTTGTCATCAGCGTATTTGTTGCCACATCATATCTGAGATATACATCATCAAAATCGTAATAACTCCATCCTGTGCCGTATTGAGCACGCACATATTTTTCCAGATCAATATCTAAGAACATCTTTGTCTCATTATAAACACCGGTAAAATTAACCGCCTCCACAGAAGCAGGATCTTTTCCGCTCGGCACAAACTTTAACACGCCGCTTAACGAACCATCCGCATTTACCGTCAGGATACTGTAATATGCCGTTGCATACTGCGTTCCGTCATTGTTCCTGACAATGCCTGAATAATTACCCACAAGATCATTTCCTGACGCCCAGCAGTCATTCATGCCGTCATTATATCCCGGTGAATATTTAACGCTGTTCAGATTCCATTCAGAGCCATTATAAGAGTATGTAAAGTCCGCGATCACATGAACCTTAAAGATGCTCTGGTCAGCCAGAACGATATCCGCCCTTCGGGTGCAGCTCGTGTTGCTCCATACAAGATCCTCAAAGGTAATGGACTCCATCGTATCTTCCGTCAGAACCAGTCCGGTATTAAAATAATAACTGTCCGTAATCAACGGATAGCCTGCAAGATCGGCTGTCATCTGTTCATCCGAAAGCGCCGCAGCCGTCTCCTCCGTCAGCTCCTGCGTATAATCCGAGGTATGCGTAAAAGATAGATATCTCCAATCAACAATTTCGNNACCAAGATCATAGACACAGACAAGATCAAAATCTCCCGTATAATTGCAGAAACCATTGGTCCATACAACCGTAATCTTCAGATTGTCAGCCGGANCCGATGCCGTATGGATCACTGCGGGTTCGATCTTCTGACTGTTGATCTTGATGTCTACAATACCGTCCTCGCTGAACTCAAAATAAGCATTGTCATACCAGTCATCCGGAGTATAATCATAATAAGATACCTTATTGACCAAAATATCCTTCACCTGATCCTTCGTCACTTCTACCAACGGCGTGATCGTCGATTCCTCGTCCTCATCCAAGGAAAATTTTTTCATTGTCCATTCGCCATCTGAATATTTGCAGTCTACCACATAATTATAAACATACTGCAGCGTACCCGTCTCTGTTGTTATTTCCACCTTCAGCTCGCTGCGCTCCTTGCTATCCTCATTATCATCCCTGTCATTGATGACAAAGGATGTTACCTCTCCAGGGATCCCTCCCTCATCCATCAGATCATCAAGAAGATCATCCGCAAAATCATTTCCCGTGGTCTCCTCGTCCGCATCGTAGATATTGTCTCCCGTTGCTTCCGGCAGCTTCTTTAACGGGTTGCCGCATGCTGTAAGTCCTACGCACAGACATGCCAGGATGCCCATTAACCATACCTTTTTTCTCATAACGTACTCCTCCTCATTTTTCTTACTTGATAAATTACTTAAATCCCGCGTACATCTTAACATATCACCCTACAAAATGCAACAACATCCCCTTATGATCGCCCCACAGGCTTTCGATACGGATTCCCGCATTCATCAGCGTTTCCCCATATAAAGCAGTCCTGCTAAACGGCACATCCTCCCCACTCTCCATGTCATAACGAAAGATGTTATACTTTTTATCCGACAACAGACCTTTACAGGCAAAGATCCTGGAATGGCAGTTTACCTGTCCCAGCGCCTGAATATAGATAAGCAGAGCTTCTGTTTTTTCCTTATTTACCACCATATAACAATCCCACAGATGGTTATCCGCATAGGATGCGATCCGGTAATAATCCCCCTGACTGATCAGCATATGGAACTTATGATACATCTTCACCTGCCCCGGAATCATACTCCGGTCTTCCTCCGATATCTTAGTGACATCAAGTTCATAACCAAAGGTTCCCATAAGAGCCACATAACCTCTCGTCTCAAACGGCGTCGTCCTTCCTACCGCATGATTTGGGCAGTCGCTGACATGCGCGCCCATACAGGAAAGCGGATAGATCAACGCTGTTCCCTCCTGGATCATCAGACGTTCCATAGCATCCGTATCATCAGAGCACCAGATCTGCGGGCTGTAATACAGCATCCCCGGATCAAATCTTGCGCCGCCGCCGGAACAATTCTCCAATAACAGATCCGGAAACTTCGTCACAAGACGCTCCTGCAGTTCATAGACAGCCAATACATAACGATGACACAGCTCACCCATCCGATCCGCCGGAAGACTGATACTTCCAAGATCGGCAAGCTGCCGGTTCATATCCCATTTTACATATTCAATATTGGCGCTTTCCAGAATATTACATAACCGTTCCCATACATATTCAACAATTTCTTTTCTGGTGAGATCTAAGACATATTGACAGCGGCACAGACCCGCTTTCCTTCCGGGAACAGCGATCGCCCAGTCAGGATGCGCACGGTACAGCTCAGAATCCGGCGAGATCATCTCCGGTTCAAACCAAATGCCGAATTTCATGCCCAGCTTATTGACTTCCGACACAAGATACGGAAGTCCGCCTTTTAATTTTTCTTCGTTGACAAACCAGTCTCCCAAGGCGCGGTTATCATCATAACGGTTTCCAAACCATCCGTCATCCATCACAAGCATCTCTATCCCGTGCCGGGACGCTTCCCTCGCAATGGCAAGCAGCTTCTCTGTTGTAAAATCAAAATACGTCGCTTCCCAGTTATTGAGCAGGATGGGGCGCATCTGATCCTTATAGCTGCTTCTGATCAGATGATTCCTGTACAGATCATGGTAACATCTTGTCATGTCCCCAAGACCATGGGCAGAATAGGTAAGGATCACTTCCGGTGCGGTAAACGCTTCTCCCGGCATAAGTTTCCAACAAAAATCGCTGCCGTTGATTCCCAGTATGGCGCGGATATTGTCAAACTGCCCCCGATAGACCAGTCCTGTAAAATTGCCGGAATATACAAAATGAAGTCCATATACTTCACCGTCCTCCTGCGTTGCCCCCTTGGTCAGCAATCCCAAAAACGGATGATGCTGATGGGACGGCTCGCCGCGGACGGAGGATACTCCCTGAAAACCGTACCCTACGGGATTACGCTGGATATGGCGTTCCCTCCCCCACGATCCATGCAGTGTCAGCAGTTCAAACTCCTTATTATCCATATCAAGACAGGCGGAAAACACTTTAGTCAGATAGATCTCCTCAGTGCCTTCATTGATTACCCTGACGCTTCTTGCAATCGCGTCATTATCCGCAAATACACTGTAATATAATTCAACCTTCAGAGAGAGTACTCTATCCTCCAGAATCAGACAGAGCGTCTCACAGTCTTCTTCTGTTCCAAAGGTCGCGGGAAGCCCTTCCAATGCAGGCTTTCCTTTTTGCAGCTCATATCCGGAATAAGAAAGCTCCAACGCCGTATGCCCCGCTTTGGTACGCACTTCCATACAATCTTCCCTGAAATCTCCTATCCCGTGTGTCGGATATTCCATCGGAAAAGAATCCAAAAAGCTAAGCTTATCCCTTTGATTCACTGACGGCACATAGGGCGGCTCATCGATCCTGAGAAGATATGATAGTTCAACATCCCGTATCCTCTTCCCATAATACATATGTCCCACATAACCACCGCAAACAGACGGATCGCCATGGGCAGACACATCTCCATTAACAGATGCACCTTTACTGCCTGTGCCGGCACTGCTACCATCCGCCGGATCAGCCGCATCTGCAATGCCGATCAAATATGATGTATTAGGTGTATTTATACAAAATACCCTATCTTTTTCATGATATGTGATCCCCATGATCCCCTCTTCCCTTTATCCGTCGATATGCATTTCTTTCTTAAATTTCCACTCTTTTTATCTGCGCCCTTTTCGATTCTTTTTTCTGTCTTTCTTCCTGTTTCCCGATGAGCTTTGGCGGACTGCCTCTTCAGTCCGTTTTTCATCATATTCTGTGATCCGATCCTGCTCTAAAACTTCCTCCGGCAGTTCTGCCGCACTTGTCTGCTCCAATGCTTTCTCCGGCAGTTCTGCCACACTTGTCTGCTCCAATACTTCTTTCGGCAGAACCGGCAATAATCCCGTGTTGCGCTCCTGAACCGTCTTTTTGATCTGTCCCAGAACTTCCTGTATTGCCTTTTCTTCGTCAAATTCTTCGCTATCTAACAAAGCTGCGCGTGCTGTCTCTTTCGGTTCTTCAGTTGTAACCGGTTTTTCGGTTATAACCGGTTCTTCGACTTTAACCGGTTCTTCGACTTTAACCGGTTCTTCGGCTTTGACCGGTCCTTCAACTTTAACCGGGTCTTCAACTTTAACCGGGTCTTCAACTTTAACCGGGTCTTCGGCTTTAATCGGTTCTTCAGTTATGACAGGTTTTTCAATCTTAACCGGTTCTTCCGTTTTGATACGTTCCGCAGTTTCAATCGGTTCTTCGNCTTTAACCGGTTCNTGAGCTTCAACCGGCTTCGATATTTCAGGCAGATCATGAGCTTTTGCTGTTTCTTTTACAGCTTCCGGCAACGCATTATCCTCCACCGGCGTCTCTTCCGCCGATACGATTTCCGTCTCCTGCTNCTCCTGATCCCAATAGGAATCCTGCAGACAGGTTACCGTCAGCTGCTCTGCCAAANCCGCCGCATCCGCTATTTCACCGTAAAAAATATCCCTCTTTTCCAAAACCACTTCATAATTAAATCCCGGTGTTATATGGAATACATTGTCACTAAAGATACCGTCAGCATCCTTTAAATCCAAAAATACAAAGGGAGCAAACGCATCCGCCGTCAGTGTGATCCTAAACAGATCCTCTTCTTCTATGATCTCCCGTCTGATCCGGGCAGGCTTCAATGCAAGGTATTTGTAAGGCGCAAATGTCTCCGCCTCAACCTGTATAACGCCATCTCCGTATATAAACACCGCCTCCGCATATACATTACGTGCCCCATGCTTTTCTATCATCCTTGTAAAATCACAGGCTTCAAATACAACGGTCTTACCATGACAGCTTCTCTTGCTCTCCGTATAGCGGGACAATTCCTTTCCGTCCATATCCCACAGCAGCAGCTCAAGCTTGCAATTAATATCCATAAGACTTCCGTTATCCACATAAGCCGTCAGCTTATTGCCATCCTTCCGGAGGCTTCCGGCAATGGGCGCATAAAAACGCCTTGCCATATAATGCAACGCTTTCCAGCGTCCAAAATAATCAATACTTGACCACGATACCACCGGCCAGTTATCATTCATCTGCCAGTACAGAGTGCCCATGCATCTTCCCCTGTTCCGTCTGAAATGCTCCACACCAAACTTTATTGCCAGTCCCTGCAGTATCTGGCTGACATAGAGCAGGCTTTCAAAATCCTTCGGATATAGGAAATTCTCCGACAGATAGTATAAGATTCTTCCATTTGCCCAGCCATTTTTCTGGTGACTCTCCATGACCGGAGAAAAGATATTGTGGTCTTCCGGCTCCGTGAAGGTCCTGATCGTTTTCATGGACGGAAATGATTGAAAGCCAAATTCTGACAAAAACCGGAAATAATGCTCCCTGTATTCCTCAAACGGTTTCTGTCCGTGCCATACCTCCCAATAATGGGCATCTCCACGGTTCTCGTCATCCGGCGCATCAAAACATCCTCCTGATGACGGNGAAGAAGGCCAGAAAAATGTATCTTTATCCATTTCCCGTACCGTCTTAGGAAGAAGATATTCAAACATCTTGATATAATCTGCCCGCAGCGCAGGCTTTTCCTTCTGAAAATCAGACCAGTGGCTCCAGCCGGATTCGATCTCATTGTTGCCGCACCAAAGTCCCAGGCAGGCATGGTGGCGCAGTCTTTCAATGTTATCACGCGTCTCCGCAACGATATTTTCCTCCAGCTCAGGCGTCAGCTCATAAACATTGCAGGCATACATCAGATCCTGCCAGACGATAATGCCGTACTCATCGCACAGATCATAAAAATCATCTGAAGGATAATAACCGCCGCCCCATACTCTTAAACAGTTATAATTAGCCCGCGCCGCGCTGTCCACCAGCATCGTGAGACGTTCCTTTGTAATCCGTGAATAAATACAATCCTCCGGAATATAATCCGCGCCCATGGCAAAGATCTTAACGCCATTGACACAAAAAGCAAATTCCTCTCCGTATTCATCTTCTTTCCGGCTGACCGTCAGCGTGCGTAATCCGATCCGCAGAATCTTCTCATCATAAAGATAATCCGCCTTCTTGATCCTGATCGTAATCGTATATAAAGGATGCCCGCCAATGCCGTTCGGCCACCAGAGCTCCGGCTGCTCAACCATGATCTGAATCATGTTTTCTCCATAAGACGTGACCGCGCCGTTGCCCTCCGGCATTCTTGTCAGCACCGTGACCGGCTTCTGACCGGTCATCTGAACCTCGATCTCCACCGGAATATTGTCAAACATCTGCAAAACCGGATCAATCGTCACCATAACGCCATCCCGCCGGTGCTCCTGACTGATCCGTATGTCTTTGATCCTTGCCTTGGAATAGCTATGCAGCTCTACACTTCGGAAGATTCCGGCATCCGGAAGCTGTGGACCCCAGTCCCAGCCAAACATCGAATGTGCTTTTCTAAGATACTGATTCCCTTTGATTGCTCCGCAGGCTGTATAACCGATCTCTTTTCCCTTCTCCGGCTTGTAATTCTTAAGATATGCCAGCGGTGAACGCAGTATCACCCGGAGCTCATTGGCTCCCAGCCGGAGCTGATCTTTTACGGAAAAGCGAAATGTTCTGTGCATATCAGAAGTGGACGCAAGAAGCCTGCCGTTCAGATAGATCTCCGCCAGTGTATCCAGCCCGTAAAATACCAGTTCGATCATATCCTCCTGCATATGCGCGCCGCTGACGGAAAAATTGCAGAAAAATTCATAATCCTTTTCAAACAGCGCCAACGTATCCTTTTCATTCTCCCGATAATACGGATCTTCCAGCGCGCCTGCATCCAATAACACGGACATTACTGAACATGGCACCGTTGTATCATAGTTCTTACCGGCAGCAGCTTTCATCTTCCAACCGGCTTCATTTAAACTTTCTTTTATCATGTGTTTTCCTCTCCAATATCTTTAACATATTCAGGTAATTGCGAAACCGGAAAGAAAAGCAAATGGGTCTTCCGGATCCGATTGCAGAAAATGCATCATCAGATATGCCATCCTCAAGGAAACCTTCTCTTCTGTCAGGATCCGGCTGACTTCCCGTTTATCCGCCAGAAAAACCCTTATCGACTCTGTTTCTTCTAATTCCTGCCGGTTCCATACTCCATCCGCATAGCCAAATACCACCTGACACGCCTCATCCGTATATCCCGCACCCATGAAAAACGGACGGCGGTAATATTCTGCTCCCCCGTCATATACCTCCAATGTAAATCCGGTCTCCTCTTTCATCTCCCTAACGGCAGCCTGCGGCGCATTCTCTCCTTCGTCTATCAGTCCTGCCGGAAGCTCGTATATCATGTCTCCAACCGGATAACGATACTGCCTGATCAGCACTATCTTATCCGGTTCTTCCTTCCAGACGGGATAGATGACCACGCCCTCTGCCCCCATGCTTCCTGTCACTGCTTTGATACGATCCTTGGAATTTCTGGATGCAAAATAATAATCAAATGTTTTTCCCGAATCAGTCAATGCATCCATGTGATAAAAATTGAGATATTTATTCTGAAATAAAGGCTGGATATCCTTATATTTTTTCATTTACATTCTCCGTTTTTCAGGGAATCCAGATATTTCTGATACTCGTCTACCATAAGGTAACGATTATCCAATGTCTTTAACACATCCTTGATCTGAAACTTTTCATACGTCTTGCCGTCCGAAAGATTATAAATCTGATTGTTCCTAAAATTAAGCACAAACGGGCGAAGGATATCATCTTCATTTTCCGTCAAAACGATCCCCTTATCTCCGTTCGCAAACTGAACGCTGCATCCGGGCGGCACAATATGGATCACCTGCGTCAACGCTTTGACAACCTGCGAATTCATCTGATTTTTAGGATGCTTTAAATACTGATAAGCGGCAATATCCGACTGCGGCTCTTCCCCATATTTCATTGCTGTCAGCTCATCAAAATAATAAGCTACCTTTAAAATCTCCGTCTCAAGGTTATTCTTTGTCAGCAGCTTTCCCACTTCCAGAGTTTTGATCTCCCGCAGAGTCTTAATAAATGTCTGCGTATTCCGCAAAACTTCATGATCGATATTCCCATTGTCCCTCAATGTAAGATAACCGCCTTCCAGACAGGTAAATATCGTCTCCTGCTCTTCCGGAGTCAGATCAGCCACAGATTTCTGCGCGATCTTTTCTGACAGGTTAAATCTTCCGATATCATGCAGCAGTGCCGTCATGACGGTAGACCGCTGTCTTGCAATACTGATGTTCATTTTGCCCGCAATGGCTGCTGCCAGGATCGCAACATTCAAAGAATGTTTATAAACCATATCCCGTTTGCTCCGCAGGTTCTGCATAAAAGTAAACTTCTCATTTTTTACGGAAAATTTAGCCAGAATCTCCTGTGAAAACTGCCTCAGCTTCTGTGGCGGCTCGCCATTTAAAATATCATCCATAATCTCCTGCAGCACAAAAACCGACATCGTCTGAAACCGCTCAAACTCGCGGTCATCCTCTGTCATCGGCGGAAGCGGTTCCGCAGGCTCCAAAATATAGATGCCGATCAACTCAAAATTATGGATGCTGTTAATACCCTGCGGAGTCAGCTTGCTATCGCGTTCATAAAGCATAACGCCCTGTTTATTAAATATCGGTCTTGCAAGCCTCATCCCCGGTTTTAGTTTTTCTGTTGGGATAAACTTCATATGATAACCCCCTCCGCTCTATTTCTATACTTATCATCTGTTATCTTATGGTCTTACATGCTGTATGCCGCATAATGTCTTATTGAATACAGACATCATCAGATGATCCAGCATCATGTGAAGATCCTCGGTGATCTGCATGCTGTTCACCGGCACATGCAAAGAAATATCTGACAGCTCTTTCAATGCTCCTCCGTCATACCCTGTCAGCCCGATCACTTTACAGTCCTGCGCTTTGGCATATTCTACGGCATTTAATACATTCCGGGAATTACCGCTTCCCGAAATAGCAATCACAATATCATCCGGCTTCATCCTTCCGGTAAGCTGATAACGGAATACCTCTTCAAAGTTGAAATCATTGGCAATCGCCATGACCGTCGCTATGTTGTCATTCAGGCAATGAAACCGAAATTTCTTCACCATATTTTCTGAGATGCCCTTATTAAAATCATTCTGAAAATGAGATGCCGTCAGAGAACTGCCGCCATTGCCGAAAATATAGATATTGCCTTCCTTCTGCAGCGTATCATGCAGAAGATTTAATGCGTCATTGATGGCATCTATATCCATCTTCCCTAATATTTCTATCTCCAAACGGATGTAATCCCTGATCTCTCCGCGATAATCCATTTCCTTCCAGGTTCCTTTCTTCATTAACTACATATAATTCTATCACAAGTGTACTATTGATTCTACTTAAATTTTAAAAAAATATACCTATAATTTTTTAATGTTATTGTATGCTATTTGCAATGAAAAAACAATAACCAGCCACATTTTGATTTTACTTTGATTGCGGTCATAGACTTTGATATGTTATAATAAAGCCATGAATGAAAAAATACTAGGCATTTTAGAATATGAAAAAATCACAGGCGCGCTTGCGGAATACGCCGGAAGCGAACCGGGACGTCTCATGTGTGTACGGCTCCGCCCTTCCTCCAATCCGGAATGGATCGAGCATGCGCAGTCTGAAACCGAAGCGGCGCTGAAACGGCTTTTTGTTAATGACCGTCTATCTTTTGGCGCCAATAAAGACCTGCGGGGAACCGTCAAGGAATTGAAGATCGGAAGATCTTTATCCGCCGCCGAGCTTCTGAATATTGCAAGACTGCTGGAATGTACTGCTGCCATAAGACATTACGGAACAGACNGNAGGGAAGATGNGTCTNCCGACGTGCTGGAGGAGTATTTTCTGCGTTTGGATCCGATTCCGGCTCTTTCTAAAGAAATCTTCCGCTGTATCATCTCCGAGGATGAGATCAGCAGCAGCGCCAGCAATGAACTTTCTTCCATACGGAAANCCTACGGNGTTATTAATGGCCGGATCCACTCGCAGCTTAATTCCATGGTTAACTCCACCTACCGTTCCTATCTTCAGGATGCGGTGATCACCATGCGGAATAACCGCTACTGTCTGCCTGTGAAAGCTGAATACAAGGGACAAGTGCCCGGCATGATCCATGACCAGTCTTCCACCGGTTCAACGGTATTTATCGAACCTGCCGCAGTCGTGAACCTGAATAACCAGCTNCGCGAACTGGAGATCCGGGAGCAGGAAGAGATAGAGCGTATCCTTGCCTCGCTCAGCGGCATGTGCGCCGGTTACGCCGATGTGATTGCTGAAGATCAGAAAACCCTGACCTTGCTGGATTTTATTTTTGCCAAAGCAGGCTATGCCATGAAATTAAACGCAACACGTCCCATATTTAATGATGAACATATCATTAAACTCCGTCAGGCAAGACATCCTCTGCTGGATGCTTCCAATGCAGTCCCAATCGACGTGCGCCTGGGAGAAGATTTTGATCTTCTGATCATCACCGGACCCAATACCGGCGGCAAGACCGTTACATTAAAAACCGTAGGACTTTTGACGCTGATGGGGCAATCGGGGCTTCATATCCCCACATTGGATCGGTCGATGCTTTCCATATTTAGGGAAGTGTACGCAGATATCGGGGATGAACAGAGTATTGAGCAGAGCCTCAGCACCTTTTCCTCCCATATGACGAATATCGTTGATATCCTAAAACACGCCGACGACTCCTGCCTGTGCCTTTTTGATGAGCTTGGAGCCGGCACCGATCCCACGGAAGGTGCAGCGCTTGCCATCTCTATCCTGAACCATCTGCATGACAGAGGCGTGCGCTCCATGGCAACGACTCATTACAGCGAGCTGAAAATCTATGCGCTTTCCACAGATTTTGTAGAAAACGCCAGCTGTGAATTTGACGTGGAATCCCTGCACCCTACTTATCGGCTGTTGATCGGAATCCCCGGCAAGAGCAACGCATTTGCCATCTCCAAAAAATTAGGTCTGCCGGATCTTATCATAGAGGATGCGAAACAGCATATCAGCAAGGAAGAAGAGAGCTTTGAGAATGTAATCTCAGACTTAGAGGCACAGCGGATCCGGATCGAAAAGGAACAGGAAGAGATCATCTCTTACAAAAAAGAGATTGAAAACTTGAAATCCGTGATAGAAGCAAAGCAGGAAAAACTGGAGGAACAACGTGACCGGATCTTAAGAGAAGCGCGGGAGGAAGCACGGGATATCCTGAAAGAGGCAAAGGATGTTGCAGACGAGACGATCCGTGCCTTCCAAAAACAGGGCGGTCAGATGAAGATCCAGACAATGGAGAAAAAGCGGCAGAATATCCGCCAAAAGATTGCAGAAACGGATGCTTCCCTGGCGGTCAAGGAACAGCCAAAGACAGCCGGGCAGCCGCTTGACGAAAAAGAGGCGCTTCCCGGGACTCCTGTCAAAATAAGATCCATGAACCTGACAGGAACCATCACCGTCCGTCCGGACAGCCGCGGATATGTAAGCGTCCAGTGCGGTATCATCACCTCTAAGGTGCATGTATCCGACCTTTTCAAACCGGATCCCGGGGAGCTTGCCAAACAGGCTTCCTCCTCCAAGACCTCCGGCAAGGCTTCCAAGTATCATCAGCAAAGCTATTCCAATCCGTCTTCCGGAAGCAGCAGATTGGATATTTCCAGAGCCTCAAATATGTCGGCTGAAATTAATGTCATCGGCATGACTGTAGATGAAGCGGTTGCAAGAATCGATAAACATATAGACGATGCTTACCTCTGCCATCTGCCAAGCATCCGCATCATCCATGGCAAGGGTACAGGCGCTTTGCGTAAGGGTATCCATACCTATCTGGACGGCTGCCCGTATATCAGAACGTATCATCTCGCGCAGCCGGGCGAGGGAGACGCAGGTGTTACAGTTGTGGAATTTTAATATAACGGAGGAAATCAAGTGAGTACAAAACAAAAAATATTGATTGTAGATGACGATGCCAACATTGCGGAACTGATCAGCCTATATCTGACTAAAGAATGTTTTGAGACAAAGATTGTCGGTGACGGCGAAGCCGCGCTTGCCGCCGTCGCTACCTTTGACCCGAACATTATTCTGTTGGATCTGATGCTGCCCGGCATCGACGGATATCAGGTCTGCCGTGAAGTCCGTGCAAAATCCACCACTCCCATCATTATGCTTTCCGCCAAAGGAGAAGTATTTGACAAGGTCCTCGGACTGGAACTGGGGGCGGATGACTATATGGAAAAACCATTTGATTCCAAAGAACTGGTTGCCAGGGTCAAGGCGGTTCTTAGGCGTTATAAACCATCTGCCGCGCCGGCTGTACCGCCGGCGCCCGATTCGCAGGAAGTAAGCTATCCGGATCTTACCATCAACCGGACCAATTATACTGTTGTCTATATGAACCGCAAGGTCGAAATGCCTCCAAAGGAACTGGAACTTTTATATTTTCTGGCAGCTTCTCCGAACCATGTATTTACCAGGGAGCAGCTCTTAGACCAGATCTGGGGATATGAATATGCCGGCGATACCCGTACGGTAGATGTACATATCAAACGATTAAGAGAGAAAATCAAGGATCACAACGCCTGGAAGCTCACGACGATCTGGGGGATCGGTTATAAATTTGAAACCATGACCTAAAACAAAATGCACGGATAAGGGAACGTAGATAACTGCTATGCGGAAAACTTTATATTTTAAATTAATAATTGCATATCTTATCTTTGCCTTTTTCGGCTTTGTGGTCGTCACTACCTTTATGCAGGAGATGGTGGTAGATCAATGCTTAAAACGCAAGGCGGGAGAGCTGTATCAATCCGCGTCAATCATTGCGGAAAATTACGGCAGTAATCTATACCACAACCAGATATCACTGGTCACGGCAAAGGAACAGATCGATCTGCTCGCGCAGATGGACAATACAACGATCTGGATCATCAATCCTTCGGGTACTATTGTTTTGGATTCTTCCACCCCCATCAATATTGATTCCCCGGCTGTGATCGAGGGCTTTGATCCGACCACCGTGTCAGGTTCTTATTATTCCGTCGGCAATTTCTACGGCTGCTTTGAGCAGGAGCAGCTCACCGTATCCGTCCCTATCATCACCGGATATACAGTACATGGTTATATCATCATCCATTATGATATGTCATTAATTCAAAATGAAGGCAACAACTTTTTGAATATTGATTATCTGATGCTGGGTGTAATCCTGCTTCTTTCCCTGATCATCCTGATCTTTTTTTCAGAGATGGTATATATCCCCCTGCGGAAGATCATCACCGCGACAGAGCAGTATGCAAGCGGCAATCTCCACTATGAGATACAGGTGGAAAGCGAAGACGAAATCGGTTACCTTGCAGCCTCCCTGTCCTATATGGCTTCCGAACTGGCCAGAGGAGAGGATAACCAGAAGCATATCGTGGCCAATGTATCCCATGATTTCCGTTCCCCCCTGACCTCTATCAAGGGGTATCTGGAAGCCATGCAGGATGGCACGATCCCCGTGGAAATGTACCCAAAATATATCGATATCGTTATCAACGAATCCGACCGCCTGATCAAGCTGACCAATAGTTTACTGACGTTAAATAATCTGAATACCCAGGGAATGATTTTGGAAAGGACGGATTTTGACATCAATGGCGTGATCCGACGGACCGTATCTACTTTTGAAGGAAAATGCCGCGAGAAAAATATCGGTATTGGACTGACCCTGACCGGAGAAACATTTTCTGTCTATGCAGATCTTACCAAAGTACAGCAGGTGATCTACAATCTGCTGGACAATGCGATCAAATTCAGCCATAGGAATTCACTCATTAAGATAGAAACCACGGAAAAACACAATAAAATATTTGTTTCCGTCAAGGACAGCGGCATCGGTATCCCCAAGGACAGTATCCATCTTGTCTGGGACCGCTTTTATAAAACCGATATTTCCCGGGGAAAGGATAAAAAAGGAACGGGTCTGGGACTTTCCATCACCCGCGAAATCATCCGCGCCCATGGGGAGAATATCAATGTCATCAGCACAGAGGGGGTAGGAACGGAATTTATCTTTTCTCTGCCGATCTCGGCGGAGATAGAAACGGAAGATAATGAAATATAAACTGGCAATATAAAACATGCGATCATGAATAATATATATGGCGAAAATATATGAAACGGAGATTACTTATGAATATCGTGCTTCACGAACCGGAGATTCCGGCAAATACAGGAAATATCGGAAGAACCTGTGTTGCGACAGGGACAAAGCTGCACCTGATCGAGCCCCTTGGCTTTCGGATCGGTGAAAAAGAACTGAAACGCGCCGGTCTGGATTACTGGGAACATCTGGATTATGAATGTTACTCTGATTATCAGGATTTTCTTTCCAAAAATCCCCACGCAAAGATCTATATGGCAACGACTAAGGCACATAGGACTTACGCGGAGGTTTCTTTTGGCATGGATGATTATATCATGTTCGGAAAAGAGAGCGCCGGTATCCCCGAAGAGCTCCTTGTGGATAATGAAGAATACTGCATCCGTATCCCGATGCTTAGCGAGATACGCTCTCTAAATCTATCCAACGCAGTCAGTATCGTGCTTTATGAAGCGCTCCGGCAAAATCATTTTGTTAATTTCCAGACGGAAGGGGAGCTTCACCGGCTGCACTGGAAAGAATACCAAATTGAAGCACATAAATTTGATCATTGACAATCCTGGCTGTCGCACGATACGGTCTTGCCGCGGATTTAAACAGTATATAAAAACCGTCAGATGCCGCAAGTATCTGTTCAGCGCCCTCAGGCAGCAAACGTCTTTCCAATGGCACTGCATAAACTGACGTCTCATCACGATATTCATATTTTAATAAATAGGCATCTGCCACCTGCCAACCCTGACTAAGATACATATAGTCCGATCCTGTTGCTTCGTCCGTGCTAAAAGTCACGCCCTGAATACGTTCCGGGATCACCACCGTTGATAGCAGCTGCGGGTTTCCCGCATCGGAAATATCATAACAGTTTAAGCGGCCGGCAGCGCCATCTACATAAGAGCCCACATACAGCCTGTCCCCATTGACGCCGAGAAAGCTCGCTACTTTAGAGCCGTTGTGGTTCAAAAGACCTGCATCAAAGGAAACGACGGCAGCTCCTGATAAATCTCCATCCGATACCGCGGACCAGGGAGCCGCCCATACCGTCCCTGTTTCACCGGTCATCCAGAGAAGATCCCGCGCGCTATCATAAGCAATGCCACCCATATGCGCTTTTGTCCCTGTATCCACGATACTCTGCAGACGCCCTGTTTGATCCGTAACATAAAGAATGCTGTTCTGCCCTGATTTACTGTATGCAGAGACTACCAGACTGCCATCGCCTGCCAAAGTCAGACCCTGCCACACCATATCATCACATTCCTGCGGAAGCTCCGGTTCATAAAGTCCCGGCAATGTGATCGACCTCGCATAATTGTCCGTTATAAAAGAATACGCACGATATCTTATCACCTTCATCAGTCCGGAATAATTGGTCACGATCCCATCAGCACCCGCAGCCTTTGCAGCAATAAGTTCTTCCGGTGTATTCACCGTCCAGATATACGCCGTCGCTCCCGATGCATGAATCGCCTCTATAATCTCTTTTGTTGCGATCTGCTTATGCAATCCGTAGTATTCCGCCGGATACTGCTCTGTCAGTGCGGCATCTGCGGAAGATGTATTATATAGTATCTTAACATCCGGATCTAACGTCTTTAAATGTTCCAAATATCCATAACGGAAAGAGGCAAATACGCACCGATCCAGCATACCATACTGCTCCACCTCCCGAAGCACTTTTTCTTCAAAACCATCCACATCTCCGATGTCTTTCAATTCCAAATAAAGCCTGCAATCGGAATCCCTAAGCACCAGTAACAATTCTTCCAGCGTCGGAATCCGTACGCCCTCATGTGCGCTGTCAAACCAACTGCCGGCATCCATCGCGCTCAATTCCTCATAAGTATAATCCGAAACAGCGCCTTCTACACCTGTAATACGCGCAAGATCATCATCATGAAACAAAACCAGCCGCCCGTCCTTTGTCATCTGGACATCTGTTTCAATATAATCGACACCGATATCAAGCGCACCCTCAAAGGCCGGCATCGTATTCTCAGGAAATTCCGAGGAATATCCACGATGGGCAATCAAAGTCAATCCCTGTTCTTCCCAGTCCGGCTGTCCGGGCATCCCCAGTCCACCGGAATTTTCCGCACGCCATACTGCCGGATCTACAATTGTTTCCACTTGTTCCGATGACGATCCCTGTTCAATCATTTCCGGGGTCTGTTCCGTTACCTCTTCCGGTTCAGTAGTCTCCGGGGTCTGTTCCGTTACCTCTTCCGGTTCAGCAGTCTCCGGGGTCTGTTCCGAATCCACCACCGCATCCTGCTGTGACTGTATCCGCAATGCGCGGACACGAGCTGCCGCAATCAAGGAAACCAGCACGAGAAAAACAGCAAAAGCCGTAACCCAGATAACAACCATCTTTTTTCTTTCATGCATCACGCTCTTACGTTCCACGCTTGCAAAAACGAACGGCCAGATAACCATAATAAACAAAGCCAATGCCAAATTGGCAAAAAATCCCGCATATTTTGACTTCATAAAAAGAGTCAGAAACGACGGCAGGATCTTCTGGATCGCAATCAGAAGAAACGCACCACAGCCAAAACGTACAAACTTAACAGCCGGAGTACCATCCGTGGAAAAGGAGATCCTCCTGCGTTCCACAAGCCAGCCCAGCAAAATTCCCATTCCCGCTCCCGCATTGGAAAGGCATCCCACTTTCAGCATCGGCAGAAAACACAGCACGCATCCGGCAGCACATACGATAAGATCCCTGTTTTTTCCCGCTTCCACCCAGTCCAGAATACGATCCCAAAGAAAAAGCAGGATCATGCCGATTACAAACGCTCCCGCTACGTCCCATGATGTGTGTACACCCAGATAGTTTCTTGAAAACATAATAAGCACAAGCAGTCCCCAAAGAACTATACTCACGCCGCGATGCTTCCTTGCTGACAGGGCTGCGCTTCCATAGACTGCCGTCGCCCTTGCCGTATGGCCGCTCGGAAAGGAATAACCGGTAGCTGCCGGAAGCGCCGACTCAATCGGATGGATCCTCTCATCCCGTACCCAGGGACGCTCCACCTTGCATACTGCTTTTAAAAACTGATTCATCGTACACGCAATCGCCACATTACACGCCATAAACTGTCCTGTTCTTTTATGGATGCACCAATAAACGGCTGCCATTACCAAAAATGTAACCGTTCCTTCCGCAAAAACTGTGATCTGCTGCATGAATCCGTTAAAGATACCGCCAAACAGCTCCCGGATCGTCTGTAAAACAATCAGATATGTGATGTGCATTGATGATAACCTCTTTCTTCCTACTGAAAAATTTCATTTTTATATTAACGAGAGCGCATCGTTAATGACATCTTCCGAAATACCCCTCTGTCTTAACAATGTCACCATATTTCTATATCCGAATTAAAATAATGAGAGGGTTTCCTTACGGACATTCTAGGAAATTCCATATAATTATGATATCGCATGGCATGAAGCTGTGCATCATGATCTGAAGGCACCATAACCTCCATATCATAAAATGGCATATTTTTTCCCTCGTCAAAATGTTTTTTGGGATATTTAAGTTCAATACAACGAATTGCGCAGGAATCCATAATATAATTTTGACATTTTTTATTGTGATTAGCGCTTTGGGCTAAAAAATCATAGCAAAAAGTCAAGAATTTTAATGGAAGAAATCTACCTATAGAATGAATGATCTTCATTAATTTGATCGTCTCATCTGAAACAATCACCTTATATTCTTCATAATCAATATTAGCACGATGTCCCATGCACAAATTATAAATTCCCTTCATTATGTTAATAACTAACATATGAACTTTTTCATTTTCATGAGCATTATCCATTACATAAATATCTATAAACATTCTGTCGCACACATCAGCCTTAGCTTTTCCATATACTTTATCAAAACATTTCGTCGGCAAATGTTCCTTCATATAGAAAAGTCTTGGCATACAGTCAAGAAAAGCTCCGCCTCCCAAATCATCATAATCAAGAAACATAAAAGTTTTATTTTCCTTTGACCATTCTTTTTTGGCAATTTTCCTTAACTTCTTAAAATCTTTCCTTGGCATTGCGAGATCGACATCATCATCCCAAGGAATGATTCCCTGATGACGTACTACTCCAATCAAAGATCCACATATAATATAATAATGCAGCTTATTCTTCCGACATACTCTATCAAATTCCTTCATTAAAGTCTTTAAAATCCGGTGAGCACTCTTCAAATATACGCTTTCATCTTTCGATGATATAGCAAATTCCTCCAGCAAAGATATTTCATTGCAAAAAAGAAGTGTGCGATAGTTGTAGCCACTGCCCATCTCTAATAATTGATCTCTTATATCAATATAATTTTTGTTACAAATAATAACTAATATATCCTCTGCTTTTTCTTTCAAAAGCACTTCCGGACTAAATATCCCGACGCCCTTCTTTTTTAAATTCCATTTATTTTTATCATTATCCACCGCATAAGCCGGACGGTATTTCAAACCATATTCCCGCATATAAAAATCAAAATATGCTCCTGTTCCAAAAAGCACGATTTTCTGATGTCGCTGCACATTCTCTAAAGCCAATTTAAGCGCATCTCCATTAGATACCTTCTTTCTCCTTTCAGGGAGCATTGATATAAATGTTATGTTATTTTGTTTTGCAAAATCCTTATCCTGAAGAAAAGGAATACCATATTCGCATCCATAAAAGCACACATCAAAGTGTATCTGTTCATATATCTTCTGATAACTTAGATGCTCCGCATCCAAAACCATAACATCATAAAACCATCCGGTTTCAATCCAGAACTGTTTTTCTTCTTGTGCAGAATATTGCTTACTATCACCATACAATCTTGCAAAGATCCATTCATCAGGAATCCCAAGCACAAATTTCTCACATTGCTTTGAAATATCATACAGCCATCCATATTGTTCCAAATCCTTATTATCAAATATGCCTGCCAAATAACCAAGTTTATACTCTTTATCTATCATATCAGTTTCCATCTAAACTCCTTATCTCATCCTATAAATTGTTAAAATACTAAATCTGTACAACTATACAATATTCTTTTATAAGGTACTTTTGTTTTCTGTTACCGGCTCCTCTTCTGTCGCAGGTACTTTACTCTCCAAATTTCTATTTATTAAAGCTTTTATTTTAGTAGAGCTTGTCTGCTGGGTATAAGAAAAAAACACCATAGTCGATCCATGGTCTTCCAGATATTTTTTCATATATAACCATCCCGGATCGTTTTCATAGTCTGAACCTGAAAACTGGACATCAAAATGATACTTACGAAAAGCTTCGGGAGTACGACAATATACAAAAGGAATCTCGACTGCTTCATCAACATATCTGCAGGATCTGACCATCTCTATTCTTTCATCAAAAGGTATAATGGGCTCCGTCTTCTTATTGATCGCTACACCTTCATCGCTTACTACACCGACAATAAGATAATCACACATCTCTTTGGCACGTCTAAACATATTCAAATGTCCCAAATGGAATAAATCAAACACACCTGCTATATATCCAATATGATATTTTTTTTCAGATACACCATTTACTTTCGGAGCAATATAGAATTCTTGATTTTTTGCCAATCCTTCATGGCCCGGCAGATACTTCTGTCTTCCCGGATAAACATAATTAATGTCAAAAACACCAATATAACGAACACCAATATCATATAATTGCTCAAGAAGTTCATTACAATTTTTAACACATACAATCACTTTGTAAGTTTCCGGATTCTTTCCTCTAAGAATCTCCGGAGATTTTATACTATATCCATAAAACTCTGTATTATGCTTTTCTATATTATTATCCAGTACACCTGTAATCGAATAATCATATCTATACATACAGATAAATTCATCAGCATATCGCCCGGAGCCCCAAATATATATTTCCTTTCCTTCCAGAGCATCAAAACAAGTCTCCTTATACTTTTCTTTCTGTTCTTGCCAATCTATCATTATATGTTCCATCTTTCGCTGATTCTCCATCACTTTTCCTATATCTCTTACATATTTTCTATTAAATTCTGCAAGCTGATCCTGATTACGAATACTACGTAAGAATTCACTCGATTTACGACCATATTCTTCTGCATGTGCCGTAATGCCATATTTGTCCCATAATTTTTCTATCGGAAGTATCGCTGACAATGTCGGATTCCCGTCATAGACAATTACTGTAGCTCTCCACAAAATTAAATTGGCCGGTTCATTTTCAAGATAAAACTCCTGATCATAAAACAAAAACTGTCCATTCTTGTAAAAGCAATTTAACGGAACCAAATCTATATAACATCTCTTCATAATTGGTCCATGTTCATCCACTTTAACAATATCTGATGAACGATAAACTATATCCTTATACTTATCAAATAACAATAGAAATTTCTCTACATCATCAGCCAAAGTTGCTTGCATATAACTTTCCAAAATTTCTGCATCTATTCTTGGCATGGTATATATATCATTTCTAATTGTACTTTCAACCATGGGAATCCCATGTTCTGTCAAATCATCATCATTTGATTTGATTCTTATCAAGCGTTGCACACCTTCAGGATATAGTGCTTTCTTCTCTACAGTATGTTTATGAATTATTGTCGCGCATGAATACTCTTCTCCGCGATCAGCCGACAATGTAACATGTAATATATCATTATATCCTTCCCCGTCTGCATGATATTCAATCAGATAAGTATTCGCCATCTGATGAAACATTTTGTTCTTAATGAGACTATCATAGATCCATTCTTCTCTAAGAAATATTCTGGATGGATCATGATACATCGGTATATATCTTGTTGCCAGCCTCTCTTCCGGAAGATAATCATGTGAATAAATAAGCTGGGCAGCCTCCAGATTGGGCAATACAGAATAAAATTTTGCATTCTCCATCCCCGCTTGCAAAAGAAAATGCTCTATCTCATCTTTTGCATACAAACGGCATTCCAAAAAATCTGTATTAATATCATTGTATTGCTGAATCCCTGACAAGCTTTTTCCAGTACTAATATCGATATCTCCACAAAAATATCTGAGTCCAAGTCTATTGTCTGTACCCAGATAAAGTACCCCCTCTGCATTCAACAATGTTTTTAATTTCTTAAACAATTCCACCGGATCCGGTGACTTTTCCAAAACTTCAAATGCAAAAATGTAGTCATAATTTTTTTTACTACAAAGGATTTCATCCAAAGCAGCTTCACTACTATATTCAGCATACACACCACACATTTCAAACAAAACATTTGCAGCAGGATTTACATTAACACAAAGAACGCTTGCATCTCTTTTCTTAGGAATCCAAGCTATAATGGAGTTATTCAGTATATTTTCAATCGGCAATTTCACAGGATGCATATATTTTCCCGACCTGTATTATTTCCATTAAACCCAATTCTGATTGCCATTAATGATACTCGATTGCCATGAGTATCTATCCTTCCTTCATCAGGCTGAAATATTTCTATGATCAATGCTAACATGATCTATTGTTAATGTCAACTTTCTAAAATTTTACCGGTCTCATCATTTTGCCTATGGATTGTGCGGTATATATGACGTATATTAAGGCGAGTGGTTTGATGCTTATGGTTGTTAGACGATACTATTCTAACAACCTCTGTTTATATATCTACTCGATAAACTTGAATTCTCTTTCCAAAACCTAATAATATAAAAACGTGAAAAGATATAATTAAAAGCGATTTTACTTAAGTTCTTTCATATCCTTTTTATTTACTTTCAACGTCTTCATTATTTTCGTTATAACATTAGTCATCTTTTTATTTTCTGCATCTTCCTCATTTTTATATTTTACGTTGAACCTTGTTATTAGGCTGCATCATAGACGTTTGCTCTTTGAAATCAATAAAAAATCCATCATTATAAGAAGTTGACAATTCAATTAAAGTTGCATAAACTTGTCATACTCTTCCAACACTTCCTCTGTCGGTCCTAACTTCATCAGCCGTCCGTCGTTGATCCATAACACTTCATTGCAAAACTTTTTCAGCGTATCTGTTGCATGGGATACGATCAGAACCGTGCGGTCGCTCATCATCAGCTCTTCCATCTTATTATAGCTTTTTAACCGAAAATGTTCATCCCCCACGGAAAGCACCTCATCTACCAACATGATATCCGTCTCCAGGATTGCGGTCACTGCAAATGACAGCTTAGAATACATTCCGGACGAATAGGTCCGCACCGGACGGTCTATAAAATCTCCCAGTTCCGAAAATTCTATGATCTCATCCATATGCTCCTTTACATAGTCCAGCCTGCAACCTAGCAGCATACCCGATTTTAAAATATTCTCCCTGCCCGTATTGTTCCCGTTAAAGCCGATGCCAATTGCCATCAGGGAAACCCTGTTCCCTTTCGTATCGATCATCCCCTCATCTGGCCGAAAAATTCCCGCTACAGAACGCAGCAGGGTCGTCTTGCCAGATCCGTTGCGTCCCACAATCCCAAGAATCTTCCCTTTCTCCACTGTAAAAGAAACGTCGTTGACCGCACGAACCACCTCCCGCTGTGCCTCTTTATTCCCGAATCTCTGGTGCATGGACACATGCATCAGGCTCTTATAATCAATGCTTACATGGCTTACTTCAAGCGCTATCTCACTCATTACTTCCTCCGTTCAGACTACTTTCACATAACTGTTTTCATTTTTATACACAATATGCACACCCAGCCAGCAGATCAGCAGGGAGCCAATAAACCAGACGCCCAGCACAGGAAGATTCGCCACGGTATTATAAAGAAGCGCGTTTCTCATAGTATCAATACACATGGCTACTGGATTCAGGCAAAGCATCAGGCTGTTCAGCGGATACGACAGCCCTGACATGATCTCATAAAAAATTCCTGAAAGGAACATCATCATATGCAGAAGGATGTTAACCGCATACCCAAGGTCATCAATATATACGCCAAAATGCAGCAGAATCATACCCACGCCAAAAGAAAACAGGATCAGTGTGATTAATGCCGGAAAAATCCAGATTACATTGAGCCCGATATGCACGCGGAATATGACCAGCATGGGAACCAGCACAACCAGCGAAAACGCCAATTTGTACAAGTTTAAAATCATATCAGAAAACAGCAGGATGAATTTGGGAACATACACCTTCGTAACGATATCCTTGTTGCTGCGCATCAGCTTCACACTGTAATTCAGCGTCTTGCTGAAGAAATTCCAAAACAAAAGCGCTGAAAACACAAATGTTGCGTAATTCTCAATCGAGCGCCCCATGATATTGCCAAAAACAATCACATAAACCAGCATATTAAAAAACGGTTCCAATAACCACCACAGCCTGTTAAGATAGGAATTGGCAACCTCGGCTTTCAAATTTGCTTTCGCGGCGTAAACCATGTACTGATAGTACTTTTTCATATCTTGTCCGAACTTTCGGAACTCATATAAAGGGCTGTGGTTATCCCATCTGTTCTCCAGCTTCCAGTCCTTAACCACAACCAGCAGGATAAACAAAAGCGATATCAGGCATGTCCATATGCCC
>WFLX010336064.1_pt1 | contig 60777 bp, 55 predicted proteins | sample 4967041 | NCBI WGS metagenome assembly WFLX01 (sample SAMN12857096, study PRJNA449069) | gut metagenome | isolation source: stool from male and female vole | host: Microtus ochrogaster | place: USA:Florida | collected 2017
CGATCACGTATGTTATAGTTGATAATGCCAATGTTGCCAAGGCTGCCAATACGCTGGATACGGCTTTTAACAAAGCGCGCATACAGTCCATGGCAAAGGGAACCGAAGCGGGAAAGCTGACGTTATGGATGCAGGGAGGAGTACTGTATTATACGATTGGTGATAAAGCTGTTGAATCACCAACGGCAGTCAATAACGCCACGATCGATATTCAATACAGTGATGGTGCAAGCTGGAGCGGTTCCATTGACGATATGTCTGATGTCGTATATTGTTTTAATTCTGCGGGAATGGTGATTCAGGATTCTGCTTTGCCGCAGGAGTTTGAGTTTTCCCACGGCACTCGTAAGGTAGCTGTTATCTTTTACCTTGATACCGGCAAGCACACTACGGAATTACGATAATGTTTTATCATGAAGTTCAATATAAATAAAATGGAAAGGATGGTGTCCGTATGAAAAACAATAAGGGTTATACCTTGGTGGAACTTCTGGTCACGCTTGCCGTGTTTGCCCTCATTATGGCGGAGCTTGGCAATATGATGATGAACAGCTCCAAGCTTTACCGGAACGGAACCTATGAGGTAGAGCTGCAGACGGAGGCGCAGCAGATCGTCCAGCAGATGGGGGAGCTGCTGATTGATGTGAATGATTCGATATCAACGAATTATCAGCCGTCTTTGAGCTCTGATTATATTACGATCAGCAATAATGATGCAATTTATCAATTCAGGATTGAGAATATGGATTTGGCACGCGGTTATGGAGATTTGTATTATTATAAAGAAAGCTTAGACGGCAGTGCGAGTTCCAATCATGTCCTAATGGCGGAGTATGTACAGTCAATCTCGCTGAATATGGCGAACTATACCTCTGACGTGGTTACCTTAAACGTATCCATGAATAATGGAAGATACGGATATCAGGCAAGTCAGGATATTTATCTCAGAAACCAGGTCGGCTCCGGTGGCAATAGCGGTTCCAGCGGCGGGACTTTTGATTATGATCTGGATGTCCTGCGGTTCCGTGAATATGATCTTTCCAAGCTGTATGATACGGAGGATATTCACTATACGTTTGCATGGGACAGCGCGGATGCAGTGGCGGCGTCTACGGTCTATGATTTTACTAATGCCAGCTGTACAAAATTGACAACCAGTGATACTACGAATCGAGATGCTGCGGCGCATCAGTATTATACATTGCTTGCAACGGGAGATGATGCCGGACATACGGTCCTTAAGATCCGGGTCGGCACGAAGAAGGTCGATTTTGGGACGGGTAATGTCGGGCTGATGAATGCTTATACGGGAACAACCATGCTTGGGATATCCGCTGTTCCGGTGCAGGGCATTGATGTGACAAAGGCGGATACAGTTACGATGACACTGAAATATTATACAGGACCAAGCTCAGGCGTTCAGGATTTCGATGTCTATGTCTATGATGGGCATGACGGAAATAGTAATCCGGGAATAACTGTGGAGTATAGAAACAATCCTAATTTTGCACAGGCAAGGCTCGGCAGTCCGCTATACTGGAAGACGAATGAGGCAGTGAATACCTTTGATATTTATTGTAATGGTTTTTTTGCTGATCAATGTAATGGTTTTGCCACGACGGGTGATTCCGATATTAAGGGATATGAGGCATATATGGCTCAGACGGGTATGCCGCTTTACTTTAATGTGTCTCTGGTGTATAACGGATATCAAACGGTGTCGGGAACAGTCTTTATTTATCCATATAATAAGAATATGGGATCTCAGGAATCCAACTTCTGGGAGAAGGTAGGCTGGGTGCATTAAGGCGTTATTGATTCCATGAAAATAAAACTGTATGAAATTTATGGTTGCATGAAAATTTATTTTGGTGTATAGTGAATGGCGGTACATATTGTATAATATGTACCGCCATTTTCGATAGTTATCGAAGCCCCGATAGTCATGGAAGGGTTCGGTGATTGCGGAAAGCATGGATAACAAAAGACTCTCCGCGGATGCCGCGGCAGGATAAAATATAGATATAGGAAGGTGTCTGGCTGTTATGGCAAAGTATCTGGTTATTGTGGAATCTCCGGCAAAGGTGAAGACGATAAAAAAGTTTTTGGGAAGCAGTTATGAGGTGGCGGCAAGCAACGGGCATGTGCGCGACCTGCCGAAGAGTACACTGGGCGTGGATGTGGAGCATGATTATGAGCCGAAGTATATTACGATCCGCGGGAAGGGCGATGTGCTTGCCAAGCTTAGAAAAGAAGTAAAAAAGGCGGAGAAGATCTATCTGGCGACTGACCCGGACCGTGAGGGGGAGGCGATCTCGTGGCATCTTCTGGAGGCGCTGAAGCTGAAGGATAAAAAGGTCTACCGCATCACCTTTAACGAAATCACAAAGAACGCCATCAAGGAATCCTTTAAAAACGCAAGGGAGATAGATATGGATCTTGTCAACGCGCAGCAGGCGAGGAGGATTCTGGACCGTATGGTGGGCTACCGTATCTCCCCAGTGCTGTGGGCAAAGGTAAAGAGGGGGCTGAGCGCGGGCAGGGTGCAGTCGGTGGCGCTCAGGATCATCTGTGACCGTGAGGAGGAGATTGCCGCATTTATCCCGGAGGAATACTGGACGCTGGACGTTACGCTTTCCCTGCCTGCAGTAAAGGGCAGGAAGGGAAAGGCATTTATTGCGCATTATTATGGTGATAAAGACGGTAAGGAGACGGTCGGCTCCAAAGAGGAGGCTGAGCGGATCGAGAAGGCGCTGCAGAAGGCAGCTTATAAGATTACGGAGATCAGACACGGGGAGCGGACCAGAAAGGCGCCGCTGCCGTTTACGACATCCACGCTGCAGCAGGAAGCCAGCAAGCTGCTGAACTTTTCCACACAGAAGACGATGCGCGTCGCGCAGCAGCTTTATGAAGGCGTGGAGATCAAGGGAAGCGGTACGGTGGGTCTGATCACTTATCTGAGGACGGATTCCACCAGAGTATCTAACGAAGCGCAGGACAGCGCCAAAGCATATATTACGGAACATTACGGCAAGGAGTATCTTGCCGTGGATACTGAGGTGAAGAAGGAGGCGAAGAAGATCCAGGACGCCCATGAGGCGATCCGTCCGACCGAGATAGCGAGGACGCCGGAGCAGGTGAAGGATTCCCTGTCGCGGGATCAGCTCCGTCTGTACCAGCTGATCTGGAGACGGTTTGCGGCGAGCAGGATGGCGCCTGCAGTCTATGATACGATGTCGGTGAAGATCTCTGCGGCGGGATACCGGTTTACGGCAGCTTCTTCCGCAGTGAAGTTTGACGGCTTTATGAGCGTTTATTCGGATGGTGAGACGGAAAAGGCGGAAAACGCNTTTATGTTAAAGGAGCTGACTGAGAAGACGCAGCTTTCATTTNCGGGACTGGAGNCGAAGCAGCATTTCACCCAGCCGCCCGCGCATTATACGGAGGCAAGCCTTGTGCGTGCCTTGGAGGAGCTTGGGATCGGACGCCCCAGCACGTATGCGCCGACGATCACCACGATCCTTGCCAGACGCTATATCATCAAGGAGAATAAANANCTCTATGTATCGGAGCTGGGAGAGGTAGTNAACCAGATGATGAAGGAGGCGTTCCCGTCCATTGTGGACGTCAACTTTACGGCGACCATGGAGGGGCTTCTTGACAGCGTGGAGGAAGGAGATGTTCCTTGGAAAACCGTGGTGGCCAACTTTTATCCCGATCTGGACGAGGCGGTTAAGACGGCGGAAAAGGAGCTGGAGCATATAGAGATCAAGGATGAGGAGTCGGACGTCATATGCGAGGAGTGCGGGCGCAACATGGTCATCAAGTACGGCCCGCATGGGAAATTCCTTGCCTGTCCCGGATTCCCGGACTGCCGCAATACGAAGCCCTATCTGGAAAAGATCGGCGCAGCCTGCCCCAAATGCGGCGGGGAGATCGTCATCCGCAAGACGAAGAAGGGCAGAAGATACTTCGGATGCGAGTCCATCCCGGAGTGTGATTTTATGGTATGGCAGATGCCGTCCGGGGAAAAATGTCCGGAATGCGGCAGCCTGCTGTTGAAGAAGGGCAGCAAGCTGGTCTGCATGGATCAGCAGTGCGGNTTTGCNAAGGANGCAAAGGANNCTGTCACGGCAGATACGGAGGCANATNAATAGAAAATNATNGAAATNANAANNTNTACTGGAAATATTATTCCNAAGGGTGTATAATATTAAATCATATGATTTNTAAANGNATGATTGNTGCCGGCGCATCAATGCGCAGACTGTGAAGGAACATGGTTATAAAGACNGGGAAACGGNTTTTCACAGAATCCNTTTTTTATGCTATGCNNACANGNATTTTTATTAANCCCTTGTCTNTTGGTGGAATTATTTATATAATNGTATAATATGGCACAACAACAGATAGCAGCTCAGCGGGGCAAAGCAGGAAAGGATGGATGAGGGATGCTGAAAACAGATGTATTTGATTATATCAATATCATGGATAAGGCGGCGGACGCGGCATGGCTCAGGAATGACGCGATTTCCAACAACATTGCCAACAACGACACGCCGGGGTACAAGCGGCAGGATGTGGCTTTTGAACATGAGCTGCAGCGGGCTTTGGGACATTCCCACTTTGAGACGATGGATGCGAAGGTATCTGATGTGAATAAGCGTAAGCTTTCCCATATTACTCCGTCGGTTTATACGGAGCAGGCGGATCATTCCTATCGTCTGGACGGCAATAACGTGGATATCGATACTGAAAATGTTTATCTGGCGGAAAACCAGATTACATATAATACACTGCTGGATTCGATCAATACGGAGTTTAAGAACCTTAAGATGGTCATGAAGTAGAAGCGGAAGAGCTTTGGGATTTATCAGGGGGTTGAAAGGAGAGTACAAGATGGGGATTTTTACTGCATTTGATATTACGGCAACCGGACTTTCGGCGCAGCGGTACCGCATGGACGTGATAGCGGAGAATGTTGCCAATGCCAATACTACAAGAACGGAGGACGGTACGCCTTACCGCAGGAAGGTCGTTACCTTTACGACACAGGAGACGGAGCATGTCGGAAGCTTTTCACATGTGCTGGATCATGTGGTGGGAAAGGGGCATACCAGAAGGAATTCCTTTAAGGAGATGGAGGACGCGATAGGATACGGCGTCAAGATCACGGATATCCATGAGGATGAGGATACGCCGATGAATATGGTCTATGACCCGTCCCATCCGGATGCGGACGAGAACGGTTACGTGACGTATCCCAATGTCAATATCATCACCGAGATGACGAACCTGATCGATGCATCACGCTCCTATGAAGCCAATGTCACGGCATTCCAGGCAAGCAAGTCGATTGCGACGAAGGGGCTGAGTATTCTGCAGAGCTAGTAAGTGTGAGAAGAACTTCTAGCTGCGGCATGGTTATTAGTGTGAAAAGTAGGAAAGGATGGAGATACATATATGGTACTGAATACAGTGCGCGAGATGCGCTCAGAGCCGATTGAACCGGTAGTGCTTCAAAGCCCTGCCCTTCAGCCGGTGACCGGTGAGAAGGATATGTTCGGCAAAGTGCTGGATTCCGTGATCGGCAATATCAATACGACCAACGGCTATCTTTCTCAGGCGGAGAATGAAGAAATCAAGCTTTCCCTGGGTAAGGCGGAAAGCACGCATGATCTTGCGATCGCATTGCAGAAGGCGTCTACAGCGCTGCAATATACGGTAGCGGTCAGGGATAAGTTTATGGAAGCTTATAAGGAGCTGATGAATATGCAGTTCTAAGGAAGTGCGGCTTCGCAGTGCGTTCCGGCGCTGAAGGAAAGCGGTCTGTATGCGGGCGGAGAGGATAAATAGCACAAAACTGCGGTATGCGTTAAGAGAAAGGCAAGGAATATTGTAAGATGGTAGATAAGCTGATAGAGTGGCTGAAAAGCCTTCCCAAGAAATTTCTGGACTGGTGGGAGCACTTCACTTCCCGTCAGAAGATAGCGATCACAGCGCTGACGGTATTTGTGATCGCCGCATTTGTGTTCCTGATCGTATATGTTACAAAACCGCAGTATGTCAGGATCTACCGTGCGGAGAATCCTGCGGATGCCCAGACTNCGATTGATCTTTTGCAANCTGCGGACGGAATGGATTACAGGACCTCNGAGGACGGGCTTGAGATCTATATCAACCGCAAGAATTATACGGANGCAAATCTGCTTCTCGGTTCTAACAACATTTATACCAGCGCCTTTGGGATTGATAATGTTTCGGCAGGCGGTTTTACCTCGACAGAAGCAGATAGGCAGAGACGATATGTCGTATATCTGGAATCAATGATGGAAGAAACATTGAAGACATATACATTTGTCAAAGAAGCGCAGGTGCAGCTGACTGTTCCGCAGGACGACGGAACACTGATCGCGCAGCAGCAGGAGNCTTCNGCAGGCNNCATGCTGACGCTGTCGGGTNACTGTTCCAGAGATGTTGCGGCGGGTATGGCGAGATTTATCGCCACGGCGCTGGGCAATGATTCCACGGAGTGTATCGTAATCACGGATAATCTGGGCAATCTGTTATTTGCCGGAAGCTCTGAGACTTCCTCTTATGGGCTTGCCAGCTCACTGATGGAGCTGCAGTCCAAGTGGACGGAGCTTACGGTCAACAGGGTGCGGGATGTGTTCTTAAGGTCCAATTCGTTCTCCAATGTGGAGGTGGCGGCGAATATCGTCATTGATACCTCCAACCGGCAGGTATCGCAGCATCTGTACAGTGCGCCGGATGGAAGGGAAGATGGCATGCTTGCCTCCCGTGATACTTATTATGAAGAAAGTAACGGCGGCGTATCGGGAGTGCCCGGAACGGATTCACAGGTTGAGACAGGGTACGATTACCGCAATGGACAGTATTCCAATACCATAGTGAGGGAAACAGCGGAGGAATTCCTGCCCAATGAGATGACGATCTTCGAGGATATCCCGGCAGGCGGCATCAAGGCGGATGAATCCTCTATCTCTGCCATATGCATCAACTATAATGTAATCAGGGAAGAAGATGTGAAAGCGCAGGGGCTGCTGGACGGCGAAGGCGTTACCTGGGAGCAGTATAAGCTGAATAACGGCGCGCGCGTGCAGGTGGAGGTCAGCGAGGAGCTTTACCAGTTTGTTGCCAATGCGACCGGCATCAATAAAAATAATATCTCCCTGATCGTCTATGAGGAGCCGTTCTTTGTGGATAAAGAAGGTATTGATGTGGAGACGGCGGACGTTCTGCAGATCATCCTGATCTTACTGATCCTCGGACTTCTGGCATTTGTCGTGCTTCGGAGCATGCGCAGCGCGAAAGGCGAGGTCGAGGAAGAGGAGATCAGCATTGACGATATTCTGAAATCAACGCCGGTGGATACGCTGGAAGAGATTAATTTGGAAGATAAATCCGAGTCCCGCAAGATTGTTGAGAAATTTGTGGATGACAATCCGGAGGCGGCAGCCAATCTGTTAAGGAACTGGCTGACGGAGGACTGGGGCTAAATATTAAAAGTACATAGGGAGACTGATTAATCGTGGCAGATTCATCACTGACGGGACTTCAGAAGGCGGCGATCCTGTTGATCGCATTAGGACCGGAAAAGTCATCGACGATTTTTAAACATTTAAAAGAAGAAGAGATAGAAGATCTTACGCTGGAGATTGCCAATACCAGAAGCATTACTCCGCAGGTGAAGGAAGATGTCATCAATGAATTTTATGANATCTGNCTTGCGNAGCAGTATATTNCGGAGGGTGNTATCGGTTATGCGNANGAGCTTCTGGAGAAGGCGCTTGGTGCGGAAAAGGCGGTTGATGTCATCGGCAAGCTGACGGCATCCCTGCAGGTGAAGCCGTTTGAATTTGTCAGGAAGACAGATGCGCTCCAGCTTCTGAACTTTATTCAGGATGAGCATCCGCAGACGATCGCGCTGATCTTATCGTATCTGTCTTCACAGCAGGCGTCTGCTATTATCTCTGCGCTTCCACCGGAAAATCAGGCGGATGTTGCAAAGAGAATCGCGGTTATGGACAGAACAAGTCCTGATGTCATCAAGGAGGTTGAGCGGGTATTGGAAGCTAAGCTGGCGAATCTTGTCAATCAGGATTACACCATCATCGGCGGTGTGGATCGTGTTGTTGATATCCTGAATTCCACAGACCGCAGTACGGAGAAGCATATCATGGAGATTCTGGAGATCGAGGATCCGGAGCTTGCAGATGAGATCCGTAAGAAGATGTTTGTATTTGAGGATATCCTTCTGCTTGATGACCGTTCCATCCAGCGAGTGCTTCGTGACGTGGATAACAACGAACTGGCGCTTGCGCTGAAGGGCGCGAATGAGGAAGTCCAGAATGCGATCTTTAACAACCTGTCGAAGCGTCTTGCAGAGATGATCAAGGAAGATATGGAATTTATGGGTCCTGTACGTATGAAGGACGTGGAGGAAGCGCAGCAGAAGATCGTTAATATCATCAGGAAGCTTGAGGATTCCGGCGAGCTTGTGATTTCCCGCGGCGGAGGTGACGATATCGTTGTATAGCAATATATTAAAGGGCGGTTATGTCGTTCTGGATAAGACAGATAAGGTGATCATCGACAACAATGAGACGGTGGAACGGATTCTCGGAGAAGTGGCGCTTCAGATGCAGGAGCAGATCGAGCCGGAGGAATTTGAAGAGGGCTTTGTAGAGGGCATTGATGCGGAACAGGTGGCAAGACTTGTAGAGGATGAGGGCGAAACAGATCCGGAGGAGATCATTGAGGAGCAGGCGCAGTTAAAGGAAGAAGCCATAGCAGAGATCGAGGCGATGAAGGCGGAGGCTCAGAAGGAGATTGAGGAGCTGCGTGTAAAAGCCTCTGAATCGGGATATCAGGAAGGGTATGCCGAAGGAAAACAGAAAGCGGAAGAGGAATGCCGGGCGCATTATCAGAAGCTGGAGCAGCAGCTGAAGACCAAAGAAAAAGAACTGGAAGACCGGTATCAGGAACAGATGGAGGAGCTGGAACCGGCGCTGGTGGATAAGCTGACGGGCGTATATGAACATGTGCTTGGGATACGGTTGGAAGAGGAGCGGGAGAATATCCTTTTTTTAATCAACAGATCGCTTGCTTCTCTTGACAGCGGGAGGAATTATATCGTCCATGTTTCCAAAGAGGATTATGAGGCAGCCAAAAGCGGCAAGCCGCAGATCTCTGTGGAGACCGGTATGCCGGAGGATGCTTTTGAGATCATTGCGGACGGCACGATGAAAAAGGGAGACTGCATGATCGAAAGCGATCTGGGGATCATGGACTGCGGATTGGGAACGCAGATGGAGATGCTGAAACGGCAGCTTAAGCTGCTTAGCTATAACGGATAATCGAGGGCTGGCGTCAGCCGCAAGAATACAGGATAGGCAGGATGAAAAAATGAGCGCTGTTTCCTTGGATAAATACGATCAGGCAGTCGGGAAGCTCTATTTCAAACGGCTGGGCAGGATTACTAACGTGGTGGGTCTGACGCTGGAATCCGCCGGACCGGATGCGAAGATGGGAGATCTCTGCCGGATCTATACGGGACAGGATATGGATGGTGAACAGGCGATCTTAGCGGAGGTTGTCGGTTTTAATAATAATAAAACATTGCTGATGCCATATGAGGCGACTGACGGAATCGGCTTGGGCTGTATGGTAGAAAATATGGAGCATCCTTTATCCGTGCAGGTAGGGGATGCTTTATTAGGGCAGATTCTGGACGGACTGGGGAGGCCCGTCAGCGGTTTTAAATATGATTCGGAGGAGAGATATCCGATGGATGCGCCGTCTCCTGACGCCATGACCAGATCGATCATAGACGAAGCCCTTCCGCTGGGAGTCAAGGCAGTGGACGGACTGATCACGATCGGCAAAGGTCAGAGGATCGGAATCTTTGCGGGCTCCGGCGTCGGCAAATCGACGCTGATGGGTATGTTTGCAAGAAATACCAAAGCAGATATCAATGTGATCGCGTTGATTGGAGAGCGCGGCAGGGAGGTCAGGGAATTTATCGAGCGCGATCTCGGCGAGGAGGGGATGCGGCGTTCCGTGGTGGTGGTGGCAACCTCGGATAAACCGGCACTGGAACGGAAGAAAGCGGCGCAGACGGCAACGGCGATCGCGGAGTATTTCCGCGATCAGGGCAGGGACGTGCTTCTGATGATGGATAATCTGACGCGTTTTTCCATGGCGCAGAGGGAGATCGGTCTGGCGACCGGTGAACCGCCTGTTACGAGGGGATATCCGCCCAGCGTATATTCGGAGATGCCGAAGCTTCTGGAACGCGCGGGAAGGAGCGACAAGGGCTCCATCACAGGTTTGTATGCGGTTCTTGTAGATGGCGACGATTTTAACGAGCCGATCACGGATACGGCGCGAAGCATTCTGGACGGACATATCATGCTTTCCAGAAAGCTTGGGCATAAGAATCATTACCCGGCGATCGACGTGCTTCAGTCGATCTCAAGATGTATGACGATGGTCACGACGAAGGAGCACAGGCAGGCGGCAGCTAAGCTTAAGACGGTGCTGGCGACTTATCAGGAGGCAGAGGATCTGATCAATATCGGGGCGTATAAGAAGGGCTCCAACGCCGGGATCGATTATGCCATTTCCAAGATCGACGCAGTGAATGAGTTCCTTATGCAGGATGTGGATACAAAATTTACCTTTGAAGAATCGCTGGAACTGCTGAATGCGCTGTTTTGAACATTGATGCTCGTTGATGATTTTGGGAGNNCAGGTTATTGTGAATGGTCGGATTNCATAACTCTTTGTTTGGGATAGCGAGGTTGCGGCATGGCGAGATTTCGNTACCGGATGCANAATATACTGGATATCAAGTCCAAGCTTGAGGAACAGGAAAAGAACAATTTTGNCGCGGCGCAGCGCAAGCTGGCGGAGGAAGAAGAGCTATTAAATCTTGCGGTCAGAAAGCGCGAGGCGCTGAATGAGGAAGCAAGACGGATGCGCGGCGAGGCGCTTAACATTCTGGAACTGAAGGAAAATGAATACGCCAGAAAATATGCTGAGGAACAGGTGAAAAAGCAGCATCTTAATGTGGTCGTCGCACAGAAGAATGTGGAAGTGGCAAGGCTTAGGATGCAGAAGGCGATACAGGAAAGAAAGGTGCATGATAAGCTGAAGGAGCATGCCTTTGAGGAATTTCTGCAGGAGGAGAATGCTGCGGAGATCAAGGAGATNGATGAGCTTACCAGCTATACNCATGGAAGAAAATAAATATACCGGTTTAATGAAAGNACATNGANATGGNNGACGANATNAAGGTCGAGAANAAAAAAATACAGGATGAGCGTAANAAATTAAAGCAGGATCAGAAACGCCAGCAGAAGGANGTGAAGAAAAGAGCGAAAGAGCTTGCCGATCAGGAGGCGGAACTGGATGACGACGCGCCGNGCGGCGGTTTTTCCATGTTTATGGTCACGCTGTTTATCATCATCATCTGGATCGCGATCCTGTGCATCCTGATCAAGCTGGANGTCGGCGGTCTTGGAACCAATGTTATGACACCGATCCTAAAGGANATTCCGGTGATCAACAAGATACTTCCGAAGGATCATACGACGGAGATCGCCGATCTGGAGGGAATGTATGGGTACAGCTCGCTGCCGGATGCGGTGGAACGGATCCGTGAGCTGGAGGTGCAGCTTGCCAGCGTCCAATCCTCCAATGCAAATTATATGGCGGAGATCGAGCAGCTGAAAGCGGAAGTGCTGCGGCTGCAGACATTTGAAAATCAGCAGGTGGAGTTCCAAAGGATCAAGACGGAATTTTATGAAGAAGTGATCTATACGGAAAAAAGTCCGGGGCCGGAGGCTTATAAGGAATATTATGAAAGCATCGATCCGACGACGGCGGAATATCTGTATCAGCAGGTGGTTCAGAATATGGAGGCGGATGCGCANANCAAGAGCCTTGCGGACGGNTATGCCGCGATGGATGCGGCGGCGGCGGGGNCGATCTTTGATACGGATGTCATGCAGGGCAATCTGCAGCTTGTGGCTGATATCTTATGGGCGATGGACGCGAAATCCCGCGGTAATATCTTAGCAGCGATGAAGCCGGAGAATGCCGCAAGGGTGACCGCGCTGATGAACCAGTAGAACGCCATGAGGCGGTGATAGGCTTTGTGTGCCGCCCACGGTACAAATTTGCCTCAAAAGGTTAAGAATCAGACAGTTTCGTCCGATACTTCTTACGTAGTAAGATTTATGGAAAGGAGGAAAAGGATGACATCAAAAGTAGAAATGGGTCTCATGATGGGGAATGTGCTTCCGGCAGCCAGTGCCGCAAAAAGCGGGCAGAACAGCCAGGATGCGTTTCAGGGAATCATGTTCAACATGACCACGGTCAATATGACCACGCCCGACGTATCTGTATCCGGTCAGAATGAGCCTAAGGCGCAGAATAACCAGCCGGAGAAGACGGCAGCTGTCAAAGGAACGGCAGGGAAGACAGAGGATAATGCTTCTAATGGGAAAACTGCAGATACAGTCAGCAGCGTTCAGGAGACTGGGGAAGCAGCCGGCAGCGTTCAGGAGACTGAGGAAGCAGTCAGCGGCGGTCAGAAGACAGAAGATATAGTCAGTGAGGATTCCGGTAGTGAGACGGTAGTCAGTGAAGCCGAAGAAGACATCCTGACACAGACGGCGGAGAAGCTTGACATTACTGTGGAAGAGCTGGAAGAAATCCTTGCTCAGATGGGTCTGAATGTATGGGCTCTTTTGGAACCGGAGAATGTTTCTGCGCTTGTTGCAGAGGTGTTGGGCGACGGTGATAAGTGGTCTTTGGTGACGGATGAAAATCTTTCCCAGACGGTGCTTGAGCTGAATGCATCTATGAAGGAGATCGGTGCAGAGCTTGCCAAAGAGCTTGGCGTGGATGAGGCGGATGTCAAAGCGGTATTGGAAGGACTGCCGGAGAGCCCGGAGGAGCCGAAGGACGCAGGAGCTGTCATGACGATGCCGAAAGCAGAGACGGCAGCGGAAATACAGACCGTAAGGGAGATGCCTGAGGCGGCTGCACAGACGGAATATGACGAAGCGGAAGACGCCGGAGAGGTACAGGCAGTTGTGGAACAGCTTCCGGCAGACCATGCGGAGGAGAACAGCGGCAGNNCTTCNTCGGATACNCAGNGCGGACAGCGCGGTNNNGGNTCGGANCGTATGNCGGATGCNNTNATGCGGCGTCAGACNGNNAGAGNGGATCAGATCGGNGCGCTTNAGCAGACGNNGCNGGANANNCNGGTGATNCANGATATNGCGCTGGANGCGGCAAGAGAGCTGNTGGGNAGCAGCCCGACGGAGATNATNNACCAGATCANTGCCTATATNANACAGAANACNGCNGCGCATNTTACGGAATGGCAGATGCAGCTGAATCCCGAACATCTTGGGACGGTCAATCTGAATGTCACTGCCAAAGAAGGGGTTGTAACCGCACAGTTTACGACGCAGAATGAAGCGGTAAAGGCTGTGATGGAAGCGCAGGTTATGATATTAAAAGAGAATCTGGAGCAGCAGGGCGTGAAGGTAGAGGCTGTCGAGGTGACCGTTGCAAGCCACGAATTTGAACAGAACCTGCAGCAGGGAGATGAATCCAACCGACAGATGGAAGAGGAGCAGGAGAATCTCAGAAAAGCCACGAGAAAGATTGATCTGGGAGAGTTTGCTTCATCGGAAGATCTGGAAGCGCTGGACGAAGCAGAGCAGGTAACTGTGGAGATGATGCAGGCGGACGGCAACATGATGGATTATAAAGTGTAATAATTTAAAAAGTATCGGAAAGGAGCAGAACGCGTATGAGCGATTTGATTGCGCAGTTTAAAGATGGCAATTTTGTCTCTGGTGTGAATACATCAGAAAAAGAAAAGACAAAGGAAAAGAATAATTCAGGAATGGACTCCGACGCTTTTTTGACATTATTGGTAGCAGAGATGCAGAATCAGGATCCGCTGGAGCCTACCTCCAATACGGAGTGGGTAAGCCAGTATGCAACCTTTACGGAGGTAGCGGAGATTCAGGCGATCGGCGAAAAGATGGGCACCGTACAGGCGCAGGGGCTGGTCGGCAAGCAGGTTATCATGAAGGTAGAGAACTCAGTCGGTGAGACGGAGTATATACAGGGCAGGGTTGATTATGTGGAATATCAGGGAGATAAGGCATTTCTTTCCATCGGCGGCAACAAGTATTCCATCGATAAGCTTGATACGATCGCGGATGATGAGTATCTGGATGCTATGGAAAAACTGACAAATATCACGGAAGCCCTAAAGAAATTGCCGGATGTTGACGATATAACTCTTGAAGATGAAGAGACAATCACCGGGCTTGCAAGAATCATCAACGGCATGAGCGATTATCAGTTCTCATTTGTGCCGGAAGAAACCTTTAATCTGATTGAAAGATATGCAGCGAAGCTGCAGGAACTCATCTCTCAGAAAAATAGCACGGAGGCTGGGGAAAATGACGAAAGTGACACAAACAATGCAGATGATGCAGACAATGCAGACGATGCAGACGAGAGAGTCGATACAGAATAATTATTTTCCGCATGTAACAAACAGCTATCATACGGCTGGCACGGACGCCCTCAGAAGCCAGGATAGCGGCAAGGCAGTAAACTTTCAGGAGATTCTCGGGCAGAAGGCGGAAGAGACAAAGGCGGCGGAAAGCGCGCTGAAGTTTTCCAAGCATGCGGCAGGAAGACTGGAAGAAAGAAACATTGAGCTTTCTGAGACACAGCTGGAGCGGCTGCAGGAAGGTACGGTAAAGGCAGGAGAAAAGGGGATCAACGAATCTCTGGTGCTGATGGATCAGTTCGCATTTATCGTCAACATTCCACACAATACCGTGATCACGGCGATGGATCAGACGGAAACATATCAAAACATATTCACAAACATTGATGGAGCTGTAATCGTATAGCCGGACCTTACAGGAGGCTTTGCCCCGCGACTGACAGAACGGGGCGCCTTACCGGCTCCATCCGTAAAAGGAGGGCACTTAATTATGATGAGATCACTCTTTTCTGGTGTAGCAGGTCTGAAGACACACCAGGTCAAGATGGACGTTATTGGTAACAATATCGCCAATGTCAACACGGTGGGATATAAGTCCCAGTCGATCGTATTTACGGAACTGATGTACCAGACGACACAGAGAGCATCAGGACCCAACGGAGAGACAGGAAAGGCCGGTATGAACGCAAAGCAGATCGGTCTTGGTGTAATGTCCGGTGCGATCAATACGGCGGTGACGCAGGAGGGTTCCACGCAGAATACCGGCAACGCGTTTGATGTCAGGATCACCGGAGAATCATTTTTCGTTGTCAGCAACGGAAACGGCTACAGCTTTACCAGAGACGGTTCCTTTTATGTGGATGCTGCAGGTAATCTTGCCATGAGCTCCACAGGCTATAATGTCATGGGCTGGCTGCCGGATCCCATCACAGGCAATATCGTGCAGGATACGGTGCAGAGGCTGCAGATTCTCTCTGCGGAGAATCTTACCAGCGACCCGCAGGCAACGGAAAAGGGACGTATCACCGGTATCATCGACAGGAACGATTCCAATGTTCTTTCCGCCACTGGCAAGGCGATGAATTTCTCCTTTTATGATAATCTGGGTTATACCTACAATGCAAGATTTAAGCTTAAGGCGACGGATGAAAAGGGCGTCTATATCCTGACTCTGGATGATGTCCTGGCGGGGAAGGAATCGATTGGGGATGAGTTTGATTTCAACATCTTTACGGGTGTTAATGAGGGCGGCAGTCCTGTCAATGCTGCGAAGAAGAACAGCTACAGTACAATGGACGGATACACATTGGATCCTAATACAGGTTACATCACGGTGGCGGATCCTAACGGCGGTACAGCTACAACGGAACTCAGGCCGGCTGATATCTTTAATACAGATGGCACTGTGAAAGCTGATCAGGAGGAGAACGCCAACCAATATGCCGCAGCCTTTGGATTTACCAGTTATAAAGATCTGCTGGCGCTGACGGTGGATGTAAATACAGGAACCGCTGAAGATCCTATAATTGAGCCGACGAGGATTCTGTCCATACTGCTGAATAACCCTCCGACATATACGAACGCAGCCGGTGATACGGTAAATCTGTTTGCCGGCGGCACTCTGAATGTGGATGGTTTTGCCACGGATGCGGGAACCAGCGTTAAACTAACCTATGATGCGGAGAAGGGAACCTTTGTCGGACTGAACGGTTCCACCAATCTCAAGGAGTTTAACCTCATGATTACGCCGAAGAATACGACGGCAGGCAATCCGTTCAAACAGATCGCAATCGATCTGTCAGCATCATTGAACCTCAATAACGAGAAGACTTCCACCGTTACCGCGACTTATGGCGATAAGGACGGAAACGGCGCAGGATGCGCTGTGGGTAAGATGACCGGCGTATCGATTCAGAATGACGGAAAGATCTACGGCGCTTATGATAACGGTCAGACAAAGCTTCTGGGACAGATTGCGGTTGCTAACTTTGCCAATGCGGCAGGTCTGGAAAAGACGGGGGATAACCTTTATCAGGCGACCTTGAACTCCGGTGAGTTTGACGGTATCGGCGTGGATGTATCGTCGGATGGCGGCTCCATCAGAAGCGGTGTTCTGGAGATGAGTAATGTTGACCTTTCTACGGAATTTACCGAGCTGATCACGACGCAGAGAGGCTTCCAGGCCAACAGCCGTATCATCACGGTGTCCGATACGCTGCTGGAAGAACTTGTTAATTTAAAGAGATAACTTGAAAAATGTGCCATAAAGTTTTATAATGGTTTGCGTGGTGTTTTACNACGCAAGCCTTTTGTGTGGTTTATANTTGGAGGTGATTTTANTATTGAGNTTACANAGCTGNNNGGGAGTAAGANTNTNNTNANTTCCNATCTGATAGAAACCGTGGANGAAACACCGGATACAGTGGTNTCNCTNACTACAGGAAAAAAACTTCTTGTAAAAGAAAGTAGACAAGAAGTGAAAAATCTAGTAAAATCATTTAGAAGGGAAATTTTTGCGATACATAATGCAGAATAAAGGGTACATGTAATATGGATTTAGCAACACTGCTGGGTATAGTCATATGCTTTGTCATGGTCATATTCGGTATTGTCTATGACGATGGCGGCGTTAATTTTTCGGTAATGCTGAACTTTTTGAATGCGCCGTCCGCAATCATCACANTTGGTGGTGCTTTTTNTGCTGTTTTGATCATGAACAGCGTAAAGGATTTTGTAGACGGACTAAAGAGTATCGGCAGGGCATTTAAGATGCCGCAGTTAGATACAATAGAGATTATTAAAAAGATTATTGATTTATCCAATATCGCCCGTAAGGAAGGTCTGCTGTCTCTGGAGGAAGCGGCAAGCGATATTGACGATGAGTTTTTGAAAAAAGGGATTTTGCTGATTGTTGACGGTACCGATCCGGAACTGGTCCGCGCGATCATGGAGACGGAGATGGGAAGCGTCGATGCAAGNCATAAGCAGAAGNTNAAATTCTGGCAGGATCTTGCTTCCATGGGACCTGCCTGGGGTATGATCGGTACNCTGATCGGTCTGGTTAATATGCTTNAGAANNTGGATGATGCNTCTGCNATCGGTCCTGCTATGGCGGTGGCNTTGCTGACCACATTGTANGGCTCNNTGCTTGCAAACTGGATTTCCATCCCGGTATCCACGAAGCTGTCTGCCAACAATGATGCAGAGATGACTTTGAAGGAGATCATGATCGAGGGTCTGTTATCCATTCAGGCAGGTGAGAATCCGCGTGTTATCGAGGAGAAATTAAAATCCTTCCTTGCTCCTAAGGATCGTTTCGGTGAAGGAGCCGGGGAAGAAGCTGCCGAATAAATGTGAGAAGAACTTCTATTGCTTCCGGCAATATGATTGCCTTCGGCAATTTTGCTTACAGCAGTGGGCTGTCAAATTGAAAATCAAAGATTTTCAATTGCAAAGAAGTTCTATGTCTCACATAGAAGTACGCAAAAAGCGCGTTCTTCCGTATAATAAGAAGGTTGTACCGTGTTATAAATAGAAAGTGTGGTGAGAAGAGTTGGCTAAGANNANAGAAGNAGTCNCTGCACCNGGGGCGCCGGCGTGGNTGGCAACATTCANCGATTTGATGAATCTGCTTTNGTGTNTCTTCGTGCTTTNGTTTTCGATGTCAACTGTAGATCAGCAGAAGTTTGAGGAAGTGGCGGCCTCGTTTTCCCAGGCGTTTAGTATCTTTACCAAGGGTTCCCAGGCGATCGGCGACGGCGTCCTGATCAGTAACGGCGTCAGCCAGTTAAACCAGCTGGATGATTATATTAACAGTACCGGTCAGCCGATAGAAAGTTCAGAAAATCCTGAGGATATGCTGGCGGAAGCGGAGAAGATGCTGGAGGAGGCAAAGCAGGCGGCGTCGGAAGAAATGGCGGAGATGGTGGGAGAAGCGATTTCGGAGAGCGGCATGGATGATATGATTGAGCTTGACTATACTTCCCAGTATGTACAGCTGACGTTGAACGGTTCCCTGCTGTTTGCTTCGGGAAGCGCGGAGCTAAAGCCTGAAGCGGAAGCGGTGCTGCAGCAGGTGGGCATTATTCTGGAGCGTTATGCGGAAAGTACGATAGAGATTGAGGGGCATACCGACAACCAGCCGATCAATACGGCGCGTTTTCCGAGCAACAATGAGCTTTCCGATGCCAGAGCGCTGTCTGTATTTTATTATCTGATCGGACACACGAATCTGGATCCCGCGTTCATAAAACATTCCGGCAGGGGAGAGTACTGCCCGATCGCAGCGAATGATACCATAGAGGGCAGGGCGCTGAACAGACGGGTGGAAATCAAGATATACAATTCGCTCAGTGCGTATTAATATTTCCGGTTTAGAAAAAAGAAAGGTGTTTGGGTTATCATGAAAAAGAATTTGCTATCTCTTGTAATTTTATCTTTATTGGTGGTCAATATCATATTGACGGCTGTGATGCTGTTCTCCGTGTTATCTACCAATAAAAAAACAGCGGAGATCGTGACGGACATTGCCGGCATCCTGCAGCTGGAACTGAACAGCAGCGCGGATGGTGCAGGCGCGGTATCGATTGCTGATACGGAGGTACATGGAATTGCGGAACAGACGATCTCTTTGGAAAAGGAAGAGGGCGATGCGAAGGATCATTTTGCGGTAGTTACCGTATCGCTTTCCATCAATACGAAGCATGAGGATTAGGANGCCGGGAACGTNTGGCGCTGACATCGTCAACAAGGAGGATTTGATNAAGAGNGAGATTATCTCTGTTGTCAGNGGTTATACAGCNACGGAAGCGAGNATTCCGGAAGTACAGACAAAGATGTGCGAGGAGATTCTGGAACGCATTCAGAATATGTACGGTTCCACTTTTGTTTATAAAGTGACGTTCAGTAATATTATAGTTCAGTAATTCATGAGTTTACTGCAGCATGGAGGTAAGGTTGGATGGGCGATGTCTTATCGCAAAATGAAATAGATAATCTGCTTGCTGCCCTGACCAGCGGTGAGGTAGATGTTCAGGAGATCCAGAAGGATTCCGAGAAAAGCGTTAAGAACTATGATTTCAAGCGTCCATCGAAGTTTTCTAAGGAACACCTGAGGACGATGGAGTTGATCTTTGAGCATTATGGACGACTGCTTTCGACGAACCTGCCGGTTTATCTTAGAAAAAATATACAGGTGAACGTGACAAGCTCCGAGTCGGTTACTTTTTCGGAATTTTCCAATGCATTGTCCAATCCGGTCATTCTGGGGGTTGTCAATTTTCAGCCGCTGCCCGGCAATATCATTGTAGAGCTTTCCGCCAATGTCGCATATGCGATTCTGGACAGGATGCTGGGAGGACAGGGAGAGACGATTGACAAGCTGAGGGATTTCTCGGAGATTGAGATGGGGATATTGAACAATATCTTATCCATATGTACGGGACTGCTTCGGGAACCGTGGAAAAATGTTACGGATATTTCCCCGGTGCTGGAAAGGATAGAAACCAATACGCAGTTTGCGCAAATTATCGCGCCCAATGAAATGATTTCCATCATAACGCTAAGCATCAATATGGGCGGTGTATCGGGATTTATGAATGTCTGTCTGCCTTTTATGACNTTGGAGNGNATNCTGGANAATCTGAATACGAAGTTCTGGTTCACCAGCCAGTCNNTGAANGNCGGNGAGGANAACCGNGAGAATCTGGAGNTGCTGNTNAAGAGNGTNCAGGTGCCNGTNAAGGCGTATCTTGGTAGAAGCCAGATCACGGTCAATGATTTTCTGGGGCTTCAGGTNGGGGANATCATCCGGCTGGGAACAAGGACNGACAGCGAGCTGGATGTATATGTCGGTCAGTATAANAAGTTTGCGGCAGTGCCCGGAACGGATCATGATAAATACGCAGTCCGGGTAACTTCAGTATATAGAGAGGAGGAAGAATAGACGATGGATGGCATGCTATCACAGGACGAGATCAATGCCCTTTTAAACGGTCTTGATACAGGAAATAATGATGATACGGCGCCTGCTGCATCTGCTGCGTCTGATGCTTCTTCAGATGAGGAACTGTTATCTGATATTGAGAAGGATGCTGTCGGCGAAATTGCCAATATCAGCATGGGTACTTCGGCGACGACGCTTTATTCCCTTGTGAACAGAAAGGTGAATATCACAACGCCTAAGGTATCGCTTGCAACTTGGGACAGTATTGTGGAGGATTATCCGACTCCGTGTGTATTTGTACAGATCAAATACACGATCGGTCTGAACGGCTCCAATATTCTGGTGCTTCGTGAGGAGGATGTAAAGATCATCACTGATCTTATGATGGGCGGAGACGGAACGAATACTGACGGAGAGTTGGGAGAGCTTCATCTGAGCGCAATCTCAGAGGCGATGAATCAGATGATGGGCTCCGCGGCAACGTCGCTTTCTTCCATGATCGGACAGAAGATCNATATCAGCCCGCCAACAGCGACGCNTGTGGATGTGAATGAGCTTAGGGATGCAGGANTTGTACAGGAGTTTACCAATGGTACATTTGTCAAGATCGCATTCAGGATGCAGATCGGAGATCTGATTGATTCCATTATCATGCAGCTGTATCCGTTGGATTTTGCACATTCTTTATATGATATCTTTATGAGCCAGCAGGCAGAACCGGAACCGGAGCCGGCTCCTGCGCCCGCACCTGCGCCGGAGGCAGCGCCCGCGCCTGCGCCACAGACGGCGCCGATGATGGAGCAGCCGATGATGACTCAGCAGATGCCTATGGGACAGGATATGCCGCAGCAGATGATGCCGCAGATGGCGGCACAGCCTATGATGATGCCGGGGCAGCCCATGCCTTACATGATGCCGCAGATGGCGGCGCCGATGAATGTGCAGTCGGCACAGTTCCAGGCATTTACGCCGGATATGGCGGCGATCATCGGTCAGGAGAATATCAATCTGATCATGGACGTGCCGCTTGAGGTTACGGTAGAGCTTGGCAGGACGGTAAAGACGATCCATGAGATACTTGACTTTGCGCCGGGTACGATCATAGAGCTTGAGAAGCTTGCAGGTGAGCCGATCGATGTTTTGGTCAACGGTAAATATGTTGCCAAGGGTGAAGTCGTAGTTATCGAAGAAAGCTTCGGCGTGAGGGTGACAGAGATTATTAAGGATTAGTATTTATGTTATTAACGGTTGATACGCTGGACAATGTTACACGTTTTCTGACGCTGCTTCTGATCTTTGGCTTTGTTCTGGCAGTTACGTATTTTACGACGCGCTATATTGCCAATTTTCAGAAGGGAAAGCTTCGTGATGCCAATATCTCCGTGATAGAGACGGCACAGATCGCTCCTGGGAGATATATCCAGATCATCAGGATCGGCAGCCGTTATCTGGCGGTGGCGGTCGGTAAGGATACGGTCACGATGCTTACGGAGCTGAAGGAAGAGGAAATACAGCTTTTGGACGATAAGGGAACGGATCTCCCGGGATTCAAAGAGATAATGGAGAAAGCTAAGGAAAAATTGTTGAAGGATAAAAAATAGGGTGATCCATTCATGAAAAGCATAATTACTTATAAGCGAATATTGCGCCCCATATGCCTACTGTTTCTGGTGGGCATATTGTGTATGTTGGCACCGATGCGTGTCTATGCGACAGGTACGGACGGTGACGGAGAGACGGATGAGCGTACCTATGAGGATGAACCCGGAACTGCACAGAACGGCAGGGATAATGCCGATTTGAATGTGGGAGATTCCTTTACGGTTACGTTGGATCAGGGCAACGGAACGCTCAACGGCGCGCTGCGTATCCTGATCATTCTGACGCTGATCGGAATTGCGCCGATGCTGCTGATCATGCTGACCTCGTTTACACGCATCATTATTGTGCTGCATTTTACAAGGACGGCGCTTAATACCCAGACGGCTCCGCCCAATCAGGTGCTGCTGGGACTTGCGCTGTTCCTGACGATCTATATCATGTCGCCGGTCTTTGCGCAGATCTATACCAATGCGATACAGCCCTTGGATGAAGGAAGGATCACGCAGGAAGAGGCTCTGGAGGCCGGTCTTAAGCCGCTGCGGGAGTTTATGTACGGGCAGACGCTGGTGAAGGATACGGCAACATTGATGGAGATCGCCGGACTGGAATGGGACGGTGTGACTGCGGACGATGTGCCGACCACGGTTCTGATTCCGAGTTTTATTTTAGGCGAGCTGCGGCAGGCCTTTATCATAGGATTTGTGATTTATATCCCGTTTCTGGTCATCGATATGGTCGTTGCATCCATCCTGATGAGTATGGGTATGATGATGCTTCCGCCGACGACGATCTCCATGCCGTTCAAGATTCTGTTATTCGTATTGGCAGACGGGTGGAACCTTATCATAGTTAATCTTGTTAAGACATTTTACTGAGTACGGAAAGGAGCGTAATGATATATGACAGTAGNAACAGTTACCGCAATCATGTCCCGGGCTTTATACTGTGTTATCACCACTGCGGCGCCGGCGCTGCTGGTATCGCTGGTCATCGGTCTGATCATCAGTATCTTCCAGACGGTTACTTCGATACAGGAACAGACGCTTACCTTTGTTCCTAAGGTACTCTCCATCTTTCTGACTCTGATTATTGCGGGCAATTGGATGTTAAATAATATGATCACGCTGATGCAGGAGCTTTGGTCTAACTTTGCGATATATGCAAAATAAGTGGTGAAGGCATATGATTGATGCAGCTTTTCCTTTGGAAGAATTGGAATATTATCTCCTGATCCTGGTCAGGGTGTCCTGCTTTGTCTTTGCGGCACCATTCTTTGGCAGGAACGATGTGCCGCGTATGGTCAAGGTGACGTTCAGCGTCTTTACTGCGTATCTGNTGTTNAGCGTTGNTCCGGTNCATGAGATNCCGGAATANAGNACGCTGTTTCAATATGCGGGTNTTGTGNTCAAGGAAGCGGTCACGGGNCTTCTGATCGGACTGGGGGCGCAGTTNTGNTTTATGATCATNNGNTTTGCCGGACATATGGTNGATACGGAGATCGGATTTGCCATGGCGTCNTTGATGGATCCNNCGACAAGNCAGCAGACGACGGTNACCGGTATGTATTTCCAGTATGGTTTTATGCTGATNTTTNTGCTCAGCGGGATGTANCGGTATCTGCTTTCCGCACTGGCGGAGACATTTATCCTGATACCGGTCGGACGGGCGCAGTTTATCCTCAACCGGCTTTATGAATCGTTTATTACGTTTATGACGGATTATATCGTCATCGGATTCAGGATCTGCCTGCCGGTGTTCTGTACGATACTGATCGTCAACGGACTCCTGGGAATCATGGCGAAGGTTTCACCGCAGATGAATATGTTTGCGGTCGGTCTTCAGATCAAGGTTTTGGCGGGACTTGGCGTACTGCTGATAACGACCTCCCTGCTTCCCACGGCTGCCGATCTTATCTTTGTACAGATGAAGCGCGTGATCGTGATGTTTGTAAAAGCAATGGGGGCTGTCTATGGCTGAGTATAATACGCTTCTCGCCTACCGGCTGCAGTTCTTTGCAAAGGACGGACCCGGCGGTGAGAAGACAGAGGAACCGACGCAAAAGAAGATCGACGATTCCAGAAAAGAGGGACAGGTAGCAAAAAGCAAGGAAGTTGCGAGCACGCTTACCCTGATTACATTGTTCGTGATGCTTAAGCTCTGGATCTCCACACTGGGCAGGCAGCTGTTGGAGCTGTTCCCGGGATATTATGGCAGGATGGCGGAATATGTGACGCTGGAAGGCGGACAGATTTCGACGAGAACATTTTCCTCGCTGATTTCCTTTACGTTACAGCGGGTAGTGGTGCTCATACTGCCATTCCTGCTGACAGGATTTATCGTCTGTTTTGTGTCTGATCTGGCTCAGGTGAAGTGGAAACCTACGACGAAGCCCCTGCAGCCTAAGTTCAGCAAGCTGAATCCGCTCTCCGGGGTGAAAAAGCTTTTTTCTCTCCAATCGCTTGTGGAGCTGTTGAAATCAATAATAAAAATTGCCATTATCATCATCGTTATATATAATGAGTTTAAGGAGAAATGGCAGATCATTCTGCTGGTCTATCAGATGCCGCTGATGCAGGCAGTGCTGACGGCGGGAGATATGCTGATCAATATCGGATTAAAGATCGCCCTGATCTTTATCGTGGTTGCTGCGGCGGATTATATCTTCCAGAGATGGAAGCATCATGAAGACCTGAAGATGACAAAGCAGGAGGTCAAGGATGAGTTTAAGAATACCGAAGGTGATCCGCAGATCAAGGGAAAGATCCGGCAGAGGATGATGGAGGCTTCCAGACGGAGGATGATGCAGGATCTTCCGAAGGCGGACGTCGTGATTACTAACCCGACGCATTATGCCGTTGCGATCCGTTATGACACGAGTATTGCCGATGCACCGTTTGTTGTGGCGAAAGGCGTGGATTATCTGGCGCAGAAGATCAAAGAGGTCGCAAGGGAGAACCATATTGAGATCATGGAGAATAAACCGCTGGCGCGTTCCCTATATGCCAATGTCGAGATCGGGGAACAGATCCCGCAGGAGCTTTATGTGGCGGTGGCCGAAGTTNTGGCGGCNGTNTACCGCGCGNAGGGGAANATANATTANGAAGGNAANGAGTGGNAGGACATGAAAAAAGCGGATCTTGGCGTGGCTTTATATCTGCTGTCGGCATTTGTCATGCTGATCGTATCGATTCCAAACTGGCTGCTGGATATCTGTCTGGCGCTTAATATGTCGCTGGCTTTTACGATCATGTTTTCCACGATGTTTACCAAGGAAGTTCTGGATATGTCATTTTATCCCACCATCCTTTTGTTTACCACGATTTTCCGTATCGCGCTGAACGTGTCTTCCACCAAGCTGATATTGCTCACGGGAAATCCGGGGAATGTTGTGGAAACATTTGGAGAGTATGTGGGCGGCGGCGATCTGGTAGTCGGCATCATTGTTTTTATCATCCTGATCATTATTCAGTTTGTGGTTATCAATAAAGGTTCCGAACGAGTAGCGGAGGTAACGGCGCGTTTTACGCTGGACGCGATGCCCGGTAAGCAGATGGCGATCGACGCTGACTTAAATACCGGTGCGATCACGGATGCACAGGCGAAAGAGCAGCGTGATAAGATCCAGAGGGAGTCAAGCTTCTTCGGCTCCATGGACGGTGCCGTGAAGTATGTTAAGGGAGATGCGACGGCGGGGCTTATCATTACGGCGGTCAATATTGTCGGCGGAGTGGCGATGGGCGTGCTTCGCCAGGGTATGGAGCTTAGTGATGCTTTCAATCGCTATACCATTCTGACGATTGGCGACGGTCTGGTGAGCNANNTTCCATCCCTNCTGATNTCGCTTTCNNCAGGNATNCTTGTNACNAAGGNCTCCAAAGNTGGCGGATTTTGGTACGNTGCTGGTCAANCCNGTTNTTTGGNANCCNGANGGTTTNGTATTTTGTGGGTGTCACGATAGCGGCGCTGGGGATATTGACACCATTGAACGATATCCTCTTTATCGGTCTCGGGCTGGCGTTTGTCATTGCCGGAAGGAGCATCTCCGGCACGATCAAGACGGAAGAGATTGAGGCAAAGGTTGAGGAGGAAGAAGTCGCCGCTGAGGAGATCCGGCGGCCGGAGAATGTGACGGCTCTTCTGCAGGTCGATCCGATCGAGCTGGAATTTGGCTATGGCATCATCCCGCTGGCGGACAGTAATCAGGGCGGAGATCTTCTGGACCGGGTGGTTATGATCCGAAGGCAGATCGCGCTGGAGCTTGGAACCATCGTTCCGATCATCCGTCTGCGTGACAATATACAGTTAAATCCTAACCAGTATATCATCAAGATCAAGGGCATACAGGTCAGCGAAGGGGAAATCTTATTTGACCATTATCTGGCGATGAACCCGGGGTATGTGGAGGAGGAGATCACCGGCATACCCACCTTTGAACCGTCATTTCATCTGCCTGCTATCTGGATCACTGAGGGACAGCGGGAACGTGCGGAAAGTCTGGGATATACGGTGGTGGATCCGCCGTCCATCATCGCGACGCATCTGACAGAAGTGATCAGAAAGCATATTGCGGAGCTGCTGACCAGGCAGGACGTGCAGAATCTTGTCAACAACTTAAAGGAGACCAATCCGTCCATTGTGGAGGAGCTTGTGCCGAAGCTGCTTGGACTTGGTGAGATCCAGAAGGTGCTGCAGAATCTCCTGAATGAACAGATCTCCATCAGGGATCTGCTGACGATATTTGAAGCGCTGGCGGATCATGCCGCTGCCACGAGGGATACGGATCTTCTGACGGAATATGTCAGACAGACGCTGAAGCGCGCCATCTCCAATAAATATTTCTCGGAGCCGGGGACAGCCAGCGTGGTGACACTGGATCCGAAGCTGGAGCAGGAGATCATGAACAGCGTGAAGCAGTCGGAGCAGGGCGCGTATATTACATTGGATCCGGAGCGGATCAAGGCGATGATCGAGAGTGTGCGTAAGGAGCTGGAAAAACTTGAGAGCATGGGGAAAAATTCCATTATCCTTACGTCACCTATCGTAAGGATGTATTTTAAGCGTTTGACGGAGGATTATTTCAACGATCTGGCGGTTGTTTCGTACAATGAAGTGGAATCCGATGTAGAATTACAATCAGTGGGAATGGTGACAGCATAAATGATAATCAAAAAATTTCAGGCAAAAACAGAAGAAGAAGCAGTAATGCAGGCAAAAAAAGAACTGGGTGAGAATGTTGTGGTCATGAATGTCCGTATGATCAAACCCAAGGGACTGTTTAAGTGGTTCCGCTCACCGACCGTCGAGGTAATGGTGGCAAAAGAGGAAGAGGCGGAGGCAGTGCGCGCAAAGGAACAGACGGAGAAGATGCAGACGGAAAATCTGAAGGATGTGATTGCGTCCATCGACAAGTTGAGGCAGCTGGGCGAGGATGCCGGAGAGACTTCCGTAAAAAAGACGCAGCCTGCGGAAGAAGCAGTGCTTGAGGAACGTCTGGAAAATATTCAGAACCTTCTGGAGGAAAAGCTTAAGAAGCAGGAAGATAAGAAGGACGAGCAGGCGCCGGAGGAGGAAAAGAAAAATACAGAAATGACAGAATTTATCCGCCTGCTTTATAACACGATGATCGAAAATGAAGTCCATGAAAAGTATGCCAATCAGATGATTGATGAGATAGAGCAGAATTTCGGGGAAAAAATGAAGGTGGAACATGTGCTGTCCCATATCTATCAGAAGATGGTATTGAAGTTTGGCAAGGTGGAGCGCATCACCCCCGCCCAAAAGAAGGGACCGAAGGTGGTATTTTTCCTCGGACCTACGGGCGTGGGCAAGACGACAACGCTGGCTAAGATCGCGTCGCAGTTCAGCGTCAGCGGCGGCAAGAAGATCGCGCTGTTTACAGCGGATACCTATAGGATCTCCGCTACGGATCAGTTAAAAACTTATGCGAATATTTTAGGAGTGCCGTTTCATATCATATATTCAGTGGACGAGATGAGGACCTATCTGGAGAGCTACCGGGAATATGATTATGTCCTGGTTGATACGGCGGGACATTCCCCGAATAATGAAGACCGGCGCAGGGATATGAATGAATTTATCCATGCGTTTGGCGAAGATGTTGAGACGGAAGTTTATCTGGTGCTGTCTGCGACGACGAAATATCGTGATCTGATGAATATCGCAGATACTTATACAGAGATCACGGATTATAAGATTATTTTTACAAAGCTTGATGAGACAACGGAATATGGCAATCTGCTGAATCTGAAGATACATACCGGAGCGCCGTTAAGCTATGTAACAAACGGGCAGAACGTACCGGATGACATTGAACTTTTCCAGCCGCAGGANGCTGTTAGGANGATCCTTGGCGGACAGGGATANNNGTNAAAAGTGTCTCACACCGAAAAACGCAAAAAGCAGCGTTTTTCATCACTATTTGAGCCGCAGTAAAGCTTCGGCATGGGGACAGAATGGATAAAAGGGGAATTGTATGGATCAAGCGGAACAGTTAAGAAATATCATAAAGGCCGGAGCGTACACGCAGCGTCCGATGGCAAGGGTCATNACGATCACCAGCGGCAANGGCGGNGTCGGAAANTCCAATACGGCGATCAATCTGGCGATCCAGNTNAAAAAACGGGGNAAACGNGTNGTTATTTTGGANGCGGATTTTGGACTTGCCAATATTGAGATCATGTTCGGGACNATACCGAAGCATAATCTGTGNGATNTGATNTATCAGGGAAAAAATATTACGGAGATCATCACATGGGGACCGGATGAGATCGGNTTTATCTCCGGNGGTTCCGGAATCGCGGGNTTATCCAATCTCAGCAGGGAGTATCTGACATATATCATCCAGAACCTTGCGCAGCTGGATGCGATCGCGGATGTGATCATCGTAGATACGGGCGCGGGGATCGCGGAGGCGGTGATGGAGTTTCTTGTGGCGAGCGGCGAGATCATTGTTGTGACGACTCCGGAGCCGACCTCCATTACGGATTCCTATTCGCTGTTGAAGGCGCTTAACCGGCATCCGAGGTTCAGCCGGGACAATTCTACGATCAAGGTGATCGCGAACCGTGTCAGCAGTGAGAGCGAGGCGGATTCCCTGTTTAATAAATTAAATACGGTCGTTACAAGATACCTGTCACTGCCTATCGAGTATCTTGGCGCGATTCCGTATGATAAGATGCTCAGTACGGCGGTCATGCAGCAGATGCCGGTTTCTCTGGCGCATCCCAACGCACGTTCCGCAAAGGCATATGAAGAGATAGCGGATCGGCTGATGAATCTGGAACAGAGCGGTAAAATAAAAAAGAGAGGAATGGCAGCGTTTTTTTCGCATATTATTGCCAGCAAGAAAAATAATGAGTGAGATCAGAGCGAGCGAAGTTTTAAGACCCGGAGAACGGGTGGATCTGGAGATGATTCCGGCATTTGGAGAACCCGAGGAAGAAAAGAAATATTATATTACAAAGATCTATGAAATCCCAGATGATGATCATATAGATGTGCTGATGCCCATGGAAAAGACGAAGCTTCTTCTGCTGGAAAAGGATACGGAGTTTCAGGCGTTTTTCTATGGCAGGAAAGGGATCTATACCTGTGAGGCGCGCGTGGCGGAGCGGTACAGGGAGGAGCAGTTTGTAGCAGCTTCGCTGGAGATCACTTCGGAGTTGAAAAAGCAGCAGCGGCGGGAATATTACCGTTATTCCTGTGTTATCGGCATGAATACGAGGCAGCTGACAGAGGAAGAGGCGGTGCAGTATGAAACAATGAGGAACAGCGATTTTCTTGGACAGCCGGAGGATAAGAGCGTGATTGTCGACATCAGCGGCGGCGGCATACGCTTTGTGACTCCGATGGTATATGAAAAAGGAAATCTGATCTACTGCAGATTTCTTCTCAGCACAGGTGAACAGCAGAAAACATACAGCTGCGTGGTAAAGATACTGAACAGCCAGCCGGTGGGAAATCATACCAAGAATGTGGNATACCGCGGAGAGTTCCGCTATCTGGATGACAGGAAGAGAGAGGCGATCATACACTATATCTTCGAGGAGGAACGAAGGATGAGGCGCAGGAGCTAGATTAAAAAATAAGATTAATATCTTATTTTTTAATCGGCAATTTTGCTTGTAGCAATGGCTGCTTCAGACGGGACCGGGCAGATGAGGTCTGCGTGGTTCCTTTTTTTTTTCAGCAAATACCATCGATTGTGTAATCTGCACAAAAAAAGATTAAGAATTTTGTGATAAAATATTTTGCGCAAAATGTTACTTTGCACCCATGAGAAGTGCATGATGTGGTATAATATTGTCATTACTAGTATGCAGTAGATATAATGTGGCGTGGTGTTGTTATGAGCAAGATAGTTGCAATGGCGGTTTCGACAGGAGGACCGAAAGCGCTGAAGCAGGTGATTCCCAGACTGCCAGCTGATCTGGATGCACCGGTGATTCTGGTACAGCATATGCTGGAAGGATTTACAAAGGATCTTGCAAAAAGCTTGACGCAGATCAGCATGATTGAGGTAAAAGAAGCTGAGGATCACGAACAGATCAAAAAAGGCTGTGTGTATCTTGCACGTGGCGGACAGCATCTCAATTATGCAGGCGGCGCGGGATTGGGATCCTTATATTATTCCGATCAACCCAACAGGCAGGGCGTAAAGCCGTGTGCGGACTATATGTATGAGTCGCTTGTCAATAGTCCCTTTGATGAGATCGTGTGTGTTGTGATGACCGGGATGGGACATGACGCAACGGAGGGGATTGTTCATCTCGAAAAAAGAAAGAAAATTTTTGTGATTGCGCAGAACCAGGAATCCTGTACCGTATATGGCATGCCGAGAAGCATTATTGAAGCTGGAAAAGCAGACAGAATTGTGCCTCTGGATCAGATTGCACAAGAAATAATATTAAGAGTGGGAGTGAGAAAAGATGGACGTTAGCCAGTATCTTGACATTTTCCTTGATGAGACCAAGGAGCATCTGCAGAATCTGAATACCCAGATTCTTGCGCTGGAGCAGGATTCAGAAAACATGGATACGATCAATGAGATTTTCCGTGCGGCACATTCCTTAAAGGGAATGGCCGGAACCATGGGATATAAGCGGATGCAGACGTTGACCCATGATATGGAGAATGTATTCTCTGAAGTGCGGACCGGAAGTATTAAGGTCACTGCCCCGATGATCGACACGCTGTTCCAGTGTCTGGATGCATTGGAGGATTATCTATCCTGTATTCAGGAAAATGCCGATGAGGGAGATAATGATAATGAACCGCTGATTAAGGAGCTGAACCGCATCTTGAGCAGCAAGGGCAAGGAGGAGGATGCGGCACCTCCGCAAGAGGAGACTCCGGTACAGGAAGCTGCTTCGACGGCTACCCATTGGAATCAGGTGTCATGTACGCCGGAAGATAAGCAGCGGATCGCGGAGGCAGTGGAAAAAGGAAAGAATATTTACGGCGTCACGGTCATCGTGCAGGAGGCATGTCTTTTAAAGGCAGCAAGAGCGTTTCTGGTATTTAAGGCGATCGAAGAGATCGGGGAGATCATTTCCACGCAGCCTTCTTCACAGGAGATAGAGGATGAGCATTTTGAACTTGATTTTTCCATGATCGTGGCCTCTGAACGGCAGCTGGACGAAGTGATCGAAGCGGTGAAAAAGGTATCGGAGATCGCGGATGCCACTGGCGATATCTACACTCCGGAAGAGGAGACGCAGTCGGAAGAGACAGAAGAAGCAGCCGTGCCGGCAGTGGCTCAGACGATGCGGCCGGAGGTTGTGAAGAAAAGTGAAAAGCCGCAGAATGTTGTTGACAGATCGACGGCAAAACAGCCTGAGAAAAAGGCGGCGGCAAAACAGCAGATGAACCGTACCGTGCGGGTGGACATTGAGAAGCTGGATGTACTGATGAATCTTGTCAGCGAGCTGATCATTGCCAAGAACTCGCTGGTCAGCAGCGCCACAAGCGCGGCAGGATCGGATCGTGACACAGGATTTAATGAGCAGATCGAATATCTGGAAAGCGTTACGACCAATCTGCATGAGTCTGTTATGAAGGTCAGGATGGTGCCGATCGAGAGCGTAGTGAACAAATTCCCGCGTATGATTAGGGATCTTTCCAAGAAGCTGAACAAACAGATGGAATTGTACATGACCGGTGAAGAGACGGAGTTAGACCGGACGGTGGTGGATGAGATCGGTGATCCGCTGATGCATCTGCTTCGTAATTCTGCGGATCATGGTCTGGAATCTACCGAAACAAGAACCGCAAGAGGAAAATCACCCGTCGGCTCTATCTTTCTGGATGCTTATCAGGATGGTAACAATGTTGTCATTGAAGTGCGTGACGACGGTAATGGTATCGATGCAGACGCTGTCCGGATGAAGGCAGTAGAACGTGAATATATGACTGAAGAACAGGCGGCGGCAGCTTCTGATGAGGATATTATAGCGTGTTTGTTTGAACCGGGATTTTCCACGGCGAAGCAGGTGTCGGACGTATCCGGCCGAGGGGTAGGGCTTGATGTTGTTAAGTCCAAGATCGAATCGCTTTCCGGTGAAGTCGAGGTCAAGACAAAGTTAGGAGAAGGAAGCACCTTTATTATCAGACTTCCGCTTACCCTTGCGATCATACAGGCGCTTATGGTTGTTGTGGGCGGTGAGAAATATGCTATTTCTTTAGGCGGTATTCAGACGATCGAGGACGTGGATCCCAAGGAGATCAAGACTGTGCAGTCCAAAGAGGTCATCCATCTGCGCGGCTCCGTAATTCCGCTGATCCGTCTGGACGAGGTTCTGGATATCGAATCCAAGCGCGCGCCGGATGAGAATATGGTCGTTGTTATCGTGAAGAAGGGCGATAAGCTTGCGGGTCTTGTGATTGATGAACTGATCGGACAGCAGGAGATTGTTATCAAATCTATGGGCAAGTACATAAATAAATGCAAGTTTATCAGCGGCGCAACAATCCTTGGCGACGGCGAGATCGCGTTGATTCTGGATGCGAATGCGCTGATCTGATGATGGCGGATGCGTTGGCGCTGTCCGGCATAAGGACAGCAAAAGAAGATAAGAGAAAGGTAAGGTTATCAGTATGGCATATGAAATCAGCACACAGGTAAATGAGATCGTACAGTATGTTGTTGTCCGGATCGGCGGGGAACAGTACGGGATCGATATCAAAAACATAGACAATATTGTCAGGATGCAGAGCATTACCAGAGTTCCGAAGGTGCCCGCATATCTGAAGGGCGTGATCAATCTTCGTGGAGAGGTGATCCCGGTGATGAGCCTTAGGATCAAGATGGATATGGAAGCGGATGATATCACGAAAGATACGAGGATTATTATAATAAAGATCAATCATGACGGAATCGGTCTGATGGTAGATTCGGTCAAGGAAGTTGTTTCACTGAATGTTGCGGAGATCGAGAAGGTTTCTTTTGAAAACCGCGAAGAACGGAATACGTTTGTACAGGGAATCGGCAAGCAGGGCGAGGCGCTGATCTCGTTACTGGATATCAATGCAGTCCTGCAGGAAGCGTAAGTTTTCACGGAAAGGATCATATTTTATGGTAAATTTCAACGAACAATATTATGATGTGCTGAAAGAAATCGGCAATATCGGCGCCGGCAATGCGACGACAGCGTTATCGCAGATGCTGAATACCAGAGTGGATATGGCTGTGCCTAAGGTCAGGCTGATGGAATTTAAAGATGTCGGCGAGACGATGGGAGGCGAAGAACAGCTGGTTGCCGGTATTTATCTTGCCGTGGAGGGGGATGTTACCGGAAGCATTATGTTTATCCAGAGAAAGGAATCCGCCAGAGAGATGGTCTCGAAGCTGATGGGTATGGAGCTTGAAGGGGAGGACTTTAATGAAATAGAGCTTTCCGCATTAAAGGAGATCGGCAATATTATTACAGGGGCATACTTAAATTCCCTGTCAACATTGACCAATCTCTGCATATACCCTTCGGTGCCGGAGCTTTGCATTGATATGGCGGCCGCGATCATGTCGGTGCCGGCGATTGAGTTTGGCACGATTGGAGACAGGATTCTGATGATCCAGACTGACTTTGCGGATGATGCAGATATGTCGGGTTATTTTATCCTGATGCCTGATGAGGTATCTTATGACAGAATATTAGATGCATTGGGTGTCCGATGATCTTAACGGCTATATACAGATACAGTAGTCGGTCTTAAATTAAAATGGAAGGAATTTAAGTGGATAAAGAAGGTAGTTTATCATGGCTGAGACGTTTAAAGTAGGAATTGCAGATTTAAATGTGTGCAGTGCACCGAACATGATTACAACGATCGGACTGGGATCCTGTGTGGGAATTGCGATCAGGGATCCGGCATTAGGAATTGGCGGTTTAGTACATATTATGCTGCCGGACAGTACACAGATTACAGGCTCTTCCAACCTCGCTAAATTTGCGGATACGGGAATTGCGGAGCTGGTACGTCTGATGGAAAGGAGAGGCTGCAGCCGCTGGCGTATGGAGGCAAAGATCGCGGGAGGAGCTCAGATGTTCGCTTTCCGCAGCAAGACAGAGCTGGCAGGGGTCGGTATGCGTAATGTAGAAGCGTCAAAAAGTAAGCTGAAGGAGCTTGGAATCCCTTTAAAGGCGGAGGATACAGGAAAGGATTACGGAAGAACCGTCGTATATTATCCGGAAAATGGCAATTATGAAATCCGGGCGGTCGGAAAAAGTGTCATTATCATTTAGAAGCGAGGAGAACACATGAATTATAATCAGGCGGTGCAGATTGAACGCAGGAAAAGAAAAACGAAATTTATTCCGCCAATCATGATGCTTACGGCAGGTCTGATCACTTCCATTATTTGTTTGGTGATGGGATATGAACTGTTAAAAAGCCTGCTTATCTTATTTTTTTCCATGCTTATTTTTGCTATTCTGGGTACGGTCATCAAGAGCATTGTGGAGCATTTTCGAACCGAGATGGATTATTCCGACTTTTTTGATGAAGACGGTGAGATAGTAGAGAAATAAAAAGCGGTAAGGAGAAATCAAAAGCAGTATGGACGACGCAGGTAAAAAGAGATTGTGGGAGGATTATGCGAGAACGGAATCCCCACAGTTACGTGAAAAGTTAATTATAGAATATGCGCCGCTGGTGAAGCTTGTTGCGGGCAGGCTCTGTATGTATCTCGGATATAATGTAGAGTTTGAGGATCTTACCAGTTATGGGATCTTTGGTCTGATCGATGCGATCGATAAGTTTGACCACCGCAAAGGGATCAAGTTTGAAACGTACGCGTCCCTCCGTATCCGTGGTGCGATCCTGGATCAGATACGAAAGAATGACTGGATTCCCCGGACGGTCAGACAGCGTCAGAAACAGATCGATACCGCTATCAAGGATATCGAAGCCAAGACGGGACGCCCGGCGACAGACGAGGAGATTGCCGCCGCCATAGGCATCAGCGATGATGAGCTGCTGGAATGGCAGTCACAGATGAAGGTGACGAATGTTGTTTCGTTGAATGAATTTATGGATCAGGGAAGCGAGGTGCCAAACGACGCTTCGCAGCCGAACCATTTTGAGATGCCGGAGGAAAAGGTCGAGCAGGAGGAGTTAAAAGAAATGCTGAAGGAGGCGCTGGAGCTTCTGACAGAAAAGGAACGCAATGTTATCCTGTTTTATTACTATGAGGAGCTGACGTTAAAAGAGATCAGCAATATCATGGAAGTGTCGGAATCAAGGATTTCGCAGCTGCATACCAGGGCGCTGCAGAAAATGAAGAAAAAACTGGGGAATTATATGGGTGTATTGTCGCAGATTTAGTTATACTAATTTTTCAAAATAAGAGGTGTGGATGAACGGTTATTTTCAAGTGATTTTTAAAACGGTAGGTGTATATTTAAGATGCTATCCTCCCACGGAGGATGGTCGTCCTATTAATTTTAAAGAAGTTCTGGATTATCTGGAAGCGGAAAAACTTCCCTATGATCTGAAAGTATTGAGTGATACCATTAACGGACTTGTAGAGGAACAGGACGTTTTATTGACCGTGGAAAAGATCCTTCCGATCAAGGAACGGTGCATGGTCAATATAACATTTGATAAGATGAAAGCAAACATCTGTCTTTATCCGCCCTCCACGGACGGCAAAATGTGTACGCTTGAGGATATAGAGTCGGCACTCCGTCTCGCTAAGGTGGAATACGGCGTGGATGAAGAGGCGATCAGGGCATTTCTGGAAAATAAAGAGTACGGAACGCCTCGCACAGTAGCGTGCGGAAAGCCGCCAAGAGAGGGCTCAGACGCAAAGATAGAGTATTTTTTCAAGACGGACAGAACGATGCGCCCGCAGGTTCGTGAAGACGGGACGGTGAATTATTTTGATCTGGATCTTGTGAGCCATTGTAAAAAAGGAGATCTTCTGGCGGTGCTTACGCCGGCGGATCTGGGAGAACCGGGGATCAATGTCTTAGGCGCTCCGATACGCCAAAAGGAAGTCATCCGGATGGCGCTCAAGCATGGCAACAATATTGAGAAAAATGAAGAAAAAACAGAATTGCGCTCCGCGGTGGACGGTCATGTGACGCTTGTAGACGGCACGGTCTTTGTCTCTAATGTCCTTGAAGTAGAGAACGTGGATAATTCAACGGGAAATATCGATTACGACGGATCGGTCAAGATCAACGGCAATGTCTGCACCAACTTTTCGGTACGGGCGCGCGGGGATATTGAAGTAAAGGGAACCGTAGAAGGCGCTTATATGGAATCCGGCAATAATATCGTCCTTGCCAGAGGCATCAACGGTATGGGCAAAGGGAAGCTTGTTGCGGAAGGCAACGTGATCTCCAAGTTTTTGGAGAACTGTTCCGTAACTGCCGGAGGATATGTGGAAACGGAGACGATCGTACAGTCTAATGTGAAGTCAAAGACAGAGATTCATGTATCCGGTAAAAATGCAAGCATTATCGGCGGAACGGTCATTGCGACCAATCTTGTTACGACTAAGAATCTTGGGACGCCTATGGGGACGGCGACCAATATTGTGGNCNGNNTCGATCCTNCGGTCAACGANAGATGNGCGCAGTNGAAGAAAGAGCTGGAAGAAGCAAAGAAAAATCTGGATAAGATCCTGCCTGTGCTGGAGAGCACGAAAAAAAAGCTTCTTAACAGTAATGTGTCGCAGAAGGATCAGATGAAATATATGTCACAGCTGATAGAGACGGCAAGACATCTGCAGCAGGTCGTGGAGTCACGCGGGCAGGAATTGTCGGAATGCAAAAAGCTGCTTGCGCAGGCGATGGACGCCAAGATCGAGGTTTCCGGTGAAATGTGTCCCGGAGTTGTCGTTACGATATCGGATGTATCAATTACGATTAGGGATTCGATCAAATTCTGCTGCCTGAGAAAACGGGACGGCGCGGTGAAGGTGGAGAGCTTATAGTGTGAAAAGTGTTTCTAATTGCTTTAGCAATTTTGNTCACTTCCAAAGGGAATTAAGGAACCAAAGGTTCCTGGNATAGAANCACTAAGTTTCACACCGAAAAACGCAAAAGCGAACTTGTTNNCTTTTTAGCAGCAGTTTTTCATCGNTATNTGNGTCGCAGCAAAGNTGCGACATGATTAGCATGGGAGGTGAGCCTGTATGGCAATCAGCATGATAGAGTTTCAGGGACAGATTCCGCGACAGCAGGATTTTCAGACGATGAAACAGAATGAAGATACCAGACCTATGGTTGATTACGGCAATTTTCAGAATCAGGTGCAGCGCAATGTAGAATCTGCATCCTCGCAGGTCATCAAGCGTGAAGAGGCAGAATGGAATGAAGAAGACAGAGGACAGGGACGGGGCGGCTCCTATCAGGGGGACGGCGGCAGGAATAGAAAAAAGCATACTGAGGATAAAATAATAAAAAAGGGAAAAGATTCTTTTGATATCCGTATCTGATGCCTGTGTGGACAGATACGGATCATGGATAAGGAGCAGAGATACGGATGGAATGGATGGAAATGATATTGCTTTTTGCGGGAGCTGCAATATTTTTTGCAAGCTTTTTTATTCCGGAAAAGAAAAATGNNCGNNCNGACGGNGATGCGCTGACAAANGAGCAGATACAGGATATCTTTGANGAAGANTATGANGATGCCAGACAACGGATCNCCCNGNTNACTGANGAGACGATNGAGTATTCCATGGAGAAGGCGGAACGTTCGCTGGAACGTGTNTTGAANGAAAAAATGNTGACTTTTGGNGAATATTCGGATTCGGTCATGGAGCAGATCGGCAATAATCATCAGGAAACGGTCTTTATGTACGATATGCTGAATAACAGTAAGCAGGAGCTGACAAATCTTTTTTTGCAGACCGATAAAAGCGCGCAGGATGCCTACCAGCTGTCGCAGGATGCTTTGACGGCGGGCGAAAGCGCTAAGGAGATTGCGGAAGAAGCCAATAAGATAGCAAGAGCTGCAAGGGCGCGGGCAAAGAAAGCGCAGGAGCAGGCGGTTGTTGCAGAGGAAAAAATGCTGCTTGCCAGAAAGAATGCGCAGGGAGAAAACACTGTTGAAAAACCGCAGACCGGCATCGAGAGGATCCGGATGGCGGGGGCAGAAGAACCAGATCCGGTGAAGGCGAAAGCGCCGGCAGAGAAACGGCGCATCAATAAGACCCCGGTCAGAAAAAACGCCGCAAAGTCAGATGCAGACAATCTGGCAGAGGAAATGCTGCTGGACGGGAAGGATGTCAATCTGAAATTCACGCCGGATGAAGAAAGCAGCGTCAACAGCAATGAACGGATTCTTGAGCTTCATAAGCGCGGGAAATCCAATGTTGCCATAGCCAAGTCGCTGGGGCTTGGTGTGGGCGAGGTCAAGCTGGTGATTGATCTTTTTGAAACAAAATAGTGTGCAGCATTATCAGAGTGAGGTAAGATATGAAATTACGGCATTATTTAAGGGGACTTGGAATCGGCATGGCGGTGACTGCGATGCTCCTGCATTTCAGCGTTTATGCGGCAGAGCCTTCGATGACAGATGAAGAAGTAATGGCACGGGCAAGAGAACTTGGGATGATTGAAAATATTGTGCTGTCGAGGAACGATCCGACGATCAGCGGCGGAAACAGTATTTCCGGTGGAAACATTGCAGGCGGTGAAGCTGCCGTGTCAGCTAGTGGAAATGCGGCATCCGATGGGGAAGATACCGCATCGGGTGATGGAAATGCGGCGACTGATGGTGAAGCTGCTGCATCGGGTAATGGAAATACAGTGTCTGATGGTGAAGCTGCCGCATCGGGGAATGGAAATGCGGCAGGTAATGGTGAAGCTGCTATGCCGGATGATGGAAATGCGGCAGGCAATGGTGAGGATGCCATGCCGGATGATGGAAATGCAGCAGGCGGTCAGGGCGGTCATTCCGGCACATCGGGGAATGGGAATGCATCTGACGGGAATCCTTCAGAGGAAGATATAAAGCCCGCAGCCGGGAATGATGATGAGACGGAGACGGAACCACGGGAGGGGATGTCGGGCGCAGAAGCCGGACAGGACAGCGTGACAATCACGGTTACCAATGGCGATTCTTCCGTTTCGGTAGCGGCTAAGCTGGCTGCCTTGGGACTGGTGTCCTCGCAGGCGGAGTATGATGCGTATCTCTGTTCCCATGGATATGACAGGACGATCCGTACAGGTGTCCATGTGATCCCGGTAGGAGCGACGGAGCAGCAGATTGCGGAGATCATCACGTCAAAACAATAGGAAATGGTCGTTTTATGCGTTCTGCTCAAAAAGTGAATCAATGAGAGTTAAGTTATGTGCCGGATGGTCGATACATAATGTAGTTATGGATGACAGATGGCAAAGACTAGGACAGTAATCAAAGGAGTTGGGGTTGCTGTCCTTTTTTGTGGTGGGCATATGCATATTAGAGCGGAAGGATCATGATTGGACGGTTTACATAACTCTTTGTTTAACAATCTATGTTCCAAAAACATCATATAATGAAATCATTTTTGGAACATAGATTGTTAAACTACAGGTTATGTAAACCTAATTGGCGACTCTAAGGAAGAATATACGAAACTATGATTGCATATTAAAAAGGAGGAACAGACATGGTAACAGGAATCACAGGCGGAGGTCAGCAAATTTATGGATGGAACCGGCAGGTGGCGGGAGAGAATCAGGAGCAGAATGAAACGGCGGCGCTGGAGAATGGAAGAAAGCAGGGAACAGGAAGAACTGTGGAAGAGAAAAAGGAATTTCAGGATAAGCTGTTGAAGCAGATCAAAGGGGAAAAACATGCGCCGTATGATTATCTGGCGACGGATGGATGTATCAATTATAATGGTGTGACANTTTTCTGCGATNCGGNGAAAANCNAGNTCTGNNTANGNGATGTCAGTGACCNGCATAAGTGTCTGATGGTTTCTCTGGAGAANGGAGGAACATTAATNGTAAATCAGGNCTGTATTGGAGATCTGGGAAGAGCAATTACGATGTTNACACCGGAGGATCAGAAAAGGATCATGTATGCTGTCAGTATGTATAAGAAGGCAAAGGAGCTGGAGCAGGAAATAGAGGATGATAAGGCGGGGATCGGGGACAGCGCAGAGGAATAAAAAGATCCATTTTAACGCAGCCATGCAGGAACAGAAGAAGAAACACAGGAAAGCAGGCTTGTGATAAAAGGCTGCTGTTCAAACATTGAAAAAGTACTTGCCATATCCTGCCGGAATATGCTATAATCTTCCGGTAACTAAAATCAGCACGCATATGGATTGAGATGCCGGTGCCTGTTACGCTTCAGGTGGCGTCAGTGCGAAATATGCGGAAGCAAAACCAAACGGAGGTAGAAAAATGAGCGTAATTTCAATGAAACAGTTGTTGGAGGCAGGTGTACATTTTGGACACCAGACAAGAAGATGGAACCCTAAGATGGCTCCGTATATCTTCACGGAGAGAAATGGTATCTATATCATTGATCTCCAGAAATCAGTAGGAAAGGTCGATGAGGCTTATAATGCAATTTCCGATATTGCTGCTCAGGGCGGAACCGTTCTGTTTGTCGGCACAAAGAAGCAGGCACAGGAGGCGGTTAAGACAGAGGCTGAGCGATGCGGTATGTACTATGTCAACGAGAGATGGCTTGGTGGTATGCTGACCAACTTTAAGACGATCCAGTCCCGTGTAAAGAGGCTGAAAGAGATCGAGAAGATGGCTGAGGACGGAACATTTGACGTTCTTCCGAAGAAGGAAGTCATCCAGATCAAGAAGGAATGGGAAAAGTTAGAGAAGAATCTTGGCGGTATTAAAGAAATGAACCGGATTCCGGATGCAATTTTTATTGTAGATCCGAAGAAGGAGAGAATCTGCGTGCAGGAAGCACATTCCCTTGGCATCACACTGATCGGTATCGCTGATACGAACTGTGATCCGGAGGAACTGGATTATGTCATTCCCGGCAATGATGATGCGATCCGTGCAGTGAAGCTGATCGTTTCCAAGATGGCAGATGCGATCATCGAAGCAAATCAGGGCGAGACGATGACAGACGAGGAAGCAGAGAGTGCAGCGGCTGACGCAGAGGAAGAAGCAGCAGAAGAAGCAGCAGAATAATTAATAATCCGGCTTTTATAAGCAATATAGAGCAAAACATTAAAATATTACCCGGCTGTCTGGCTTCGTAAGGCAAGATCTGCATTGGACGGCTTGGTAATATTTTTGCGAAATATAATTAAAATTGGAGGATGATGAATATGGCTACAATTACCGCAGCTATGGTAAAAGAATTAAGAGAAAAAACCGGTGCAGGTATGATGGAGTGCAAAAAGGCGCTTACCGAGACCGATGGTAATATGGAAGCGGCAGTTGACGTGTTAAGAAAGAGCGGCGCTGCCAAGATGGAAAAGAAGGCAAGCAGAATTGCCGCGGAAGGAATCGCGAGAGTCGCGTCTTCCGGTAATACGGCAGTTGTTGTGGAGGTCAACTCCGAGACAGACTTTGTTGCCAAGAACGAGGTGTTCCAGAACTTTGTACAGGGAGTAGCGGAGAAGGCGCTTGCTTCTTCCGTGGAAAAAGCGGGAGATGGCGAGGATATTGTTTCCATTCTTGATATCAAGTCAGAACTGGAAGAAAAGACGCTTACCATCGGTGAGAAGCTTTCTGTCAGAAGATTTGAGAAGGTCAGCGGAGACGCTGTTGCGTCTTATATCCACGCCGGCGGAAGGATCGGCGTTCTTGTAGCGGCGGACGGAGATTCCTCTGCGGAAGCGAAGGAAGCGCTTTCCAACGTCGCAATGCAGATCGCGGCTATGAATCCGCAGTATATCAGCAGGGCAGATATCTCCGCGGAAGAATTGGATAAATTAAGGGAAATTACCATCGACAGCGCTTTGAATGATCCTGCGTCTCTTCCTAAGCCGTTATTGCAGAGATTGATCGATAAGGCGATCGGTGACGCAGTATGGAGTGCGGAAGATATTGCTATCTACGAAGAGAAGAAGAGCAATATGAACTACTTATTCAACTTCCTTTCTGACGGGGCAAGAAATGCGTTGGTTGAGCTGGCATTTGCCGACAAAGCTTCCATCGTTTCCGATAAGATTTTCACCGGCTTGGTGGAAGGACGTATTTCAAAGCAGATAAAGGAGATCTGTCTTTTGGAACAGGCATATGTTAAGGCGGAAGACGGTAAGCAGACAGTTGCGCAGTACCTCGGTACAGTTTCCGGCAGTCTGAAGATCACAAAGATGGTAAGATTTGAAGTCGGCGAGGGCATGGAGAAAAAAGAAGAGAACTTCGCTGAAGAAGTGAAAAAGCAGATGGGTGTGTAATCCCGTTACTGCAATTGAAAGGGATTAATTTTTTAAAGAGCTGCAAAGAGATTCTTTGGAGCTCTTTTTGCATGGCAAAATGTGAGCAATTATGGTAAAATAAGCGCAAAGGCAGCGCTTATTACAAATTGCTTCGCAATTTGAATTATGCGCAAAAAGCGTGCGCAATTATGGTAAGATAAAACAGTATGAAGTAATTCAACAAATCGGGATTTAAGGAGGAAGCAAAATGAAAAATCTAATCATTCCGCCCAAATTGAACGAGGGTGATACAGTAGCATTTATTTCAATTTCAGGTGGCCGTGCCGGGGATGAAGATATGATTCCCCGGTATATGCTGGGTAAAAGGAGATTCGAAAAAATCTTTAATGTAAAAGTTGTTGAAACTCCCAATGCGCTTAGAGGGAGCGAGTATCTTTATGAGCATCCTGAGAAAAGAGCCGAGGATCTGATGTGGGCTTTGAAGGATGATTCCATCAAAGGGATTATCTGTAATCAGGGTGGAGATGATTCTTATCGTGTTCTTCCGTATATCGATTCGCAGGTCATTCATGATCATCCCAAGGTATTTATGGGTTTTTCCGATATTGCTACATGGATGGCTGTTTTTGCATATGCAGGCGTCCGTGCTTATTACGGTCCCACTGTTCTGACCCCACTCGCACAGCCAGGGAAACTTGATGAGTATACGGAAGCGGCAATCAGACGGACATTGTTTTCAAATGAGGTAATCGGCGAAATTAAACCTGCGGAAAAGAACACACCGATTGACTGGACTACAACATACACCGTCAAAGAGGGATCGAAAGAAGTTCAATATGAACGCTTTTTGGATAATGATGAGATTGATGATCCGAAAGATATAATTCCCTGGACACCCGGAACCGGCTACAAGGTATTGCAGGGGTCCGGAAGGGTCAGAGGCCATGTTATCGCGGTTTGCGGAGGTCCTCTTTGGCAGATAATGGGGACGAAGTATTTTCCCGGTCCCGATATATGGGAAGATTCCATTATTGCGTTGGAACACGATAGCATTTACGGCAGTAAATTAGCCGGATTACATCAACTTCGTGCATTTGCCGCGGCCGGAGTTTTTGATAAGGCGAAAGCTGTGATCACAGGTCCTCTGGATGAGGACAATGAGGAAACAATTATAAAGGTTATCTGTAAGGAAGTTCACAGACCGGACATGGTCATATTGGAAAATGTGGATTACATTCACAGAACGCCTATGACTATACTTCCTACCGGGGCGTGGATGGAGATAGACTGTGACGTTCCGAGAATAGAAATACTCGAATCGGGAGTATCATAATACTGGGTAAAAGCATCCGAGGGAAAGTATGGGGTGCGATAGTTAGGTGAACCTACAAGACTGTTACGACACTTACAGAATCAGTATTTGAAGATGAAGGTATGCACGTCTTTGAATGGTGGGGCGGTGAATATCGTCCGTTAGCTGAACTTATTGCAGAAATGGACGACGTAAAGCGGAAAAGCAAATAGACAAATTCAGGTTTGTAGAACTGAAAAATTAAATTTTAGGGAGAAATACAATATGCAATATAAATATATGAGGATACAGGGGAGAGAAGAATCTTACATTACAAAGTACCCAAAAGGTATATTCAGTCTTTGCTGGAATCTGATAAGGGATAAACAATTTACTGATGAAGAAAAAGAATTATTTATCAATATTGATAATTGGTTCAAAGACAATCTTCCCGAACCGGAACCCTGCAAAAACCATGAACAAGTCATTACATTTTTTAAGTGCGAAAGCACATCAGAAATGGTTGGGAAATTAGAGCCGGCTATTGCGCTTTTGGATAAGCATCAAAAGCCTTATGATGTAGTGTATACAAATTTTGTTGGAACCATCGTTTACGAAGATAACTGGCAGGTTGCTGTTCGGGTTGAGGATGGAGAAATAATATAACTTCCGGCTTGATAAAAGTTGTGATAGGGTGATGCGATATAATAAATGCAGCGGTCCGGATAAGGAAGGATATTGCCATGATGTATTCACCAGACAGAGATAATCTTTCCCATTATTTTTATTTATATCAATAAAATGAAGTTGCAAACCCGGATTGATTTTTGCCACCGAACACATTACCGAAGTGTACTGATTTTGATATATACATTGATGGTGTCCAAATGTTAAATAACTTGAGTTTCCGTAAATTGTAATTATAGAATAGCCAAACCTTCCCAGAGTACCAATCTGTTTTTTAAAGTTATTTATAAAAGAGCACCCAAAATCAGGGTTCTGTGGATAAAATTGCGGAAACTCAAGTATAAAGAATATTGACAAAAACCTCTGCGGGGATTATGTTATATTGGCAGGGATTTTAAAGGGATGCTGAAAACGGGGGAAAAAAGTTAATGAGAAAAGAATTAATTCAACAGGAAAATATGTTAAAATTAGCGCAAGAAATGGGTGCCATCCTCTGCCGATATCAAAATGCGGGAGATGAACTGATTCAAGCAGTATTAAATGGGGTGGAGAAAGTTAATATCGAATTATTTGGCTGTAGAATGATTCCGGCGTTTCCTTTTGACAAGCATATAAACAATCCGGTATCCTTTAAAGAGCAGTATGCGCAGTGGCTGAATACGTTATCTGACGAATTGCAATACCGGAAGTCACTTTTAAATAAAATTGATTATGATTTTCATATTTTCCTTTCTCATGTTTCTGCTATGAGTGAAGAAGCATTAGTCGCAGAGGGGGTTACCTATCTTGAAAAAATCCGGCAGGTGGATAGAGAGGGGTATGATGGAATCGTAAAAGTATATAATGGCTATCGCCATTTCTGGGGCTCTGTGGACTTGGAGAACGGAGATACGAACTTAATAAAAAATCGTGTCCATGAAATAAAAAGTCATTTGGAGGATTTTATCTGGTTATATGACAATCTTGCAGATTATCGTTCTAAGAAGGTACTCTACGGAATTCTCAGACATTGGCTGACATTTGACTATGCATATAAGAACTCCATAAAAGAAAACAACTATGATGACTATTATGATTTTGATATTATAACCTGCAGCCCGGAGGAATGTTTGGTTGATTTAGGTGCCTATACTGGGGATTCCGCGTTGTCTTTTATTCATAATTTCGGATTGTATAAACGGATATACTGTTATGAAATGACTGCCGGATCTATGAAGGTAACGCAGGAAAATCTGAAAGATTTTGATAATATTATATATCGCCAGACTGCAGTCGGGAATACGAACGGCAGCATATGTATGACAGAATTTAATGGAGCCCCCGGCAGCAATCTTGTCAGTTCAAAGGGCGATACAGAAATCCCAATGGTAAGATTAGATGATGATATCTGTGAGCCAATCACATTTATTAAGATGGATATCGAGGGCAGTGAAATAGAGGCGATGAAAGGCGCGGAGCAGCATATTCGGAGAGATAAACCCAAGCTTGCAATCTGCTCTTATCACAATAATCATCATATATATGAGATTCCAAGGCTGATGCGGGAATATAATCCGCAATATAAGCTTTATATGCGTTATAACGGACCGTTTAATAATGTGTTAGCATCTGAATTTGTCACTTTTGCGATTCCCTAGAGGCTGAGGGACAAGCAAACCCTCTTGATAATTGGACAGGTGTAGGCACTGTCATTGGTGTACAATATAGTGGTTTACATAATGCATCAGCAGCTGCCTTTCTAACGGACATCCATAACTTTTGTTTCTGACAGAGTGAGGGTATTACCTTCAATTGCGGTTGAATTATGGGTAAATGTTAATTCAAACTCCTTTCTATATGATGAAATAGTAACCTTATCAATAGAGTCTTTTCCCTGTTGTAAAATATTTCTATGAGATTTTCTATATTCATTGATTAGGTCCTCCATCTAACGATAATATGATACCTATTCTTTAACATATATCAAAGAAATCTTGCCATGTAAAATTAATTTTTCTCTGAATTTTCGGGATTTTCAATAAATTGATGCAGTATTGATCTTTTCAAGGTGCAGATGGCGGAAAGACCTGCCTGAAAACACGATATCAGAGCTATGTTTTTGCATTGGGTTTTAATGAGCAGACACTAAATAATTCTTGAAAAGGCAGCTATAATAAGATATAATTCAAATAATATCAGGAAAGAAAAAATTTTCTGATAGAGTTCACCAATACAAGAAAGGACTGATTTTGTGTGGAAGCAGCATTAAAGAATGACTATCAAACTGCATTAGATGAACAGAACAAGGAAGTTCGTAATCTTGTTATGGCAGGATTAGAGCAGATGAAAGACGGAAACACCAAAGACTTTAACACTGTTTGTGACAGATTGGAGAAGAAATACAAAGAATGAGGCACTACTGAATTGAGATTACTGAATTGGCAGAACAGGATATACTATATGATTTATGAGAATACCATATACATAATAAGAATACTTCATATGTTGGTTGACAGCAAGGCATGGCTATATCGTACATTTGGCTTGTAATATTATAAATAGTTGTATATAATGCAACAGCTTTTAAGAGAAAAATCGCAAAGCATATGTATTGATGTAGAATGATAAAAAGAAATAAGAGTTAAAACCTTTGAAAAGCTTGATAATTGGCATTTTGAGGGTTTTTTATAGTATGGCTTAACTTTAAAAATGTATTAAAAATTTATTGAAGAGGATATTGCCATGAAAAACACAAGTGAATATATACGGGAAATCCAAAGCGGCATCCATGATGAACGTCTGCGGGAAATCTATGTGGATGAAAGGTTATTATCCTATCAGAAGCAGCGGTATCAGGATGTGCTCTTAAGGTTTCGGGAATTGTTCGGTGAAAAAGAGGTGTCCATTTACAGTGCGCCGGGAAGGACCGAAATTTCCGGCAATCATACGGATCATCAGCATGGTCATGTACTTGCGGCAAGTATCAATCTGGACATGATCGGGGTTGTGGCGGGGGTCGGGGAGAAGACTGTCCGTCTGGTATCGGGGGATGCTCCACTGATTGAGTGTGATCTGGGGCAGCTTNCACCTGTGGAAGAAGAAAAGGGAAGTACGGCTGCNCTGATCCGNGGCGTGGCAGCCGGACTGGCGCANAGAGGATATCAGGTGGGCGGATTNGAAGCATATGTGACCTCGGATGTTCTGATGGGCTCCGGAATGTCTTCTTCNGCAGCGTTCGAGAGTCTGATCGGGACGATTTTTTCCGGATTATACAATGATATGCAGGTGTCTTCCGTNGATATNGCAAAGANNGGACAGGAAGCGGAAAATAATTATTTTGGAAAACCCTGCGGNNTGATGGATCAGATGGCATGCAGCGTNGGCGGGCTGGTTTATATTGATTTTGCCNATGTNNGGCAGCCGATGGTCANNCAGATCCCCGNGGATTTTGAANGGCANNGNTATNGTNTNTGTATTGTTGACACGAAAGGNTCCCATGCGGATCTGACGGAGGATTATGCGGCTGTNCCGAGGGAGATGAAGGCGGCTGCCNCNTATTTCGGNANGGAATATTTAAGGGATGTGNANGANGAANNCTTCTTTTCCAACATTGCCAAGATCCGTGAAAAGGCAGGCGACAGGGCAGTTCTTCGTGCGATCCATTTTTATACGGAGCAGGGACGCGTCAGCAGAGCGGTAAAGGCTTTGGAGGAAGTTAATTTTGACGGTTTCTTATCTGAGATCAGGGAAAGCGGCGCTTCTTCGGAAAAATATCTGCAGAACATTTATAGTATAAAGGAGCCGCAGGTACAAAGTCTTACGGTTGCGCTTGCCGTCAGCGCATATTACCTGAAAGATAACGGTGTCTGCCGCGTGCATGGCGGCGGTTTTGCCGGGACGATTCAGGCTTTTGTCAAAAAGGAAGCGGTTGATGATTATAAATGCGCAATAGAAGCTATTTTCGGAAAAGACACCTGCCATGTGCTGAAGATCCGTCCCTATGGCGGGATTTGCGTCATGTAAAGCTGTAAGAAGCCTGCGCTTTATGCGGATAGAATTTGTACAAATTTAATAAATTATGCCTCTTGCTTTTGGAATACGTTGCAACTTGTCGAAGTCCCTCTAAGATGATATAGTATTAATACTTACTGTTATTATTTGGAATTGAGGACGATTCATGGAAGGTATCTTAAAACTTCTCTGGAATAGCGAAAACGGAATCTGCCAGTTGAAGAACAACAGCCAGTTGGCCTATACGGAAGCTATGCAGTCTAATGGACTGGATGGTTTTCTGCATTTTGTGGTAGAGGAGGATCGGGAGACTTATGAGATATTTCTTCAAACCCTGAAAAAGGGACTGAAAGGCGCAGCAGAGTTTACACCGTTACAGGATCACCATATGTCGGTATCCGTCCGTATGTATAAGGCTGACGGAAGGGATTCCTATCACAATACGCTTTGTTTCTTCCGAAAGGANGATNCCGGCGCGGTCGTACAGATGACGATGGTGATCTGTGAGATGACGGCGGANGAAATCTACCGNATGCAGNTNGCACAGACGATTACCAATGACAGCACNCCNGCCACGTTNCTGCAGGCGGCTCATGAGGTGATCCGTCAGGCTCCGGACAGGAAATATGCGCTGGTACAGTTTGATGTTGTGAAATTTAAGATGATCAATGAGATGTACGGGGAGCAGTTCGGAGATGAGATNCTGAACTTTTTTATCGAATCCCTGCAGGTGCTCTGTAATAAGGATCAGCTNTTTGTCCGGCTGACTGCGGACGTTTTTATGATACTTGTCCCCCATGAAGACAGACAGGANATATTGGATTTTATCGAGACGGTCAGGAAAGCGTTGTCGGGATTTAAGGGGATCGATTATCAGTTGGTGTTTGGCGTAAGCTATGTTGAGGATGTCAATGGTATCCTCCGCAAATACGGTGACCGCGCCGCTATGGCAAGGCAGAGCATCAAGGGNAATGCATTGCAGCATGTGGCATTTTATGATAATAAGATGAAGGATATGATCTACAATAGAAAGTATNTGGAGGATCATATGGAAAGTGCGCTGGAGAACCATGAATTTGTNATGTATCTTCAGCCGAAGTACAATATGGAGAACAACAGGATCGTCGGAGCGGAAGCATTGGTACGCTGGGTCAGGAAAGACGGGAAAGTGATTCCGCCGTCAGATTTTGTGCCNTTTTTTGAAAANAANGGGTTTGTCACAAAGATGGATGCATTTATCTGGGAAGAGGCCTGTAAGCTGATCCGGGAGTGGATGGATCAGGGGAAGGAGGTTNTCCCAATCTCAGTGAATATGTCNAGAAAGCATTTTCAGTCAGAGGATTATCTGGATACGCTAAGGNGNCTGATNGATACCTATAGGATTCCGAAGGAATATCTGGANATTGAGATTACGGAAACGGTGGATGANAATGAAACCCANGATAATATNATGCGTNTGAAAGAAGANGGATTTACNCTGCTGATGGATGATTTTGGTTCNGGTTANTCNTCNTTNAATGTACTTAAGGATACGCATTTTGACATTATTAAGATNGATNGGGCATTTTTNCANGATTTCTTNGGCTCNGANCGTGGTCAGAAGATNGTAGAGAATNTCGTNCGTATGACAAGCGCCATCGGNCTTCCNATGGTGGCGGAGGGCGTAGAAACGAAGGANCAGGCAGAGTCNNTNCTCCAATATGGCTGCAATGTNGCNCAGGGATTTTANTACGCAAGACCGATGACAGTAGANGATTTTCAGANACGAAAANGGGAACAGGAGAANAANGAACAGGCAGGATAGACAGGANAACCGACCGGCGGTCGGTTCTCCTTTTTGGTATNCNCAAGTGGTTNTATAGATGAGTTTAAAAAGAGAGGAGTNTGCATTGTGGAAGAGAAAGGAAAGAAAGGCGGATTCTGGTATCAGGTNGCAAATTTTATCGTNAATAAGCGTAAAGCCATNGAGATTTTATTTGTCTGNGCGATTATTTACAGTGTCTTCTGTATCAATAAGGTGCAGNTCAATCAGGATATCACAAGCTANCTGCCNGANGAAAGCGAGACCAGNCGGGGNCTTTCCCTGATGGAGGAGCAGTTTGTNACCTATGGTTCTGCGAAGGTNATGTTATCNAATGNCACNTATGNACAGGCGGAGANNCTTGCCGGNCNGATNGAATNNNTGGAGGGNGTCAAGTCGGNTGCNTTGGAAAAGGATGAGGANCATTANAGCGGTACGNATGTACTGATNGAGGTGACGGTTGACGGCAGCGATGAAGCGGAAANCAGCATTCAGACCATGAATGCGGTGAAAGAGNTGCTGACAGGATATGATTATTACATTTCCACGACNATCGGNGANACACAGGAAAGCACGGAAAGTTTAAATCATGATATGAATATCATTCTGGTGTTGGCGGTGGTAATCATCATNGCNGTACTGNTGCTTTCCACCAAGGCNTATTTTGAGATACCGGTGCTGCTGATCACCTTCGGTGTTGCCGCNNTTTTAAATATGGGCACCAATTATTGGCTGGGGGAGATTTCCTCAGTCACCAAATCCATTGCTGTGGTTCTGCAGCTTGCTCTGGCGATCGACTATGCCATTATCCTGTGTGACCGATATATGGAGGAGCANGAAACGNTGGAATCCGTGGAAGCGGTGAAGGTGGCGCTCTCTAAGGCGATTCCGGAGATCAGCTCATCTTCACTGACAACGATTTCCGGTATGGTTGCCATGATGTTTATGCAGTTCAAGCTGGGATATGATATGGGTATTGTACTGGTCAAAGCGATCATTTTAAGTCTGATCTCNGTTTTCTTNCTGATGCCGGGAGTGATACTGATTTTCGCCAAGGGCATTGACCGTTCCCATCATAAATGCCATGTTCCTAAGATTTCCTTTGTCGGGAAATTTGCAGCTGCGACTAAGTATATTATTCCGCCGGTATTTATCGTCGTTCTTGTAGGCGCATTTATTATGTCCAGTAACTGCCTGTACCTGTATGACGTAAATTCCGTGGAAAGCTCGAAAAAGACGCCGTCGAAGATTGCCAGGGAGAAGATCGGGGAGGTTTTTGGGGCGGAGAATCAGTTTGTCGTCATGGTACCAAAGGGGAATTATGAATCAGAAGCCAGAGTTCTTGCGGAACTGGGGCAGCTTCCTTATGTATCTGAGATCCTCGGTTTGGCGAATCAGAAGATCAATGATGAATATTACCTGACTGATAAGCTTACCCCAAGACAGTTTGCTGAGCTGACTGATCTGGATGTGGAGATTGTGGAGGTTATGTATTCCGCTTATGCCTACAGTCAGGAGCAGTACGGGCCGGTTGTAACAGGAATCAGTGATTATGAGGTGCCGATCATTGATATGTTCCTGTTTTTATATGACCAGTATGAACAGGGGTATGTTACCTTAAGTGATGAAATGGATGAGATGCTGAATACCCTGTATGATACGCTGCATGATGGACAGCTGCAATTACAGGGGGAGGAATATTCCCGTTTTGTACTGAATCTGACACTGCCGGTGGAAGGGCAGCCGACTTATGATGCGATGGAGGAAATCAGAGGTATTGCCGGAAAATATTATGATATCAGTCAGGTGGTTCTGGTTGGTAATTCCACCAGTGCACATGATCTGGAATCCTCTTTTGCAACGGACAATCTGATCATCAGCATCCTGACGGCAATGTTTGTCATGATTATTTTGTTCTTTACCTTCCAGTCAGCAGGGCTTCCGGTGCTGCTGGTATTGACGATACAGGGAAGCATCTGGATCAACTTTACAGTACCTGTGCTGCAGGATACGGGTGTTTATTTTATTGCATATTTGATTGTTTCAGCGATCCAGATGGGCGCGACGATCGATTACGCAATTGTTATTTCCAGCCGTTATATGATCCTGCGGCAGGAGATTTCGTTAAAGGATGCAATCACCGAAACGATCGACAAGGCGTTTCCGACAATTTTTACTTCCGGTTCGATCTTAACCTGTGCCGGATTTCTGATCGGATATATATCTTCGGATGCGACGATTGCGGCCATCGGTATTGCGCTTGGACGTGGAACATTGATATCCATTCTGCTGGTACTTTTTGTACTCCCGCAGATCCTGATGCTGGGTGATATCATATTGGAAAAGACGGCGCTTGCCATTAACTTGACAGGAAGACAGCGTGAGTATAGGGGAAGGGCACTGGTATCCGGTCATGTAAGCGGCTATGTGCAGGGGATGATCGATGCTGATATGAGCGGCCTGATTCAGGGAGAGATGAAGATCAATGTGGATACGCTTCTTCCCAGAAGACAGGCTCAGATCACGCCGATGGACGATAAGCTTGAGATGCACGGAGAAGATGATAGTGAGGATGATAGAGAAAAAGATAGAATGATAGATAAATAGTTTAGGACTCAATAGAAAATGAGTTGTGCAGAAAGGAAGCATATTTCATATGAAAAAAATTATTATGCATCATCAAATATTTGCAGCAGTTATGATGGCTGTTCTGCTGTTTACCGTAATTCCGATACCGGTAAAGGCGGATGGGGTTACGATTGAGATACATACGGTGGCGGATTTTTTGGAGTTTGCAGAAAATTGTAAGACAGACGGATGGAGTATCGGCAAGGTGGTTGTTTTACAAAGCGATCTGGATATTTCTGGTTTTGGCTTTGATGGTATCGCATATTTTAATGGAACATTCCGTGGGTGCGGATATACCATTAGTTTTCGTAGCATGGAGCCGGTGGGTTCGCATTATGGATTCTTCCGTTATATCGGAAGTATGGGACTCGTAAGGGATCTGAATGTGCATGGCAGTATCATCCCGACAGGAAGCGCTTCTATGATCGGAGGGATTGCAGGCGTTAATCAGGGGATGATACTGAATTGTTCATATATCGGCAATGTAAGAGGAAAGAGTGATGTGGGCGGTATTGCCGGTTTGAATGCAGAGACGGGGATGATCTTAAAGACGACCAATCATGCGATGGTCTTAGCAACTGATCAGACGGGCGGTATCGCAGGCAGGAACGAGGGATTGATTTCGGACTGTAATAATCAAGGCAATATCAACATAAAGGAACTGGATACTACGATGGATCTTGGAGGAGTGGATATCGGGACTCTCAATCTGACAGGGAATATTGTGAACCGTAACAATATGGGAGGTATCGCCGGTATGTCGGAGGGGATAATCACCGGCTGCAGAAACAGCGGTACGATTGGATTTGANCATACAGGGTATAATGTTGGCGGTATTGTGGGCAGTCAGAGCGGACAGGTCTTTGACTGTACGAATGAAGGAACGGTCTATGGCAGAAAGGATGTGGGAGGTATCGTCGGTCAGGCTTCTCCGTTTATGGAGGCGACATATCTTTCGGAGAAAGTGGAAAGTGCGCAGACCCGTGTGTCAGGTCTGAATAATACATTAAACAGTATCGTCAGCTCGGTATCTGATACGGCAGAAGAAAGTAGGAATTATGCGGATCAGCTCAGGACGCAGTATCAGGAGGAGTGGCAGTCGGTATCCCNGAATCTGGTAACAATTCTGGATACCATTTCGGAAAATGAGGCTGCTGCAGAACAATATCGGGAGAATATCTTTCAGGCTATGGAAGCGATTGCTTCCGAGGGAGAACTTTTGATGACACAGGATCTGAATCTGGAGGATCATGAGATTCTACCAGAAGATCTGGATTTAGAGGATCTATGGGAACAGGGATTAGAGCCGGATGAACTGCAGGATATGCTTGCTCAAATCAGTGAAAACCGTATTTCGGATCAAACGGAGGAATCAGCGCGGCGGATCAGGGATCAGTTACAGATCATCAATGAAAACCTGCAGCTGATTCAGGAGCAGTATGAGATCAATGAAGAAAGCGAAGAAGATCTGATAACCAGTCTGCAGGAAGAACTGCAGAATAACAGTCGGGCGGAAGATATGGATCAGTTTGTGGANATCATAGAGCGGGGCAGTAAAGAGGCGTCGGAGGGGATGAACAGCGTGATGTCCCAGATCAATTCGGCAGTGGATGCCGTGGATGTGGACATGACAACATTACGGGAAAGGGGATTTATCGAAGATGTTTCCGGTATGGCATTTGCCCCGGATGCTAAGGGCGTAATCAGCGGGTGCATCAATTCCGGCAGTGTTAATGGGGATATCAATGCCGGTGGGATTGCAGGTACAATGAATATTGAATACGGTAGTGACCCGGAAACGGATTTTTCCTTTGCCGGGGATGTTAATATTGTTCTGCGTACAACGCTAAATGACGTCATTATAGACTGTATTAATTTCGGTACTGTCAGAGTTAAGAAAAATCATGCGGGAGGAATTGTCGGCGGACAGATTTTAGGATTGGTTTATTCCTGTGAGGCATATGGATACGTGATTGCGGCGACGGGTGATGAGCTTGGCGGCATTGCAGGGTACAGCGAGGCTGCAGTGCGCGGATGCTATAGTCTGTGCAGCATGGAGGGAGAGGACCGGATCGGCGGTATCTGCGGATATGGAAGTACGATAGAGGATTGTATCAGTATCTGTGAATTAAAAAGCGAAGGAGAGTGCAGGGGCGCGATCGCCGGGGAAGTAGATGAGGAAGGCAGCCGGATCGGCAATTTCTTTGTCAGTGATACGCTGGAAGGGATCGATGGGATCAGTTATCTGGGGATAGCGGAACATAGTTCCTATGATAATATTATGCAGATGGAGGGGATCCCGGTTGATTTTTGCCAGATCAAAGTAACATTTATGACGGAAGAAGACGTCATTGAAGAACAGCAGAAGCTGTATGGATATATACTGAGGGATGAGGATTTTCCTGCGATTCCTGAGAAGGAAGGTTATTATGCGCAGTGGAATTATGATGATATGCCGCTGGTTAACAATGAGATGTTTATAGCGGAATATATTCCATGGGATCAGGCACTGGCATGTGAGGAAAGGGTTGAAGACGGCAGGATACTGATGCTGGCAGCGGGAGAGTTTTATCAGAAAGATTGCCTGCGGCTGAGTGAAGTGACGACAGCTTCGCAGCTGCCTCTGACGGAGCAGGATACGTTGTTATATATGTATGCATGGGAGATTGAGATGTCAAAACAGCATGTGCTCCCGACGGAGCTGGAATGTCATTTTGCGGTGTCAGAGCCGGGACGGACAAAGTTGTATCTTTTTAAGGACGGCGCATGGACGCAGATCCCTGTTACGGAGGACGGAAGCTACCTTGTGGCGATGCTTCCGTATGGAGCATCCTTTGCGTTGGTGGAAAGCGATGCCGGACTGCCCTATGCGGCAGTGAGCGCTGCAGGAGGAGCTTTGCTGGTTATGGCGGCGATAGCGGCAGTACGAAAGAAACGGAGGAAAGAACATTAGCGGAAACCACATTTCGGATTCCCAAAAGGTAAAAATAAAAAATATGTGTTAATTTTCGTCTCTTTCTGTTATAATAAAGAAACAGATGTGTCATCCAGTAAAATTGTTATGACATTTGGCGTGAAAATTTGAGCTGCCGAAGGCGGCATAGGAGACGAAGATGAGCAGAAAATATCAATTAGTTACAGACGCTTCGGCAGATTTGATTTCGGAATTTGTGCGGGAGCAGGAGATTTATGTGATCCCCATGAATTACACATTGGATTCCAAGGATATGGTATGTCTCGGCAACGAGTCCATGGAGACGTTAAAATGGTATTATGAGGGAGAACGGCAGGGGATGATGACGGGGACGTCGCAGGTCACCCCGCAGGTGTATCTGGATTTCTTTAGGAAATTTGCAGAAAAAGGCGAATCGCTTCTTTATCTTTCTTTATCGGGAGGCTTGTCCGGCACATATGATTCCTCGCAGCTTGCGGCCAATGAGCTTATGGAGGAATTTCCTGATGTTGAGATCTGCTGCGTGGACAGCCGCAGTACCACCGGCGGTATCCAGATGCTGATGGAATGTGCTGCAAAGAACAGGGAAGAAGGCATGGGCATCAAGGAGAATGCGGCGTGGCTTGAGGAAAACCGGCTGCGCATCTGCCATTGGTTTATGGTGGAGGATCTGATGTTTTTAAAGCGGGGAGGACGTATTTCCGGCGCTGCGGCAGTGGTCGGTACTGCGCTGAATATCAGGCCGATCCTGCGGATTGAGAATGATGGAACCCTTGTGAACTTTATAAAGAAACGGGGTAATAAAGCTGCTCTGAATCAATTAGTGGAATTATATGACAATGCTTCCGAGAAAAAAGAGGGAGAGCGGATCTGTATCGTCCATGCGGATAATGAAGAGGCAGCGGATTATCTGGAGCAGGAAGTGAAGCGGCTCAATCCTTCATGTATTACGAACAGGGTTATGCTGTCGCCCATTATCGGCTGCCACACCGGACCGGGAATGGCTGCGATTGTTCATTTCGGAAAACGTATCTGATTACCGCCTGTTCTGGGTATGGTAGGAAAGATGTTGTGAAATATTTTATAATACGATATTAAATTGATCATGCTGGGTGATGGTAAAACAATAGGAGTTTTGCCATCACCCATATATATAAGTAAGAGGGATGGTATAGGTTATGGGGAATAACAGCGCCGGACACCTGTGGAGTGGCAACAGGATATTATTTGGTATGACGGCATGCTGTATGGTGATCTGCATGCTGCTTTGTTTGGCGGGATGCAATACCAAAGAGGAGCTGGCGGGGACAGAGGACGATCGGGATAGTTTCGCGGAGGTCAGCGGGGACATATCCGGAGAGAATGATCAGGACATCTATAATTTCCCTACAGATGCATGGGAGATGGCGCAGCATATGGGCATTGGCATCAACCTCGGCAATACTATGGAAGCCTATTGGGCAGATACGACAAATCTTACCGGGGGAGCGCAGACGATTGGTAATGATACGCCGGGCTGCTATGAGACCTGCTGGGGTGCCGTAGAGACGACAGAAGAAATGATAATCGGCATGAAAGAGGCAGGTTTTTCTACACTCAGAATCCCGGTTTACTGGGGCAATATGATGGAGGACGACGGGACATTTACCATCAATCAGGAGTATCTTGGCAGAGTGGAGGAACTCGTTACGTACGGACTGGATGCAGATATGTATGTCGTGATCAATATCCATCATTATGATCAATTCCTGATTGAACATTATCCGCAGGATCAGGTGCTTGAGATCACGGAAGGCCTATGGAAGCAGATTGCCGGATATTTCAGGGAGTACCCGGAGGAGCTTGTCTTTGAAGGCTTCAATGAAGCGCTGGGGATGACCGGTCCTGAGGGACAGCTTACTGCGGAGAAGATGTATGTGTTTGTAAACAACATGAACCAGACATTTGTGGATGCCGTGCGTGGCACCGGAGGCGGCAACGCTGCAAGGATCCTGATTGTATCCGGCTATAACACGAATATAGACGCTACAACAGATGAGAGATTCCTGATGCCGCAGGATATGGCAGAAGGCCGTCTGATGGTATCGGTGCATTATATTGATAATGCCTGCTTCTGGACAAACAGCATCGGAAATGAAGCGTGGCTGGATTACAGTAGGAGTCAGTGCAGGTTATTGAAAGAACGGTTCTTGGATCAGGGGATTCCGGTATTTGTCGGAGAATGTACCGCAGGCTATCCGCCGGAGCGTATGTCATGGGACGCGACAGTGACGGATTCCGCTGACTGTCTGGAGAAGATACTTGGAATGACCAGGGAGTACGGTATGGTGCCGGTGTTATGGGATGTCTGCGATCAGTTTTATTTAAGGAGCGAACTGCGCATTGCGTCAGAAGCGGATCAGAGGGTGATCGACGCGTATGTTTCTGAAGGAGGCGCTGATTGAAGAGACGTTTTCTCAGAGCCTTTGGCGGAACCACACAGTTTTGCAACGGCTTTGCTGTCTCAGTTGACATAATAAAAACAAAAAATGAAATTAAAATAAACTAATTATAAATTAAAAATATAAAAAATATTAACAATAAATAAACAGAAAAAATGACCGCAATATATTGTATAATAACGATTTCTGGAACACTAAAAATGAAAAATGGCATAAAATTCCTCTGATTTTTCTATTTGTCAAGGGAAAATGGTTATGATAAAATGATTTCATAATTTTAGAAATCAGGCAGGTTCTAATCATGACATATATGCCGGAAAATAAAAATGACGATCGGAGGAAGCGGATCAACAGGATGAAACGGATGATTGTTTCAACTGTTTTTGTTTTATTATTGCTTCCTAATCTCCTGTGTATTACGGCATTTATCCGTATTGGCGGTCTGGACAGGCAGATCCGTGAATTGGCCGCGAGGCTGGATGGGATCGCTATGGCAGTATCGATAGACGCGCAGACTTCTGACGGCGTCGGCAACGACGGCGGAGCGGTAGAAACCTCAGGAGAGGTTGTTGTTGTAGAGCAGAATGAAATGCTTTCCGCCCAGCAGGGTGTGGCTGCCGATGATTATGATGAGGTCAGAAAGGTGTGTCTGACGTTTGATGACGGTCCTTCGGCGAATACGGACGAGATTTTGGATATTCTTGCGCGGTATAATGTCAAGGCAACTTTTTTTGTTAATGGGAAACCGGGGTATGAGGCGCAGTATCAGCGTATTGTAGACGAAGGGCATACTCTGGCGATGCATTCTTATTCCCATAAATATCAGGAAATATATTCCGATATGGATGCTTTCAGAGAAGATTTTTTTGAGATCCAGAGTTATCTCATGGACGTTACCGGTGTAAAATGCAGGTATTACAGGTTCCCCGGAGGAAGCAGCAATACCGTATGTAATGTAAATATGAAGGATTGTATTGACTTTTTGAGTGAGCAGGATATAGTATACTTTGACTGGAATGTTTCCAGCGGCGATGCAACCAGAAATTATGTCAGCACCAGTCAGGTTGTGAATAATGTGATGATGCCGGTGGAAAATAATAACTGGAATACCTATGTGGTTTTGTTTCATGATGCGCCGGGAAAGGAAACGACGGTAGAGGCGCTTCCAATCATTATCGAAAGATTACAGGCAATGGATGGAATTGTTATTGTTCCGATTACGGATTCGGTACATACGGTGCAACACGTTCTGCCTGATGAAGAATATATCATGGAGGAGTAAGATGGGATTTTTTCAAAATTTAAAAGAAGATTACGAAGCAGCGGTAGATGAACTGCTGGGCAGTGAAACAGGACGGCCGGAGGAAGAGCCTGCTGCCAAAAAAAGCAGAGGCAGAAAGAAGTCTGCCAAGACAGAGGAAGAAACGGAACAGGTGGCATTGGATTTGGATATGATGGCTTCGGAAGAAGAAGCTGTGCAAGAGGAGAACATACAGGAAGATCTGGTGGAAGAGGATGATATAGAACTGGAGTCCGAAATCGTCAGTGAAACGACGGAATTATTGGAAAAGGCGCAGCAGGATGATATGTCAGAGGTTGATTGGGAGCTTCCCGATATTACAGGTCTGCTTTCTGATGAAGAGGAAGACGCAGCGGTAATGGAAGAGGCTGCTTTCATGGAAGGTGCGGCGGTAATGGAAGAAGTTTCCATAATGGAAGAAGCTGCTGTAATGGAAGAAGCAGCCGTCGCGGAAGATGTTGCTATTATGGAAGAAGTTCCTGTGATGGAAGAAGCCCCTGTAATAGCCCCTGTAATAGAAGAGGAAGTCATGGTGGAAGAAGCCGCCGTAATAGAAGAAGCTCCTGTAGTGGAAGAGACTCCTGTGATGGAAGAGACGTCCATAATGAAGGAAGATGCGGCGGAAGATGATGGAATAGAAGATATTGAAGATGATCTGGACGATGATTTTGAAGATGATCTGGATGATGATTTTGATGATGATGACTTAGACGACGAGCTTGAGGATGACTTAGA